>OLOP01001982.1_pt1 | contig 12083 bp, 8 predicted proteins | sample 1672381 | NCBI WGS metagenome assembly OLOP01 (sample SAMEA3136678, study PRJEB25190) | human gut metagenome | biome: human gut; feature: human-associated habitat; material: faeces | place: Austria | collected 2013 | reverse complement strand
GCTGTCATGCTAATGGCCATCGCTGCTGCAAGCATAACCGCTGTCACTTTTTCAGATATAACTATTTTCTTTTTCATTATAATTTCTCCTCAATCTACAAAACAGCGCAAATGCGCCCAATTACCAGTTTGTACCGTCTTGTTCGCTGCTGCACATTTTACCTCAAAAAATATGTGCAGTTGCCGTGTGTCAGCATTATTATACCGTATTCGAGGAACCGCTTTTCTTAACTTTTCTTAAATAATTCTTCCCTTTCCATCTATCAACATCCAGCCGTTCCAGAGCTTTTTCATCTCCTCCGGCACAATATTCTGGCTGTTTTTATGCTTTGACGGACGGATCATCACCTTATCCGGGCTCGGATTGAGCCGCGCTCCCCAGAAGCTGAAGGTGGAGTTTGCGCAGATATTATGGTTGCAGCAGCTCATCAGCTGCATATCAAACAGGCTGTTTTTCCCGGTATTCCAATCCACGACGGTAAACTCTTTTCCGGGGTAGGCATTTTTCGCATATACAGAGTCATCTGAAAAAACATAGAAATGTGCGTCCGGTGTCTGCTCGGGAGACGGTGCAATTTCAAACGGCAAAGTGATTACAAAGGTGGAGCCGACACCAAGCTGACTCGTGACCGTAATCGAGCCGCCCATCCGGTCGACAAGCTCCTTGGTGATGGTCATGCCGAGACCGGTGCCGTGATAATAGCTGCGCGCGTCCTGCTTTTCCTGCGTGAACGGTTCAAAAATATGGTCCACAAAGTCCGGACTCATGCCGATACCCGTATCCGAAATCGTCCAGCGATAGGTGCATTTGCCGTCCTGTTCACCGAGCGAGTCCGTATGGGTGGTGATTTTACCGCCGGGACGGTTGTATTTGATGCAGTTGCTGTAAATATTGAGGAAAATCTGCCGCAAATGCAGCGGACTGCCGTAAATATACGGGTACGGAATGATGGATTTGTCCTTTTCGTACTCCCACTCAATGCCGGCTTCTTCGGCGCGGCCGATGATAATGGTAATGATATCGCGGGTCAGCTCCACCAGACTGATGCGCTCGTGCGTGAGGACGGTCGTGCCCTCCTCCAGCTTGCTCATCTGCAGCACATCGTTGATGAGCGACAGCAAGTGATTGGCGGAAATCTGCATTTTTTTGTGATTTTCCAGCAGCAGCGCCTTGTCATCAAAGTGGGTTTCGTCCACCTGCAGCAGACCGATAATGCCGTTGAGCGGTGTGCGGATATCGTGACTCATGCGCGAGAGAAATTCGGTTTTGGTGCGGTTCGCAATACGCATTTCATCGAAGGCGGCCTGCAGACGGGCGTTCTCTTGCTCGTCGCGGGCGTGCATCTGCGAGGTATCCTGCAGCAGGATAATCGCCGTGACCATCGGCATTTCGGCATTGATTTCCGGATCAAACATGGTGGTCTGCGTCATCAGCACGGTTTTCTGTACCCAGCGGATAGCGCCGTCATCCTCCTGCACGCAGTACTCCACTGTGATGTGTTTTTCACCGGCGGCAAAGCGCTTGAGCAGACGGGCACTGGTATCTGCCGTGCGGTAGCTGCCGAGTGTTGCCGGTGTGACGCGCTTGCGGTACTCGTCGCAGTAGTCGCGGTAGGAGCAGGGAAGCGGGTAGTCGAGGAACAGCGCCCGGTCCGAATCACTCTTGCCCGCAGGTGAAATGTTGCGCTCGAGGGTGTCGCGCGTGAGGTTTACCGTGTAGATTGTGCCCGCCATATCGAGCAGCGCGTCCACATAGCTGTCGTTCTCAAGGATAGACTGCTTTAGCTGCTCGTAGTACAGCGTCAGCTGCTCCTTCGGGTCGATGGCTTGGTCGGCGTTCAGCCGGATGGTCTCGAACGCGAGGATAAAGTGGTGCAGCACACCGGCTTCATCCCAGTCAATCGGAAGAACGGTCAAACGGCTGTAGCGGCTTTCCTCGGCCGCGTTGTACTGCAGTTCGAGGGTATCCTCTGCGCTGTGCAGGCTACGCTGCAGTACATCAAGCTGCAGCGCAGAACGGACGCGGCTGCGCTCGCTTTTAGCAGCCTGTTCCTCGGCAATCTGCTCGACGGCGCCGGTGTAGCTGCCGTCCGATGCCAGAAAAAAGCTCTCGCACGCGCGGATGGTGCGGTAGGTGTCCAGACGCGCATCGCAGTACAGACAGTCGGAAAAGCTGCGGTGCAGGTGGTTGACCTGCTTCAGCAGCTGAAAATCCAGCCGCTTTTCGGCGGCGGCTTCCTCGCGCTTGACGTGGTTTTTGTTGATGTACATGTTTTTGTCCGCAAGGTCAAACAGATCGCGCATATTGCTGTCCGGATTGTCCGATGCAAGCGCAAAGCCGGCCGCATAGCTGAGCGGTGTATCCGGATGCTGTCGGGACTCCTCGGCAAGCTGTTTACGGACATGGGAGAGCAATTTCTGCAGCGCATCGGCATCCGGTCCGTGCGTTATTGCGAGGAACTCATCGCCGCCTGCACGGCCGACAAAATGCTCCTCGGGCATGGCCGCACGCAGCGCGACCGCAAATCGCCGGATGTATGCGTCACCGGCCTCATGGCCCATGCTGTTGTTGATGCGGCGCAGATTATTCAGGTCAAAGCTGCACACGCCGGTTTCTGGCGCAGGCGGCGTCGGATCGTCGAGCAGCTCCTCGCACTTGTTCTTGTTGGGCAGACCGGTCGCGGCATCCAGATAGACCTTATGCTGCAGAGCGCGGTTCATCGCAGCCGTGTGCAGCGCCTGAAACAGCTGGTAGCCGATCAGCAGCATGAGCACGACGATATCTGCGGTGATGTACTTCTCCAGAGCGGAAAGCGAGGTTGCCTTGCGCTGCGAGTACGCCTCCGCCAGACCGGTCGCGTCGTCGCAGATGCCGAAAAAGGTTTCACTGATGGGAATGATGTCCGTGTTATTTGAGCCGACTGCGCGCACGCGGCCTATCTCCTGCTTGAGTGCTTGAAAATAGTCGTCCAGCTCCTGCATTTTTCTTTGGAAGGCGTCATCGTTCAGCCGCACGAGGCTGAGCTCGTCGCTGCCGAAGCGCAGTCCGTCGATAAACGCGTCAATATCTGCGATCATGCCGTCCTGCGGCCGACCAGAGATTTCCAGCTTGACGATACGCTGGGTCTTGCCGCGCACGAGTCCGGCGTAGTTGATGATACGCGCGGTGCCCTGAATACCGGCAACGAGGTTCATCATCCAGACAATCAATATAGCCAGCACGACTGCCAGTGCGCCAATGGCGGCGTTGACGATGCCGGTGCTTTTCTTTTGGGGGTTGCCAGCCATGTGCAATGACCTCCTTGCAGGCTGTCGAATTTTGTCGAACAAATTAGACAGGTGAGAAAGTTATATGAAAATCATTATATCGTGAAAAGGGAATAAATGCAATGACAGAAGCGGAGAATCACGCGCTTCACAGAGATATCCACAGGCTTGTGGATACATTGCCGATTTTGTGCTATAATGCAGAAAAAGCAATCGGAGGAACAGAGGATGAAGCTGCGTTATATGATTATCGGTGCCGGTGGCGTTGGCGGACCGGTAGGCGCGTATTTGAGCAAATCCGGTGCGGATACCACGCTTATTGCACGCGGAAAGCATCTTGCGGTCCTGCAGGAGCACGGCTTGACGCTTGTATCCGGAGAAAATGAGCGCGAGAGCATTCCGGTCAAGGCGATCGACATGGACGGCTTTCTTGCCGCGAGGGAGCAGGGCGCTCCCGCGCCGGATGTGATTTTCGTGTGTGTCAAGGGATACTCTCTCGCGGATACCGTGCCGTTCATCCGCAAGGCAGCAGGCAGGGACACGGTAGTTATTCCGGTGCTCAACATCTACGGCACGGGCCGTGCCTTGCAGGCGGAGCTGCCTGAGCTGCTCGTCACGGACGGCTGCATCTACATTTCGGCCAACAGGATTGCGCCGGGCGTCATTCAGAAGCACGGTGCGATCTGCCGTATCGTGTACGGACTGCCGAGCCACAAGACCGATCATCCGGTGCTGCAGCAGGTCGAGACCGACCTCAAAAACGCCGGAATCGACCCGGTTTATTCTCCGTATGTCGAGCGCGACACGCTGCTCAAATTTGCGTATGTGTCGCCGAATGCGGCCTGCGGACAGTATTATCACGCGAAAGCTGCGGAAATGCAGCATCCGGGCGAGGTGCGCGACAGCTTCGTACGCCTGATGAAAGAGGTCGTTGCGCTGGCGGACAAGATGGGTATTCCGCTGGAGAGCAGGCGGGGGGAGCTAGTCGAGCGCAACCTGCGCATTCTGGATGCGCTTGCACCGACCGCGTCTACCTCTATGCAGCGCGATATGGAAGCCGGCAAGCAGTCCGAGGTGGATGGTTTGATTTATCAGGTTGTGCGTCTGGCAGAGCAGTACGGCGTGGATGTGCCGGAGTATCGCAAAATCGCAGAGGCGGTAAAAAAACAGACGGAAAATAAGTGAAAACGGCAAAGACCCGGAATCTTCCGAAAAAGATTCCGGGTCTTTGCGCTATAGGTGGTGATGCTGTTTCGACTGTCATTGTAAACAACGACAAGAAATTTCACTGCACACCGTCCGACGGACGGTGACATTCGCAATCCTTTTCGAGCGCCTGAAGCTGCTGCTCCATGGTCGGCACCTCACACTTGCCGGTGCGGATGGCTTCGCGCACGACTTCGGGCGACGCGGGTACCTTATTGATGCGCACGCCGATGGCACGCGACACAGCGTTGAGAATCGCCGGTGTGACGGGCACGGTCGCAACCTCGGAAATGCCTTTTGCGCCGAACGGGCCCTGCGGCTCCGGGTCCTCGATTAAAATAATCTCGTAATCCGGCGTATCCTCGGCGCGCGGCAGACCCAGCTGACGGTACAGCGTCTTGACCGGATAGCCGTTTTTCGTCGGATATCCCTCGGTCAGTGCGTAGCCCTGTCCCATCGAGCACGAGCCGTGCATCTGACCCTCGATGATATGCGGATTGATGGCGCGGCCGACATCGTGCGCCGCGATGATCTTGAGCAGACGGACTTCGCCGGTTTCTTTGTCCACCTCGACAATGGCGGCCTGTGTGGCATACGCATACGCCGGGAAATTGCGGTATTTTGCACCGCGCTGCTTTGCACCCTCAAAATCACCGATGGCGAAGCACGGGTCGGATGCATAATAGTATTCCGCGCGGCGTTCCTCGCCCGGCCGCCACGGACGGCTGTCTAAATCCTGTTTGAGCTTGACGCACGCCTCATATACCGCCCGGCCGCCGCACAGCGTCTGCCGCTCGGAAACCGATTCGCCGGTCGGGATGGTCAGCTCAGTGTCGCCGTTCGTGATGAAGATATTCCCTATATCCATGTCCAGCGTTTCCGCCGCGATCTGCGTCATGGCTGTACGGAAGCCCTGTCCCATATCCGTGCCGGAAACGATCATGTGCAGGCGGCCGTCGCCCTGCAGAATTAGCCTGCACGCACCGTCATCGGTGAAAATACCCTTGCCGACGCCTACATTCTTGAATCCCGAGGCCATGCCCCAGCCGAGCACCTTGCTGCCTTTGGGATACTGTCCTTCGTATTCCTTGAGTGCTTTTCGCAAACTTTTTTCGCATTGATTGATGGTATCCATCATACCCATGCTGTATTTGAGCACCTCACCGCCGACCGAGGTCGCACCCGGATAGACGGCATTGCGCCGGCGCAGCTCGAACGGGTCGATGCCTAGCTTTTCCGCCATCATATCCATCGCGGTCTCAATCGAAATCGCCGCCTGATTGATGCCGTAGCCGCGGAACGCGCCGCCCTGCAGATTGTTGTTGCGGATCGCTGAGCCTTCCACCTTGACATTGGGAATGATGTACGGGCCGCCGCTCATCAGCGCGCCGGTCATCAGCGTGCCGTAGCTTTCGCACTCGTACGGTCCGCCGTCCGAGAACATCCGGCAGTCTAGATACTGGAATTTGCCGTCCGGCGTAAAGCCAATCTCGTAATCCGTATGGTAGCCATGGCGTTTGGTGGTGAGGATCAAATCCTCCTTGCGCGTCAGCGTAATCTTGACCGGCTTGCCGCAGGCGTGAGCGGCAACAACCGCCGGTGCTTCGAGAAATGAGTCGCATTTTTTACCGAAGCCGCCGCCGAGCGGCGTCACGATAACGCGGATATCCTCCTCCGGCTTGTCCAGAATCTTTGCCAGCATACTGCGGATTTCAAACGGCGCCTGTGTGCAGGAATAGAGGATCGTTTTGCCGTCCTGCACCATGCCGATAGCCGAAACCGGCTCCATGCAGGCGTGCTCCTGCGGCTCAATATCCTTGGAGACGTTGAGCTTGACAATGTCTGTCCGCTGCTTTGCCTGCTCCACATCGCCGCTGACGCGGCCGGTGTGCACGATGAAGCTGTTTTTGCGGTAGCCGTCCGCCATGGTGTAGATACCGGGCAGTTCTTCATAGTCGATTTTGACCAGCTTGACGGCCGCTCTCGCGTGCGCCGCCGTATCCGCGACAACCAGCGCCAGATGGTCACCGAGAAACCGCACCTCATCCGTGCAAAAGACCGGCTGCTCCGGCGTCCATGTGCCGACCTTGTTCCTGCCGGGCACGTCAGCCGCCGTCACGATGCGCACCACACCTTCCGCCTGTTCGGCGGCGGAGTAGTCCACCGCGTTGATCCTTGCGTGCGGCGCCGGCGCCCAGACAAATGCACCGTGCAGCAGGGTATCCGCGCCGATGTCCTCAGCGGTGAGGTCGTCGCAGAATTTCAGTTTGCCGCCGGTCTTGTCCATGCCGTCCACATCCCAGACCGACTTGCCGACCGCGGAACCGGTGATTTCGGGCACGACCTGATTTTCCCCGACCACAATAACCGTGCTTTCATGGCTGCGGAAGCTGTCGATATCCGGATCTTCCCCGCGCAGGCGCGCCGCCGCCAGCTTGACTGCCTCGATAATTTTGACGTAGCCGGTGCAGCGGCAGTAGTTGTTTTTCAGCCCGTCGCAGATTTCCGGCTCGGTCGGAGCCGGATAGTGCAGCAGCAGCGCCTTTGTCGCCATCACCATGCCCGGTGTGCAGAAGCCGCACTGCACGGCGCCGACATCGAGAAACGAGTGCCGAATCACCTGCAGCATGGTGTCGTTCGGTGCGTTTTCGATGGTTTCGACGGCTTTGCCGTCCAGTCGGCGCACGAGCGTCACGCATGAGCGCGTCAGCCTGCCGTCCACCAGCACGCTGCACGCGCCGCAGTGACCGGTGCTGCAGGCTTCTTTTGTGCCCTTCATGCACTTTACATTGCGGAGATATTCGAGCAATGTGCGGTTTTCACCGTCTTCTATTTCAATTTGTGTGCCATTGAGCGTAAATCGTAGCATGGGATTTCGCCCTCCTGCTGTTACTTGATTTTTGCTTTGATGCGCATGAAGCGTCTGTGACCGGAGTCAAGCGCCTCGTAAAAGTCCTCGCTGTCCTTCGGGTCGTCCTTTGTCAGCTTAGAGACCACATACATCAGCACGAACGCGGTCGCCAGACCGATCGTGCCGTACCACACATAGCCGAGATCCCAGATGAAGAAGGTCAGGCAGATGATGATCGCACCGACCGAAATCGAGGTGATAGCGGCTTTTCGGGTTGCCCACTTGCAGTAAATGCCGAATACCAGCGCCGGGAACAGCGATTCGACCAGGGAATCCGCGAAAATCATCAGATTGTAGACGTATTCCCAGTGCATGAGCGATACGGCAACCGTTACGGCACCGAACAGCAGAATTACCACGCGGATAACCGAGGTTTCGGATGTCTTGAATTTGCAGTGACCGATACCGACCAGCAGGTCCTTGTAGATGATAGAGGACATGACCATCAGCAGCGCATTTGCGGTGGACAGACCGACCGCCAGTACGCCGATGAGGAACACGATCATCAGAATCTGCGCGAGCAGACCGTGCGTGCCCGCGATGATGTTGCACATATACGGGATAACCAGTTCGGTTTCCGAGCTGGTAAGGTCAGGCATGGCAGCCAGCGCGACCAGACCGATGAGCATTGTGCCGCCCCAGACAATGATCTGCAGGAACGGTGCAAGGAACGCCATCTGACGCTGGTCCTTCAGACCCGCGCTGTAATAGCCGGAGCGTACAAAGACCTGCGGCAGCAGCAGCGTGTAGCCGAACGCACACGCAAGCGGATAGCTGACGCGCGACGGATAGGTGCATATGCCGATCGGACCCGGATAAGAGAACCAGTCCGGTGTCTGCACGCGGACGGTCTGGAATGCCTCGATGATCGAGCCGTTGAATACGATCTTGAGCGTTACGAAAATAATTGCCCACAGCGCCAGAATGAAGAACCAGCCCTGTACAGCATCCGCCAGTGCGGTGGATTTTACGCCGCCGAGCATGACGAATACCGTCATGATAATGCCGCAAATGAGCGTAAACGTCTGCGAGGATACCGCGCCGCCGGTGGCCACCTCAGCTGCACGTCCGCCGGCTACCAGTACCGCCGAGATAAACGGTACGGCGCAGATAATGTAAACAATGTCGATGATAACGGTCAGCGCCTTGGACTTGTAGCGGCAGAAGAAGAAATCCGCCGGGGTGGTGAAGTGCTTCTGCTGGTTGACCAGCCATACCTTGGTCATCGTGAAGTAGCAGATGATCGGGAACATGGAGTAGATACACATCTCCGAGAAGAAGTAGCCCAGTCCGTAGCGGTAATACGCGCCCGGACCTGCGAAAAATACCCAGACGCTCATGCAGGAGGCGATATAGGTCATGACCATGACCGGCCACTTGAACCGGCCGCCCTGCAGATCGACCTTGCCTGCGTCACGTTTTTCCTTCCATGTGGTGTAGCGTGCGATAGCGATCAAAAATAGAAAATATGCTGCAAAAACGATCCATACCGTTTTGCCTGAAAGTAAACCCTGTGTTGTCATTTCTCTAATATCCTTTATCTGTCCTGTTTCGTGTCGGAAACGGCGCTGTCCGCTGCCGGTTCGTCCTGTTCCTCATCCTCAATGAGGGGATATTCCTTTTCGGTCAGCTTGCAGCCGATATACACGGAGAGCACCGTGCCGGCAAAGCTGATGAGGCCGTGTACGATGCAGGCCGTTTCGCTGCCGTAGGGCGGGAAGCCCGGGAAATTATAGAATACCCAGAAGAACAACACAGACGCCAGCCAGATTTTCTCTGTTCTGCCGATTTTCATTTTATGTCACCTTGTTTTCTTGTTTATATGTAATTTCAGGTATGCATTTAGTCCTGAGAGCGCCACTCGTCAAGCAGCGCATCCGAATCCACGACAAGTCCCAGATGCAGCGAGATCATGCGCAGCGCAGGCTCTTCGAGGTGCTCGGAGCCGCGGGTCAGGTCGCGCGGCACGACGACGCGGAAATCGCGGTTTGCGGCATCGAATGCAGTGTTGATGACGCAGCAGTCGGTCATGCAGCCGGTGAGCACCACGCGGCGGATGCCAAGGTTGCGCAGCAGCAGCTCCAGATCGGTCGGATAGAACGCGCTCAGGCGCTTTTTGGTCGTCACCATGTAGTCCTCGTCGTGTACATCGATGGACATTCTGTTCCAGCGTGTGCCTTCGATGGCGTGCTCTGCGATGTTGGGAATCTCACCGACCGTAACCGGAAACACCATGCGCCACGCAGACGGAAACAGTTTTTCGTCTGTGCCGCCCTTACGCAGCGTTGAGCGGACATGGATGATCGGCAGACCGAGCGCGCGTGCTTCGTTCATGAAATGGTTGAGCGGTTCGATGATCTCGCGTCCTCGCGGAGACGGACATGGACAGTCCGGGTCGGTTGACAGGTGTCCATCGTGCATGTCAATCGTAATGACAGCCGTATCGCGGCGATTAAGGAAAACCTGCTGTAATTGCTCCGGAACCTCCTTTTCGATGCTGTCAAAGTATGCTTTCATTTGATTTTTCTCCTTCCCGGCAAAACGCCGCAGCAATCTGTGCGGCGCTGTCAATAGCGGTATTGGAGTTATTATAGCACATGTGTCATGACATGTGCAAATGTTTTGGTTGGGTTGGGGAAAGATCGTGAAGGGATGGAGACTGCGATGTTGGACGGGAGGATGGGGATGCAGCTATCTGCGTCGCTCCGCGAAGGGAGCGACGCCAGATTACCCGCGCAGAGGTTGTAACGATTGTATTTCAATCCACGCTCCCGCGAAGGGAGCGACCAAGGAGATCGGCGCGGTGCTCGGCAAGAGCAAATTTCAATCCACGCTCCCGCGAAGGGAGCGACGATTGGCCTTACCTACAAATACATAGCGGTAACGATTTCAATCCACGCTCCCGCGAAGGGAGCGACCCATTGTCCCGACGAGGTGGTATTCCACCTCGCCATTTCAATCCACGCTCCCGCGAAGGGAGCGACTCCCGGTGACCGTTTCGGGCGGCTGACTGTAGTATTTCAATCCACGCTCCCGCGAAGGGAGCGACAATACGCATTTCCGCTGATTACATCGTGTGCATCATTTCAATCCACGCTCCCGCGAAGGGAGCGACCGCCTCGATCTTGGTTACATGCTCCGGCGATTGATTTCAATCCACGCTCCCGCGAAGGGAGCGACGTGCGGCGCTGAGGTCGCTGTACTGCTTGTGCGTATTTCAATCCACGCTCCCGCGAAGGGAGCGACTGTGGTGTGCATGATGAACCGTATGAGATACGGCGATTTCAATCCACGCTCCCGCGAAGGGAGCGACCAAGGCGGAGCAGATTTTTAAGCAGGGACTTACCATTTCAATCCACGCTCCCGCGAAGGGAGCGACGTGCGTGCGGCTACCATGCCGATTGCCAGTAAGGCATTTCAATCCACGCTCCCGCGAAGGGAGCGACGAATGGCGGATAGTCCTATGCGGCGCATTGCCATGATTTCAATCCACGCTCCCGCGAAGGGAGCGACCGCCTGCTGTGCGGTCGTACCGAACACAGACGCGATATTTCAATCCACGCTCCCGCGAAGGGAGCGACGATTGTCTCGGTTATCGCCTTATTTAAGTAAGTCATTTCAATCCACGCTCCCGCGAAGGGAGCGACGAGGGCAGAAAGGACTTACCATGGTACGCATCACAATTTCAATCCACGCTCCCGCGAAGGGAGCGACGAGGTGCTGTTATATGCCATCCAGCAAGGCACAGCAATTTCAATCCACGCTCCCGCGAAGGGAGCGACTCCTGATGATTAGGTATGCTTATCGCAAGAGATATTTCAATCCACGCTCCCGCGAAGGGAGCGACCGCAATGTACAGTTCACCTCGAATAAGACCGGCAATTTCAATCCACGCTCCCGCGAAGGGAGCGACCAGGCACAGAGGCGCAGAAGAGAGCCAGCACCATTTCAATCCACGCTCCCGCGAAGGGAGCGACGTTTCCGGTGCCGCCGCGTGCATCCAGTGCCGCGTTATTTCAATCCACGCTCCCGCGAAGGGAGCGACCTGCGCGACCTGGCACGCAAGCGCCGGAGCAACGAATTTCAATCCACGCTCCCGCGAAGGGAGCGACCCCCCGGTCGCGGCGTGCCTGCAAGCACCCGCTATTTCAATCCACGCTCCCGCGAAGGGAGCGACCCACCGCTTAAAACGGGACTTTAGGTAGAAATGGAGATTTCAATCCACGCTCCCGCGAAGGGAGCGACTTGCGTTATATTTACAAGTGTAAAGGCAAGTCAAATTTCAATCCACGCTCCCGCGAAGGGAGCGACCCGCAGCCGCAGGGCGCGCCGCGTCATGGAGTCGGATTTCAATCCACGCTCCCGCGAAGGGAGCGACACCCTCGCGCAGTGTGCGCACATCGGCCAGACCGATTTCAATCCACGCTCCCGCGAAGGGAGCGACCCGTTTCTGCTTTCCAAAGACCCGCAGTATGAGATTTCAATCCACGCTCCCGCGAAGGGAGCGACAGTTTGGTACATGCGGTTGTAACCCCCATAGCGATTTCAATCCACGCTCCCGCGAAGGGAGCGACACTTCATTGCAAGTCTATGATATAATAAAACCATAATTTCAATCCACGCTCCCGCGAAGGGAGCGACGCGGATTACTTTTGCTCCCGGTTTCGGGCACTGGTTATTTCAATCCACGCTCCCGCGAA
>OLOP01001974.1_pt1 | contig 12120 bp, 7 predicted proteins | sample 1672381 | NCBI WGS metagenome assembly OLOP01 (sample SAMEA3136678, study PRJEB25190) | human gut metagenome | biome: human gut; feature: human-associated habitat; material: faeces | place: Austria | collected 2013 | reverse complement strand
TTCATGCAGCAGGGGCTCTCAATGTTTTTATGTCCTGCTCATATCGTCTCTGCCGACAGTTTGGGAACGTCCCTAACTGCCGGCTCGGGAACGACAAAGCGCTAGTTCACTTCGACGGGTTTGGCGCCGGGATAGCGTTCCTCAAAGTCTAAGCGATACTTATTGTCATTGGTGCCCGCTACGTTGTCGCGTGACAGCGGCGCCACGATCTCATTCTTGTGGTCCGCAGGCTTGGCGTATTTCAGGCTGATCTCCCAGGCATCACAGATTGCGTCAATGCGGTGATCCAGGTCGTCGTACAGGGCGATGATGTCCTTCCAGGAGCTGTAGTTCTTGGAGCTCGTCGGGACGTCTAGGTCCTCGACGATGTCGTAATACTGCTCGATGGTGTCCTCCGTGCGCTCGGCGACGTCGGCGAGATTTTGACGGGTGGTTCGATCCTCTTCCAGATAGCTGCCGTTGAAGTTCTGCGCGCAGCCACGGACGTAGTTGTCGAGATCTTCGAGCAAGTCGTAGTATTCGCTCAGTCGGCGGTAGAGGTTCTGCTCGGAGAGCGTTGCTTCGCCGCCATCCTCGTCGTCATCGTCATCATCGTCGTACAGGCTGTTGGGATCGCCGAGAGGCTTTAGGTCATCGTCGTCGACGTCATGGTGCAGCTTAGCTACCTCGGCAGTCGTCTGCGTGGCGGCGTTGTCGAAAGGCTTGATCACAAAGAAAACGACCAAGGCGATGATGATTGCCGCCAGCACAACGATAACGGCGATAAGCGGCCCGGTGCCGCTCTTTTTGGGGGCGGGGGTCTGTGGCGAAGCGGGCGCGTATACGGGAGCCGGCTCCTGTTGGGACGAGCCGCTCGCGACGGGTATGCGCTGCGTGGTCTCGACGGCCGCGGGGCCTGCGGCGGGGTCGGGGCGATAGGCGAGGGGGTCGTCCGCCTTGGCTTGCGGCGTATCGAGGGAACCGGTCTGCTCGAAAGCGGGCTGGCTATCGCTCGCGGCTGTTTGCTCAACGGGTGCACCGCACGAGGTGCAGAACTTGGCATTATCTGCAAGAAGCTTGCCGCACGAGGCGCAATACCGAGACATTGCCACTCCTTTCGCCACATTTCAATGCAATACGACGATTATACCCAGCGTCCAAAATTCTCCATCATAAGTTGCGGTGAAATAGGGACTGTTTGGCGGTTTTAAACGCTTAAACAGTCCCTATTTCACCGCAACTTATGAAGGGGATGGGGCTACTTGATGGCGCCGGTCACCGTGCCGCCGCCCAGGACGATGTCGCCGCGGTAGACCACGACCGCCTGGCCGGGGGCGATGGCGCGCTGCGGCTCGTCAAAAGTTAGCAGCATTTGTCCGTCGGCGTCACGCGTAAGGGTCGCTGCCTGGTCTTTCTGACGGTAGCGGTACTTGGCGCCCACGCGAATGCCGCCGGCGTCGAGCTCCGTCTCCATGCGTGCGTCCGGCGCGCTCCAGATCCACTCATCGGCCGTGAGGGCAGCGGCGGTCAGGTCCTCGGCCTCGCCCAGATGCACGGTGTTGCTGGCGGCGTCGACGCCTGTCACGTACACGGGATGCGCCATCGCGACGCCCAGGCCCTTGCGCTGGCCGATGGTGTAGCGCAGCGCGCCGTTGTGGCGCCCGACCACGCTGCCGTCGCGCCACACAATGTCGCCCGGTGCAGCGGGATGTCCGCAGCGGCGCTCGATATAGCCCGCGTAGTCACCGTCTGGAATAAAGCAGATATCCTCGCTTTCGGTCTTCTGGGCGTTGGTAAAGCCCTGCTCGGCGGCTATGCGGCGCACGTCACGCTCCTTGTCCAGCCCAGCCAGCGGAAAGATTGTGCGTGCCAGGCGCTCCTGCGTAAGCGAATACAAAAAGTAACTCTGGTCCTTTTTGGGGTCCTCGCCGCGATGCAGCTGCCAGGTGCCGTCGGGCGTCTGGCTCGTTTTGGCATAGTGGCCCGTGGCGATGCAGTCGCAGCCCATATCCAGCGCCGCATCGAGCAGCGCGCCAAACTTAATGTGGCGGTTGCAGATTATGCACGGATTGGGCGTCAGCCCCTCCTGGTAGGCGTTCACAAAACGCTCGATAACGCTGTGGTCGAAGGTTTGCTGCAGGTCGAGCACATGATGGGGGATCCCCAGGCGCTCGGCGACGGCCTTCGCGTCGGCGATGTCGCGGTCGACCTTACTCATGCCCGTGGCGGGGTCGGGTGCGGGGCAGGTGAGGCGCATGGTGGCGCCGACGCATTCGTAGCCCTGGCTTTTGAGCAGGTACGCGGTCACGCTGGAATCGACGCCGCCGCTCATGGCGACGAGCACGCGCTTGTTGTGCATGGGGAGGTTCTCCTTGGTGGCATGTGGCCAAAAAAGAAAAGCGGCGCGGGAGGCTGGTTCCGCGCCGCAGACATTGTAGCAAGTTCGGGCGTCATATGGGACACCCTGTTGGGATGAGCCCAGGCTGCCAGAAGAGAGGGGAGACCGGCGTGCCTTGGACTCGTTCTAAGAACGAGAAGCCCTTAGTCCTGGAACAGTGCCGTGGACAAGTAGCGCTCGCCGGTGTCGGCAAGCAGGGCCACGATGGTCTTGCCCTCGTTCTCGGGGCGCTTGGCCAGCTGCAATGCGGCCCACACGGCGGCACCGGACGAAATGCCCACGAGCACGCCCTCCTTGTGGCCCACGGCGCGGCCGGTCGCAAAGGCGTCGTCGTTCTCGACGGGGATGATCTCGTCATAGACCTGGGTGTCGAGGACGTCGGGCACAAAGCCGGCGCCGATGCCCTGGATCTTGTGCGGGCCGGCCTGGCCCTTAGAGAGCACCGGAGAGGTGGCGGGCTCGACGGCGACTACCTTAATCTCGGGGTTCTGCTCCTTGAGGAACTCGCCCACGCCGGTCACGGTACCACCGGTGCCGACGCCGGCAACGAAGATGTCGACCTGGCCGTCGGTGTCGTCCCAGATCTCGGGGCCGGTCGTGGCCTTGTGAATGGCGGGGTTGGCGGGGTTCACAAACTGGCCGGCGATGATGCTGTTGGGAGTCTCCTTCTGCAGCTCCTCGGCCTTGGCGATAGCGCCCTTCATGCCCTTGGAGCCGTCGGTGAGCACGAGCTGCGCACCGTATGCCTGCATCAGCTTGCGGCGCTCGACGGACATGGTCTCGGGCATAGTGATGATCACCTTGTAGCCGCGGGCGGCCGCCACGGAGGCGATACCGACGCCGGTGTTGCCGCTCGTGGGCTCGATGATGGTGTAGTCGCCGCCGCGCACGAGCTTGCCTGCCTTCTCGGCCTCGTCAATCATGTTCTTGGCGACGCGGTCTTTAACGGAGCCGGCGGGGTTGAAGTATTCCAGTTTGACGAGCACGCGAGCCTTGAGGTCCTCGTCGGCCTCAAAGTGGGTGAGCTCCAGAAGCGGGGTGTGGCCGATAAGCTGATCGATGGACGTGTAAACCTTGCTCATGGTGAACCTCCAAAGTGTTCAAGTTGCTGGTTGCCGTGTGGTTTCACGGTGTGTCTAGCAGCTAAACCCATAAACCTTATAGGTTGTTCGTTTAGCTGTTGGCAAGCATAGTAGACACTAAAGCCTAGTAATGCAATAGGAAATAGAAGATTATTGCGAGTCGATTAACCATCTTGACCGGAACGGGTATTTTCAAACCCATTTTTTCGGCTAGAATTTCAACGGACTAAAAGACCGAAAGGCAGCACTATATATGTTGGTTTCTACTAAGGGCAGGTACGCCCTGCGCGTTATGGTCGATCTGGCCGAGCACCAGGCGGCCGGCCGCATCCCGCTCAAAGAGATCGCGGCGCGACAGGGGATTTCCGAGAAATATCTCGAGAACATCTTGGCTACGCTCGTGCGCGCCAACATGCTTTCGGGCATGCGTGGCAAGGGCGGCGGCTATGTGCTCACGCGCCCGCCCGAGCAGTACACGGTGGGCGAGATCCTGCGCCTGACCGAGGGTAGTCTAGCGCCGGTCGCCTGCCTGGATGGCGACTGCAAGGGCTGCTCGCGCTCGGATGAGTGCCCCACGCTCGACGTGTGGAAGAACCTGGACAAGCTCATCAACGACTACCTCGACGGTGTGACGCTCGATCAACTTGTCGCTCCCAACCATGGCTACGACTACGTCATCTAACCCACACCTGCCATGTGGGGACGGGGTGGAAATGGTAGATTTTCTTGCCCTCTGAGACTTGACAAATAAGAAGGCCGCCCATTTTTGCGATGGGCGGCCTTCGTTTTGGGCTGTTGAGACGGACACGGTCGGAATGGCCGTTTTAGTCCTCGGCAAGACTATCGAGGATGCTGCGCATGATGGACACTAGGATGCTGCCCATAAAGGCTGAGCCAAAGCCGGCGATGGAGATGCCGACGCCCAACAGGTTGACCGACAGGTAGCTGGCGAGCTCCAGCATAAAGCTGTTGAGCACGAGCTGGAAAATGCCGAGCGTGATGATCGTGAGCGGCAGCGAGATGACCGTGAGGAACGGTTTGACGAACGAATCGACGATGTTGAGGAACAGTCCCACAAAGGCAAAGCAGACCCAGGCCTCGGCAAAGCCGAAAGGTTGGATACCGGGGACGAGGAACATGGCGATCGCGATGGCGATCGAGGTGAAGAGCCAGTTAAGCATAAAGCGCATGGCGTGAATCCTTTCTTGCGCCGGGGATGCTGGCGTCGCGTGAAGCGGCTTGCGGCGGCGACTTGGATGGTTGCGCGGGCGCGCCGCGGTGTTTGGGCGCCCATTGTCTCAAATATTCGTGGAGCTTACGTGCGCATTCGGTTTCTAAACGGCGTTCGTCCTGAAAAACGTGCCGCTGACAGAGAGTCTTGTCACTTTAGTTTGGTGGTGTGCTACACTGCTACGGGCAAATGGCCCATGCATAGTTTTATTGCATATTTACGGGCGAACGATGCCCGATGTCAGTATCAACTTCGATGCCTTTTGGCGGGTTTGGCGGTGATCGATGAATATCGAGAACATGTTTGACAAGCCTGATGTCAAGCAGCTGGTCCACGCATTTAGCCTTTTGGACGACGAGAAAGATATCCAAGCGTTCTTGACCGATATCTGCACGCCGCGCGAGATTTGTGATCTATCGCAGCGTCTGCAGGTCGCGCGTTACCTGGACGAGGGCGAGCCCTATGTTGAGGTTCAGGCGCGTACCGGCGCTTCGTCCACCACGGTGAGCCGTGTGTCCAAGGCACTCAACGGCGAGTACGGTGGCTACCGTAAGATTCTCATTAAACTGGAGGATGGCGAGTAGGCCGCGCCAAAAACGAATTGTGCAAAACCGCTCCTCCGGGGGCGGTTTTTTGATCCCCTGGGGACGGAGGAAATCTGTTGGCGTGGGGCAAATCTGTCCGCTTGGGCGGGTAGGATGGATACATTGATTATTGCGAACAGTTTGAGCGGAGGACCATGCCTGTTCGAATCTATACCACCAATGCCGGCACGGATTTGAGCGATGCCGAGTCGGCGTTGCTTGCCGACCTTATTGCCCGCCACGGACGTGCCGTGCTGCTGGCGCCTACGTTTGCCGAGCTCGACCTGTGCCGTCATGATGCGGCGGAAGCCGGGGTTTCACTAGGTATCGACTACAAGACGCCTACATCGTGGCTTCGCTCGCTTTGGGAGCTTTTGGGCGACGGGCGCGGTTTCGTGGACAACCTGCAACGCCAGATGCTGTTTTCGGACATGGTAACGCGTCTCGACGATGCCGATTTGCAGCCGCTTTCGCGCAGTCAGGGCACGGTGCGCATGCTCGCGCGCATGGCCCGCGACGTGCTGCCGGGTGTGGCGGGGACGACGGCCGAGCGATGCCGTGGAAACAATTGCCAGCCTGAGCCAAAAAGCGATGCCGAGGCTCGTGTGTTCGAGCTTTTGCGCGCATATGCGGACGGTTTGGACCGTCGAGATATGGTCGAGCCCTGCGAGGCGGCCGACATTATGGCCGGTGTCCTGGCCGATAGCCTGCCGGCGTGCACCCGCGCCGTATGCGTGCGCGGTATCACGTCGTTTACGTACGCACTGCTCGAGCTACTGTCTGCCGTGGCGAACAATGGGGGAGAGGTCGTCGTGCTGCTTGCCCGCGAGCAGGCGGCGATGCGCGAGGAGCTTGCCGTGGCATTTGATGCCCGCGGTGTGCTGTTTGAGGTCGCGCCGCTGGGGGAGGACGCCGTCGCGTCTGATGCCGCTTGCGGGACCGCCGCTCAGCCTGCCTTTATTGAGGTCGCCGGCCCCCATGCCCGTGCTCATGTCTATGCGGACGCCATCGATAAGTTGGTGAAAGCGTACAAGGAGTCCAAGGCCGATAAAGCCACTGCAACGCCCACCGACCCCGTGCGCGTGCTCGTCGTTTCTGCCCGGGCACCCCAGCTGTTCGGTGAGCTCGCCTCTCGTCTGGCAGCTCATCATATCGCTGCCGAGACAGTTGAGTTCACGGCGTTTTCCCAGTCCATTGCGGGCAGGCAGTTTGCGGCGCTTGCCGGCCTGATCGAGCGCATGAAGGCCGCCGATGAGGGCGCGGCGTCAAAGACCGAGTGGTGGCCCGCGCCGGAGCTTACCGACTGGATTTACAGCCCGCTTTCGGGCGCTGATGCCGTCAATGCCCGTACCTTCGATAAGAATATGCGTCTCTCGCGTAGCAAGACTACCGCGGGCGTTAAGAGTCTGCTTCAGAGCGTCCAGGGCCAGGTGAGGGGCGCGCGCAGGGCGGCGAGCGACGACAACTGGTTTAAGAACGTACCGTGTGTGGTTTCGGACGTGTTCCAGGCGCTGTGGCGTGACAAGCCCGTGACGGCGCTTAAGGCCATGCTTGCCGTCGCCGAGGCGTTGCCCGATCGCTCGCTGGGCAGCTTGGATGGCCAAGCCCGTCGCCAGGCGGAGGTGGCCCTGCTGCGCCACGCCATCGAGATCCTTATGAATGGCGCCCGCGCGCTCGACGTGTCGCAGGCCGCGACCGTGCCCGTGCTCGATGGCATTCGCACCAAGGTGGACAAGCGTAGCGCCGCCTACGATTACGAGACCCACGAGGTTGACCGTGTACCACGTGCCCAGGCTCGCTTTGCTTCGCTTGCCGATGCGGCGGCTCTGCGCCCCGGCAGCTACGATGCCGTGCTGTTTGCCGATGTCGATCTGGACAGCTATCCGCTCTCGCACGAGGAGGGGCCGCTGGCCACGCTGACGGCGAGCCTTGGTCGCGAGGGCGTGACGCTTGAGCCCGCGGCCTTGCTGCGCGCGCGCTTTGGCCACGCGATGCAGGCGGCACGCGGCCCGGTTGCGCTTGCCCGGGTGGCGCACGATCGCCAGGCGCGCGAGTGCTATCCGGCTGCCGTGTGGACCGAGTTGCGGGCGCATGCCGAGGCCGCTGACAACGCTAAGGCCGCTGGCGCTGACGAGGCCGCTGACGACGCTAAAGCCGCTGGCACCGACAAAGCGAAGTGCGTGGGTGAGGGCGATATCGTAAGGGACTTCGATCCCGCGGCAGGCGAAGGTCTCAAGCGCGAGCGCGTGACCTGTGAAGCCCCTCAGCATCTGAGCGCCGAGGCCGTGCCGTATTTGGTCCTGCGTCGTCGCGATGGCGAGGGCGAGAACGCGCCGCTCGTGCCGCGTCTGACGTCCGCCTCGCAGATTGAGGCGTACTCGACGTGCCCGCTGTGCTGGTTCGTTTCGTATCGCGTGAAGCCCCAGTCCATCGACGCGGGCTTTGGCAACATGGAGAAGGGTAACTTTGTCCACGACGTGCTGGAGCACCTGCATGCCCGCCTGCCCCAGGAGGGCATGGAGCGCGTGACGCCCGAGAATCTACCGCGCGCTCAGGAGCTGCTGCGCGAGGTCTTTGACAAGACGTTGGCCGAGCACGCCGGCAAGCGAGGCACGGAGGGCCCGCTGGTGCCGCTCTCTGCGGTGGAGGAGCGCCAGGTGGCCGAGATCTTGCCGCAGCTGGAGGGCGTGCTTGCCTACGAGTCCGAGGCGCTTGCCCCCTTTGCCCCGCGTTACCTGGAGTTCGCCTTCAACGAGCTCAAGGTCGAGTATGCCGGTTGGCCGCTTGGCGGACGCATCGACCGCGTGGACGTGGACGCCGAGAATCGTGCCGTGGTGATCGACTACAAGCATCGCACGGGCGTTGAGGAGTTTAAGCTCGCCGACCCTACGGTGCGCGACGAGGAATCAGGCACGGCGCCCATCGACGATCCGCGCTGGTTGCCGCCCCATACTCAGACGCTTATCTACGCCCAGGCCATGCGCCGAGCGCTGGATTTGGATACCCGCGCGGCGCTCTACTTTTCGACCAAGGGCGGCAAACCGGCGTTGCGCGGCGCCGCGAGCGCCGAGCTACTCGAGGAAGAGCGCGGCGACGGTCGCATCCCGGGGCTTAAGAAGGGCTTTCCCGGTGAGGGCGGCAACATGGACTTCGACGCTCTGCTCGATCGCGTGGAGGCCGGTATCGCCGAGCGCCTGCGCGAGCTCGAGGCAGGCAACGTTGCCGCCGTCGACCCGGCGTCGGCTCAGGCCGCGCATGCGCGCTGCTCGTATAACCACGAAGGTACGTTTGTAAGGAGGGACGTGTAGACCATGGATCTTTCGACCTTGATGCCGCAACAGCTGCAGATCGTCAAGACGCTCGACCGTCCGCTGTTTGTCTCGGCGGGCGCCGGTTCGGGCAAGACCTTTACCCTCACGCGTCGCATCGTCTACGCGCTCTCGCCCGAATCCGGTCCGTTCGTTGAGCATCTGGACCAGGTGCTCGCCATTACCTTTACCAAAGATGCCGCGGCCGAGATCCGTGACCGCGTGCGCCGCGCGCTCATCGAAGAGGGCATGGACGAGGAGGCCCTGACCGTCGACGATGCGTGGATCTCGACCATTCACGGCATGTGCTCGCGTATCCTGCGCGCACACGCGTTGGAGCTGGGCATCGATCCCGAGTTCACGGTGCTCACCGATACCGACGAGCTTATGGACCAGGCCGTTGAGCATGTGCTGGCCCGCGCGACGGCGCCCGATGCCGCCCCCGAGCTCGCCGCTTCGCTCAAGGCCCTTTACGCCTGGTATCCCATGGCGGGCGAGGGCGGGCCGTTTGGTGCCGGCACGACCATTAAGGGCCTGGTGCGCGAGCTGCTGGAGCTCTCGAGCCAGCTGCCGGGCGGCATGGACGACGTGTGCGTGGAGCGCGGCCAGGCCGATACCTCGGCACTCGCCGATGCCTATCGCGCGGCGCTGGGCGCAAGCAAGGCCACGACCGAGAAGGCACAGGTGGCGCTCGATGCCATCGACGCGTTCGAGACGAGCGGCAAGACCATGGCCGATGCGGCGCGACTCATGATGTCGTGCACCATGCCGCGCGCGAGCAAGGCGTTTCCTAAGGAGCAGGTCGAACTGCTCAAGGCGGAGGCTGCCGATGCGTTTATCAATATCGTGCTTGCCTGCGGTGGTCCCGCGCTCGATGCGCTGGTGGGCTTGGCCCGTTCCGTGGAGGCCGAGTATCGCGCGCTGAAGGCTGCCCAGTCTGCCCTCGATAATAACGACCTGCTGCGCATGGCCTACGAGGCCCTGCGCGATTACCCGGCCATTCGAGCGGCCTATGAGGGACGCTTTAAGATGGTCATGATCGACGAGTTCCAGGATACCGACCAGATGCAGGTCGATTTGATCCGTTATCTGACGGGCGCGGGGGAGCGCGCGCTGTGCACCGTGGGCGATGCGCAGCAGTCGATCTACCGCTTCCGTGGCGCCGAGGTTGAGGTGTTCCGTCGCCAAGAGCGCAAGGTGGGCTCCTCTGCTGCGCCCGAGACGGCTGTCGCATCCGATGCCCCCGCCGGCGAGCTCGTTAAGCTTGTACGCAACTTCCGCAGCCATGACGAGGTGCTGCGTTACGTGGCACGCGTCTTCGACGGCGATGACGGCGGCCTGATGCAGAGCTTTTTGGACCTTGAGGCGAGCGACGGCCGCAAGGACACGCTGGTGGCAGACGCCTCGCGTCGCCAGGCCCTCTTTGTTGCCGGCGGCAGTACGCAGGAGCGCACACAGGCCAAGGCCCGCGCGATCGCGGAGCGGTTCCGCGCGCTTGCCGATGCCGGCCAGCCCCAGGGCGGCATGGTGCTGCTGCTGGGCCGCATGACCAACGCCGACGTCTACGCCCAGGCCTTCCGCGACCAGGGGCTCGACTGCGTGATCGCAGGCGGCTCAGTCTTTGCCCAAGCAGCCGAGGTGCAGACGGTGCGCGCCCTGGTTTGCGCGCTCGCCAATCCGGCCGATACGGCGCAGGGCCTTATGCCGCTGCTGGCCTCGCCGATGTTTGCGCTGGGCGCCCAGGAGTTTTTGGCGCTGGCGACCAAGCTCGATAGCGAGACGGGGGAGACCTCGCGCCGGAATATCGACGTGGGCATCATGAGTGATTCCGATGTGCCGGGTTTGCAAGACTTGCCGCTCGTGACGCGCGCCCGCGAGGTGCTGCGGTATGCGCTTCGTCGTGTGGGTCGCGATTCGTTCGCGGCGATCGCGCGCGACGTGGTCAACGCTTCGGGCTGGTTCGTGCGTCTGGCGCAGCGCGGCCCCGAGGGCAAGGCCATTGCCGCCAACGTGCTCAAGGCGCTTGATGCCGCGGCTGAGGCTGAGGCCGAGTTCGGCAACTCGCCGCGTTCCATCGCGCTTGCCTTCGATCGCTTCCTGGCGGGCAAGGAAGCCCCGGGTGCCCTCAACGAGGAGGGCGACGGCGCGGTGCGCATCATGACGGTGCATGCCTCCAAGGGTCTGGAATATCCGGTCGTGGCGGTCGCGGAGTGCTTTGGCGTGCGTAAGTCCTCGGGTGCGGCACAGATGGGTCGCGTCGAGGGTGGAGCGCAGGTCGTGGCGCTGCCGGCACGCTTCGACGGCGTTAAACTCGCGGACGGAACTTTTGTGAAGGGCGACGACGTTAAAAAGCAGTTTGAGCATGCGTTTAAGGGCAAGGGCACGTCGCTATGGCTGCCGCCGGAGCTCATGGAGGACGTCTGCGCGACGGGTTCTCCCGCTGAGGCATTTGCTCGCCTGCGCAACGACGACCTGCAGCTTTCGCTCGAAGAGCGGGCTCGTTTGCTCTATGTCGCCATGACGCGTGCGCGAGAGCTGGTCATTCTGGCGATGGATGCCGGCGTGAGCCGTGGCAAGGTGACGGCGCCGACCTTCGACGTCGAGACCGATCTGACCTATGACGTGCTGCGCCGTATTCTGCCGACCGACGCTCTGGACATGCCGCAGCTCGATGCCGACCGCCTGGTGTTCGACAACTCCCGGCCGGGCGACTACGAGCTCATTTCGCTCGCGAACTTTACCTTTGGCGAGCAGGCGTTTGAGGCCAACGCTTCGCTGGATACCGAGGGCAGGCTCGTCCGTGGCGATGCCGATACAGATGCTGCCGACGATTCGGTCAGTACAATCGTTCCCGGTCCTGCCGACCCCGAGCCCGATGCATTTGAGCTCGTGTATCCCCAGGCAGCGGGCGTGCGCATGGGCACCTGCCCGTATCCGGAGCGCGATTCGTACAGCTACTCGTCAATTGCCGCGGCGCTGCATGCCGAGTCCGAGGACCGTGCCGCCGAGGCGCACGTGCCCATGGACGAGGTCGGCGATGATGCGGAGTCGGATGGTTCCGAGATGACGGATGCAGACGTTGCTGCCGTTGAGCCTACCGGCAACCCCATGGCGCTGGGCTCGGCGTTCCATGCCGCCTGCCAGTGGCTGATCGAGATGGGTGCCGATGCGCTGCCCGCCGCGCGTGCCGATGCACTGGCGCGTCTGTGGTGCCTGACGCCGGAGCAGCGCGAACGCTTCGACGTTGCCCTGGACCGCTGGCTCAAGTCGGCTGTTCGTGCCGACCTGCTCGCGTGGCCGTGCGTTCGCGCCGAGGTGCCGTTCTTTTCGCTGGGCTGCGAGGACGAGGACATCGCTCGCTACGGTGCCTATGCCGAGGGCGCCATCGACGCTTTGGCGACGAACCCGGCGGATTCGTCATGCGCGCTGGTCATCGACTACAAGACGGGCGGCACGCCGGATGAGACGCCGGAACAGCTGCAGGAGAAGCACGCCCTGCAGGCGCGCGTCTACGCTGATGTTCTGCACAAGGCGGGCT
>OLOP01001972.1_pt1 | contig 12125 bp, 5 predicted proteins | sample 1672381 | NCBI WGS metagenome assembly OLOP01 (sample SAMEA3136678, study PRJEB25190) | human gut metagenome | biome: human gut; feature: human-associated habitat; material: faeces | place: Austria | collected 2013 | reverse complement strand
GACGCATATCATCCTGTTTCTTTTCATCCCGTGAAAATATACGTATCTCCTTAATATCTGAATCAAGAAAACGACGTAAAACTGCATTACCGAAAGAGCCTGTACCTCCAGTAATTAAAAGAATTTTACCTTTAAAAATTGACATTTCACTATTTATTTACTATTTTACAAATTTCTTCAATCGAATAATCATTATAGAATAAAACACGTTTATTATAAACCTCATATTCTACTGCAAGAGTTGACCTATATGAAATCACGAAATCAACATTCGGAAAAGTATCGTTTTCTATTAAAATATAATTTCTTTTCCTCTGTAATTCTTTATACTTCGAAATATCTTGTGCCCCTGGATGGAGTTTAAAAAAAAGATTGACCTTTTCCAAATCTATTCCATATATTAGATCTCTTTCCTTATCAAATAGTCCATAAGCTGGATATCCAACTATCAACACATTAGATTTATTTTCCACATTACAATTTGTCAATTGAATCGTGGGAGGTAATATCTTCACAATCGGTTTTGAAAGAATAGCGGCCTTTATTAATAACTTTGCTTCATTATTTGACAACGCATATAAATGAGTTATATTTTTAAGTTTAATAGCGTATAATATCACACTTGATGAGAAAGATTATCAGCGAAAAATATTGAAGATATCAAATTTTGATATTTTTTTTGATATAAACTAAGACCTCGCAGGGTTTAGATTAGAGGGATAACGATGCAACTGAAAAATTCGACAGATTACGCAATTAGAATTGTATGTTACTTAGCGGCACAGGAACGGATGGTATCTACATCGGAATTGTCAAGGAAGCTAAATGTTTCTGCTAATTATGTTCCTAAAATAGCAAAAAAACTGAAAGATGCAAAAATAGTCAATGCCTGTGAAGGTATAAATGGTGGCTATATGCTGGCAAAACAACCGGAGAATATTTCTCTGATGAAAATTATATCGTGTGTAGAGGAAACAATGGCAATTAATCGTTGTTTGGAAGAAGATCGTTTTTGTTCCAGAAATTTAGAAGATACCTGCAAGATACATAAAATATTGTTGAGTTTGCAGAATACATACAATAATAAATTAGAGAGCGTAAAAGTTTCAGATGTTATCCGCCCTGGAGAAGATGAATATTTTGGACGATTTTATGTTGTGTTAAAACTGAACTTGAAGGATAAAAACTACGAGTGTGTGTACTCACATATCCGTGAAGTGTATGAGAAAGTAAGAAATACAGAAAGCTATGAAGAGTTCATAAGCCAGTATGTAGAAAGATATGTGTATGTTTCTGATAAAAAAATGGTTCATGGTTTCTTATCAAGTGAAGGATTAGAAGAAAACCTGGTTGATGGATGTATGGAAAAAGATCTTCCATATCGCAGAATTACGGGAAAAGATAAGAATGAATATGTTTGGATGGAAGCAAAAAAATATATAGATGCAAATGAGAATACTGCAATTATTACGTTACATAATGAGAAGATTGTTCAGAACACAGTTATAAAGATGGAACAGGAACTCATAAAGAAAGAACAGGATATGGCAAAGCAGTATTGGGATATGGTATCACTTTTAACTACTGTATTAAATCATAATCAGTTAGTTGAATCAGGGTATCAAGATGATATCAGTTTCTATACGAAACAGGTATATCTTCAATTGCAGAAGAATTATCCGGAATATGGGATTACAGATGAAGAAATTTCGTCAGTAGCGCATTTAGCGCCGATTCATGATATTGGAAAGATAAAAGTGCCAATTGAAATTTTAAATAAGAATGGAAAATTGACAGATGAAGAAATGAATGTAGTAAAGCAACATCCATTAGTAGGTGCGGCGATGACCCAGAGATTCCCAGAGGGGATAACAACGGAAAAGCTGAACAAATATAGCTATGAAATATGCAGACACCACCATGAAAGATATGATGGATCAGGATATCCAGACGGTTTAAAAGGGAATGCGATTCCGATGTGCGCACAGGTCGTTGGGATTGTTGATGCTTACGATGCATTGATCAATGATCGACCATACAAAAGAAAATATGAACATGAAGAAGCGATACGGATGATTTCAAATGGTGAATGCGGAGCGTTTTCTAATCAGCTGATGCAATGCTTTCAGGAGGCAGCAAAGCAGCAAAACTGGTTAAAAAGGCAAAATTAAAGTAACAAATGAAGGCAAAAGATTAGAGGTCCAGATATGAAGAAAAAAAGAAGGATAGAGAACAGAATTATCGCAGTAATACTATGTATGGCTATCTTATTTTCTCAAGTGAATATTGCGGATGCAGCAGATCTGAATCCATCAGGTACCAACACGAGTCAAGTGGTCCTTTCTGATGAAACCAATATGAGCAATGATGAAGCATCAACCGAATCCACAGTTTCAGATGAAATAAATGGCACCACGGAGTCCGAATCTTCGATATCGGAGGAAACAAATGAAAACTCGAAGAATAACGAATCGGAATCTTCCGGTGAAAATGTTAAAGCGGAATCAACAGATAATATAGAGGCTTATTATAAGGATAGTAAAATATGCATTTATAATTTTGAACAATTAAAACAGATTGGTTCAGATGCTTATATTTACACAGGTGATAAGGATGGAAAGATTGGTTCTGGAGATGTAGTAAAGAGTGAAGGCACAGAGCTGAAATACGGTGCAGATGCCCAATACATTTTGATGAATGACATCCAGATGAACTTGGAACAGATGTGGTCAGTGCCGGATTCCTTTACCGGAACTATCACGGGTACGGAAATAGAAGAAAATGAAACACCGACTCTCTATGACAAAGAAACGGACACCATCTACATTTATAACCCATATCAGTTAATGGTGCTTGCACAGGAAGAATCTGAAACGGAACCAGTTATGTCATTGGATTATGATGCACCACAGTTTGGTATGGGGCAGATGATTTATCCGGATGGAGATGATCAGGAGTATCTGACTTATAGTAAGTCTCATAATTATGTGTTATCGCAGAAGTTTAATTCGGATAAGCCGGAATTGGTTGCAGATCAATTGACAGAAAAATCGGCGAATGGAGTTCAGTGGCTAGATGATGAACATGCAGATGGAAGAACAAAACCGGGGCAGTTATATGTTGAAGTTTCTGGAAAGAAATATATTCTGATTGGAAATGAGTCACAGCTGCGGGCGATTGGAAGCAATAAGAGTGTAACCCCAAGACTGTATGTTTATTACAAACCGGGCTTGGTAAGTGGTCTGGTTGGTAGCAATCCTTTTTACAGTCCTTATTATCCGGGAGATGCGGACCTTGGCCTGGATGCTGTAGCAAAAGAAGGTGCAACTACGCACGGTCTTATAAACCCAAAGCCGGACAATGTCAAAGGAGAAAACTCATATCTATATTATAAAGATAATGGTAAATATAAGCTGGCAGATGTCGATTTGACAAGCGATGATATTGTTACGGGTCTACTGAATGGAGTAGGCGGACTGTTAGGGTCTTTATTGGGTGGTCTTACAATAGGAACTGGTAGTTTATGTGGCGTTAATGACCAGGGGTTGCCTGACAATAAAACAGCGAGTCTGACGAAGTTAAAGCAAGAATATGGTGGTTTAAAATATTCATCCAATGCAAATTACATCATTTTCCGAGATATTGACTTATCAAAGGATGGTGTGAACTCAAATAAAGAAGATGATCTTTGGACACCACTTATGGTATCGGGGGATATCAAAGGTGCAAAGTTAGCAGATGGACAAACAATGATTACGGATGGAAACACTATTCTGGCAACTGGAAAACCTGTAATTTCTAATGTGAATGTGAACCAGGCAGATGCAATGGATGGATCTAAGTACATAGGAATTGGTTTTTTGGGAACAGTTACGAATGAGGTTAATGTAAACAATATTGGTGTCAGTGCCGGAACGGTCTCTGTATCAAACCTGGAATTACAAAATGTAAATGTACAAAATAACACGAATGAACATAAAAACACTCAGACCATAATAAGTGGACTCACATCAGGACTTGGATGGCTTGTAGGTGGTGTAGTTGATTTATTAGTAGGAGTTTTAACATTTGGAAACGTAAACCTGAATTTGAAAGATACATTATCAGCACTTTTAAATGCAAGAGCAAAGGATCCGACGATTTATGCAACAGGTGCATTTGCCGGAAGGCTAGTGGGAGATGTTTCCATTGAAAACTGTGATGTGACAGGAAAAGTCAGTGTTTCGAATATTAATGACCGTACTGGTGGGTTTGTCGGTTATACAGAAGGTGTAACAGAGTATGACGGGTTGTCGAAAGCTCTTGGAGTAACGGTGAATGCATTATCATCATTGTTAAATGCAATTCCGGGACTTGGACTTGGAGATTTGATCACAATTCTTCTGGACAAGGCATTGCCGGTTGGTAGTTTAATTCCTACTGGATACAAAAATGTAAATATTAAAAACTGTCATGTAGAGAATCTGGCAGGAACTATCGGAGCTGCCGGTAAAGATTATACTGGTGGTTTTGTAGGACAGCAGGTAGGAACAAGAATCTTTGACTGCTCCGTGAAAAACAGTAGTTATTCTGTAACCGCAAAAGAATACGGCGGAGGTTTTGCAGGAATCAGCAGAGATGCGGAAATCCGTGGATTGTTAAGTGATGTGGGTGTTGAACTTATTCGAGTAATGCAACCGCAGAGTATCTTGTTAAATTGCAATCTGACAGGATGCAATGTCTCAGTATCTGGTGAAAATTATCAAGGCGGTATCGTAGGAGCACAGGCAAATAGTTATGCGGTCAACTGCGGAGCGAATGGAAGCATCGCAGTTAAAGCAAGCGGAAGTTATGCCGGCGGTGTGAGCGGTATTTCAACAGTTGGATGGATTACAAACCTTGGAAATAAAGAAGTCAAGGATGCAAGCCTTTTAACAACAGTGAAAGACTTGTTGACAGGTCTTTTGTCGAGTGATCCGGAAAAAGCAGGTATGCTCTTGTCACTTGTAGGAATTGCACCATCAGCAATCTTGGGATGTAACATGGATTGTTCATCAGTTTCAGTTGAGGCTGGTAAGAGCTATTCCGGTGGTATTCTTGGTGGTGGTGATGGTGTCTATCTTGCAGAATCCAGTCCAGAATATTTGAATAAACTTCCGTACTGGAAACATGGCGGAGGAGATGCGAGCAGTGTAGCCCAAAGAGATAATGTGCTCACAGGATTAAAAACAGTTACGGCAAGTGAAAATCGTGCTGGAGGTATTGCCGGAAGTGTAACAACAGCAAATGTCACAGGACTTTTAAATAATACGCTTGGAATCGGAAACTTCCTTGGATTTACTGTGCATCATGTAACGGTGACGGGAGTAAATGATGGATATACAGTTGAAGCAAAAGAAAACTATGCCGGCGGAGCACTTGGCGAGGCTGTTGGTGGAGATGTGGATACTGTAACATTGAATCAGGTAAAATCTGTTACAGCAAAAAACAGAGTCGGTGGTTTTATCGGTTGTGCAGGTCCGGGAGATCTGGCAGGTGGAAACGGGCTGACTTTGAATCTGTTAGGACTGAACAACTTGCTGAAAGTTGAAAATCTGCTTTCTGTGGCAGAAGGTGTCAGAGTCAAAATCAACGAAGCTCATGTAAATGGCATCGCAGGAGGCATGACTGTACAAGCAACAGGTACAAATTCCAACGGCGAAGTAGTGGATTATACAGCTGGTGGTTTCATCGGAAAGAGTAACAGTTGTGAGATCATTAAGTCTGATGTGAAAAATTTAAAAGAAGTAACAGCAAATGATAAAGACGGTTTTGCCGGAGGATTTGTAGGTTCATCACAGACCGGAGGTCTTGCAGATGTAGCTGGTGAAGCGGATGTCAAAGCTTTGTTAAATGCAAATAAGTTGTTAAGTGCTGTCAAGTACTTGCTTCCTTCTTATACAGAGTGCACGGTTACTTATGTTGATAAAGGCGGAGTTGCTGCAGATACAGCTGGCGGTTTTGTCGGAAACTTCCAGAGTGGAACGGTTAACAATCAGGGAGCAGGAGAAGGTAACTATTATTCTGTATATAATCTGGATCATGTAAACGGACAGTCTTATGCCGGAGGCTTTGGCGGAAATGTTTACTCCGGAGCATTGGCAAATGCTGGAGGTGGAATCAGCATTCTTGGAGGAATCACAGGTCTGAATATTAATGTCGGAGATTTACTGAACCTGATTAATGCTTACATTCCATATGTACAGTATGCAGGAGTTAAATCCGATAATGGATTTACGGTTACGGCTAATAAAATCAAATCGGATGATACGAATTCTGGTAGTGCTGGTGGCTTTATTGGTTATGGCAGTGGAGTTCAAGTTAGTCATTGTGATGTAACAAATTTAAAACATACAAAGGTAACACCTCCTAAAGATTTAGAGGGTGAAGATAGTTCAAATTATTTTGGACAGGATAGTACATATGCAGTAACGGGTGCAAGATATGCCGGTGGATATATTGGTTATATGAATATTGGTTCCGCAGCTTCTGTTGGAAAAGGATTGAGCGTACTTGGTCACTCAATAGGAATCAATCATGTGCTGGATGCATTGAATGTCGTTGTTTCTACAATAGAACATTCGAATGTTACAGGAGATGTTGGAGGTTTTGCAGTAAAAGCGACCTGGAAAAATACAGCATCCGATGCCTCAGCAAATGACGTTCTTGGAGATGCAGGAGGTTTTGCCGGAAAGATATCTGGCGGACATATTCAGGACTCTAATGCAAATAACTCCTCCTATATCATTGGACAGATTACAGCCGGTGGTTACGTGGGAGATCTTGAACCCGGAAATGTGGCAAATGTACTTGGCGATACTGGTATCTTAGGTGGTCTTGTTGATGTGTCAGATACATTGGCATCATTAGCGGAGGACTTTGTACCGACGATCAGAAACAGCTCTACGACTTGTATTCCTTGTGGTGGTGCGGTTCGTGCAGATGCGGATTCAACAACACAAGTACAACGAGGTATGGCCGGAGGTTATGCAGGACATAATGAAGGCGGTCACATCTGGGGAAACAATACAAAGAATTGGAAAGGTAAAGCTTATACCGGACCAACAAGTGTCTGCAAAGCAGTCCGGATCCGGTCAGTATACGGAAAAGAAATTGCTGGTGGCTTCACAGGACTTATGGAGTCAGCTGATACGGCAAGTACCGGAAACCTGTCCTTGTTGTGGGGACTGGTAAAAGTAGATAATATCCTGGGAGCACTCAGCGTTGTCTATCCGACAGAAGAAGACACAGCAGTTTATGGACCACTTGCCCAGATGGATTATGAAACCTGGAACAAATGGGTGGAATTTGTCGGTAAAAAAGGTGGTTACGGAAGTGACCTTGCTGCGAATGGAACAGTAGAAAATCAAGAAGAACTGGATAAGATTATTGGAAAATATGCTTACGGATACAATGTCGTAGCAGGAAGAGTAAATTATCGGGATGAGATAAAACTGGCAAATGGCGGAGCAGCTGGCGGTTATGTTGGAACAATGCAGACCGGAACCATTACAAATGGACAGGCTTATCAGGCGAAGACAATTAAAGGGCTTCGATGCGCCGGCGGTTTTGCAGGAGAAATGATAAACGGCGGAGCTGCTGATCTTGGTGGTGTTAAAATACTTGGCCTTGATCTGCAATTAGGACAAATGATCAATGTCCTTAATGTATTTGTTCCAGTAATCAAGCAGTCTTCTGTGGAAGGATATCAGAGTGGACTGATTGTCCAGTCAGAAGGTGTAGATGACAAGAATATCTGTGGTTATGCCGGAGGTTATGTAGGAAAACTGATTGGTGGACAGATCTGGGGCGAAAATGATGCACGCTGCAAGGTTACAAAGTTGAGACGAGTTGATGGAAAAAGCTACGTTGGAGGATTTGCCGGAAGCTCAAGACCGGGAAGTGTAGCAACACTGAATCCAACTGCAGGAGAAGGATTACTCAGCCAGCTTCTGAATAAACTGTTAAGTACACCGGCAGATTTGATAAAAGTATTAAATGCTACAGTCGCAACGATCCGTTATGCAGATGTGGAAGCCTGGGATGACTGGGGAATCATCGTAAATGGTGCTTATGCAAGTGAAAGTAATAACACTTCTTATGCAAAAGCAGCCGGAGGATTTGCCGGAAATCTGGAAGGAACTGTACTCGGTAAGAAGGATACGGAAGAGGCAGGAGTTTCTGTACAGAATATCCGTTCCGTAGTCGCAGGCGAATATGCCGGAGGATGCTTCGGTGTTGCTGATGTAGCCGGAGTTGCCAATATCAGTGCAGGAAATGAGACCTCGCTTCTTGATAAATTATTAAAGCTTGGAAGAACTGATGTGCTGGATGCATTTAGAAGTTATGTATATTACGCAACTGTAAACGGAAGTAAAGATGCTGGCTTAAGTGTCAGTGCAAACACAGCAATAAAATCTGGACAGAACAATCAGGTTACCTATAGCGGAACAGCCGGAGGTTTTGGCGGCTCTCTGTTAAATGGTTCTGTGAAAAACAGCAAAGTAACGAGCTTAAGTAATGTAAGAGGTTTAAACAGTGTCGGAGGATTTGTCGGCTATTCTGGAAAGAGCGGAGTAGTTAAGGCAGATAAGATCGATGTTCTTGGAAATAATAAAGGACAGTTACTTGGTGGAGCTCTTGGAGTTATGGACATTTTTGGTTCTCACATTGATGACTGTGCAGTTACAGGAACTGATGATGGTTACACTGTGCAGAGTACAAATGGAGATGAGCAGATTGCCGGAGGATTTATCGGATATGCAAATCTTGCAAGAATGTCGAATTGTACAGCAGGTGACAAGACGAACCAGAAAATTGGACTGAAACAGGTAGCGTCAGGTGGAACAGCCGGCGGCTTTGCAGGACGAACAAGTTTCGCTTATCTTGCAGATTTGAAGTTGGATTCTGGAGCAGTGAATGTAATATTCTCACTTGTTAATAAACTTATAAAGGCATTGTATCTGGATAAAATCCAGGACTCCAATCTTCTGAAGATTAATCTTGGAATTATTAAAGTGGATGCGCTGTATGATGGCAAACTGCTTCATGTAAATCTGCTTGGATTGGATATCTCTGTAGGACTTTCGAAGAAGTCAACAGATAACAACCAGCAGACAGATCTTGCAATTATTACGATTGGAGATTCATCCATCAAACTTCCATGTGATGAAAATGGACTTTCGAATGATAATGATGCCAAATCCAATATCAGTGTGAGTCTGATCAAGGCGAATCGAACAAAAATCACAGATAGTAATGTCTACGGTGTCAGTCAAGGATATGATGTCTATGCCGGTGAAGCCGGAAATGACAATGACGGTAATGCTAAAGACGGACGAAGTGGTGGCTTTGTTGGGTTCAACGATGAAGGACTTTTGAAGAATAACAACATGTATTACTGTGATGTGGTCCGTGGAACAAAAGATCTTGTCGGACCATTTAGCGGAAAAAGCAAGTTGGATTCTGTGTATGAAGCTAACACACAGGAGAAGGTGGAAGGTGAGAATAATAATTACCGTATTTACAGAAAGCTGGATGTGGCACTGGATCAAATCAAACAGGGTTCAGACAAGCTGAATCTAAGCCATGAAAAAGATACTTCCAGTGGATGGGATATTTACACGCTGGGTCATATGAATTCGGTAAAAAGCTATGAGACTTTGCAAAATGCAAAGCTGACAGATGATACTTCATCTATGACAGCAGAGCTTAAAGCATATGAATCACCAGCAAAAGCAGTATTGATGGCAGATACCAAAACAACATTGAACACGGGAGATAGTGATACACCGGAACCATCCGAGTCACAGGATCCATGTGATGAGAACATCAAGCTGACAATCAATAAAGTTTGGAAAGATTTAAACAATTTTGATCATTCAAGACCAAACAGTATTACGGTAACAATATCACGTACTTGGAAAGATAAGGCAGGAAACGAATTGACAGAACCGGCACCAGGTTACGAGAGTTACAAAATAGAAGGTTCCAGCGATAAATCTAAGTGGCAGGAGGTGATAAAGGAACTCCCGGCATACAAGACAGATGGAGATGAAATTTATTATTACACGTATTCCATCACAGAAGCAAAAGTGGATGGTTATACAACAACGATAGATAAATCGCAAGATGGATTTACCTTCACAATAACTAATAGACATTTCCCAGGTCTTCCGGATACCGGAGGATACGGAAGCTATTTGATTTACCTGATAGCTGTTCTGCTTTTCCTGGTATATTTCGTAATGAGATATAAAAAATGCAAGAAAAATAAAAAAGCAGAAAAACTATAAAAAAAATTCTCAAGAAAAGGAGATAAAGGACATGAAGAGAATGAAAAAAATCATGGCATTAATGCTGGCAGCGATTATGATGATGGCTATGTCTGTCACAGCATTTGCCGCAGAAGGAGCAACACCAGCAGCTGCTGGAGCAAACACGCTTACCGTTAATGTGAAATCAGGAGCGGGCGTTCCGACACAGACACTCAAAGATCAGACCATTTATCTGTACAAATTATTTGATGTGACAGAGTCTGGTACAACAGGATCAAAGAACTATGCATATACAGTGAATACAGATTATAAAACAGCACTGGTAAGCGTATTAACTAGCTTAAGGACATCAGTTCCAACAATTCCAGAAGTTACGGAATCTTCTACAGATGAGCAGTTCTCAAAAGCTGTAGCATCTCTTGAGACAGCAGGTAAAGTTCAGGATTTTGCAAACGACTTTACAACATACGCATTGACACATAGTCCTAAATTAGAAGCTACAGCACACTCTGAAAAACTTGGAGATGTAACATCTTATAAATTTACAAGCTTAGATGCAGGTTAGTACTTAGTATATGTAACTGGTGGAAAATCTATCCAGTCTTCTTTGTTAACAGTAGATAATGAGCATACTACAGTAGATTTAAAAACAGAAGCACCAAGCATTGAGAAAATAGCTAATAAAGAAACTGTAAATATCGGTGATGTCGTAACATATACCGTAAAAGGTTCTATCCCGGATACAACAGGATATGATCAGTATCAGTACATTATCCACGATGTATTATCCAATGGTCTTGATTTTGTAAATGATGCAACAGGAACAGCTCTTAGAGAAGGTGCTACAACAGTTAATGTAAAAGTAGCATTTAAAGAGGCAGGAGTTACAGATGCTAGTACAGCACCTACAACAGCAACAATTGACACAGCTAACAGCAAAAAAATGAGTCTTGACCTTTCTGCATGGGTAAAAGCTAACCAGACAAACAAAGGAAAAGAATTCACCGTTACATATTATGCAAAAGTAAATGCAAACGCAGTTGTAACAGAAAAGAACAGTGCTCATTTAGAGTATGGTAATAACCCAGGTGAAACAACAACTACAACACCGAGTGAAGCAAAGACACCGACCTATCCGTTAGATATCTTAAAGGTAAAAAAAGATAGTACCCCAGAAGAAATCTTAGCAGATGCACATTTTACTTTGTACGCTTCAACTACAGAAGGTGCAATTGATGAAAGCAAGCCTATTAAAGTAACAAAAGATGCTGAAGGTAAATATTCTTATGCAGCTGATCAGAACGCAGCGGATGCTACAGATGATATGGTAACAGTTGAAAGTAAAATTGATGGACAGGGATACAACTTACATATTAACGGTCTTGCAGCAGGAACATATTATCTGAAAGAGACAAAGGCTCCAGAGGGTTACAATAAACTGACAGATGCTATTAAAGTTACCATCACAAAGAGCACTACTGCGAATGAGAATGACTGGACTCTTACTGTAGATAAAGGAACGGTAGATGGCAAAATTGTCAAAGTCGAGAACAGCACTGGTTCCCTCCTTCCATCCACAGGTGGACGTGGAGCAATTGCATTTGCTGTAATCGCAGCTCTTCTTGTATTCGGTGTAGCAGTAAGCTTCATCCGTGACAAAAGAAAAGAAGCATAATAATTTTACTAGAGATACAAGATAATGTTTAAGGAATGGGCGGTTATCTTCCACGGAAGGTAGCCGCAATTCCAAGTATAACAACAGGGAGAATGAAACCGAAGTAAACAAGTAAGCATAATATCATTTGCAAAACATCGGTATTTTATATTAGC
>OLOP01001963.1_pt1 | contig 12157 bp, 11 predicted proteins | sample 1672381 | NCBI WGS metagenome assembly OLOP01 (sample SAMEA3136678, study PRJEB25190) | human gut metagenome | biome: human gut; feature: human-associated habitat; material: faeces | place: Austria | collected 2013 | reverse complement strand
ACGGCTTCCTGAATTGCCGTCATGATGACCTCCCTTGGTACCTCATCCTCTTTTTCTGTAACATTTCAGAAACTGGCCACAAAAAATACTCGGGCATGCTTTGCCGGAGCGGAAAACCAGTCAACCGACGCTGCTGTGCGCCGGTTTTTCTAGAACGTTTCAGGTTTTTTCGTTAGTAACAATTTTATAACGTTTCAGAAGTTTGTCAAAACAGACATCAAATGGTTGATATAAACGTTGCAAATACTTGCGACACGCCGGAATGCATTGCCGATACAATCGGCCTATTTCTACTCCCCCAAACGCTGCCGCACAAAGGCGTCCAGCGCGGCCGCATCGATGCCCTCATACGAGTCGATGGAGGCAAACTGGCCAAGGCCGGAAGTGTCGGTGCGAATCCAGCCAGTCTGCGCAATCAGTGTGGCCCCCGAGGCGGCGCCGGAGCGCAGACCGGATGAGGAATCTTCCATTACCACGCACTTGACCATGTCTTCAGGCGCGATGCCGAGTCTCTCAGCCGCGGCCAGATATGGGGCAGGGCTCGGCTTGTGCTCGTACGGATCATCGCCGCAGACGTAGCCGGCAAGCAATCCATCAGCCTGCTTCATGATGTTCTCGGCCATGCGGCGAGGCGAAGTAGTGACCAGCATGGATGGGATGTCGGCTTCCTTGAGCGAATGCAGCACGTCTTGCACACCAGGAATCCACGGCAGACGTTCGACCTCCGCCTTGAACACATAATCCTTGAGCTGCTTGTCGATTTCGGGAACGCTCAATGTGCAGCCATGCGCAATCATGACCTCTGCCACGTGTGGTACCGGAGTGCCGGAGCACTCCCAACCGAGGGCCTCGTTCCACTCGCCGCCATTGTTGTGCGCGATCTCAATCTCACCGTCATGCCAGAGCGGCTCAGAATCGATGAGAGTACCGTCCAAATCCCAGAACACGGCTTTGAGCAGCATAGTTACCTCCGTCCACATGCCCGCACGCCAATTGGCGCCTTTACTCTTGCTGCATTCCATTGCACCAATCGGATGCGACAACCATAGCGCGTCAGCACACCGCCCCTGCGCCTCAGCGCATGGTCAGCCCACCATCGACGTGCAGACATTGTCCGGTAATGAAGCCGGCCATGTCGGACGCCAACAACGCGACCCCTCCGGCGATGTCATCGGGACGGGCAAGGCGGCCAAGAGGCGTCATGGCAATGATTCGTTCACGAACATCCTCGGTGGTGGCTGCGCTGGATGCGGTTCCGGCCGTCAAACCTGCGGCAATGGCATTAACGGTAATGCCGAAGCCGCCCAGCTCCTGGGCCAGAGAGCGGGTCATGCCGACCAAGCCGCCTTTGGCAGTGATATACGAATGGTAGGGCACGATGGGCGAATCGACCAGATTGCTGGAGATGTTGATGATACGCCCGGAGGTCTGGGCTCGCATCAGCGGCACCACATGTGAGCACATCAGATATGCACCATGCAGGCATCCCTCGATCTGTGCGCTAAACTCATCCCAATCGCCTCCAGCAAAAGTGGAACGGCGACGCGGGTCAAAGGAGAAGCGTCCGAAAGCATTATTCACTAAGATGTCCACGCCGCCGAATGAGTCGACAGCGGTACCCACCAGCTTGGAAGATTGCGATTCATCGCAAACATCCGCCTGTACAGCTATAGCCAAGCCTCCCAGCGAGTGGATGTCTTCAACGGTGCGCTGCGCGCTGGCGGCGTCATGTACGTAATTGATGACGACAGCGGCTCCGTGCGATGCCAGGCATTTCGCCACAGCCGCTCCTATGCCCTTGCCGGAACCGGTGATGATCGCTGTTCTGCCATCCAGATTCACCATTGGACGCCGTGCCATATCGCTTTGCTCTGTCATTACCCTTGCCTTTCGCCCTGCTACCAGCCTCTGCTGCCCGCAACAGCACAGGCCTATTCCATATCCATATCGAACGAATCGCTGTACGCGTCGCTGCCGCGTTCGACATCCACCGCGCGCAACAGATCGATGAGGTTGAAGCCCCCATCATGATGCCAGCCGGATTTCGCCCGATCCATCTCACCGAGCGGACAGATGCGATTCACACCGACCTCGGCCAATGTATCTGCAAGACCAAACAGTCTGGTTGAATCCACAGCGACACCGCAGCTCTGCAGCCAGCCACGGCAGGAAGTCAGTCTTCTGGCAGCGTCCAACAAATCTGGCACCGCCACCACGTTGACGGTGCGGTTCAACGGCGACATCAGCGAAGCAACATCCTCGTCGGCACCGCTACCGTCAAGTTCTCGATACAGCACCGACCATGCCGTGCTATGGCCACTGGCGAACACCGCGGCCTTCCCGCCCATCAAGGCTCTCATCTCAGCGTCGGTGCGCGCCCGCTGAATGGCCACGTTCTCGGCGTCACTCAATACGGAGCGCGGATATTTGCGCTGCTGATTCTCAAGCTCGCCACCGAGCAGCTGAGCCACTTCACGAGGGGTGAGGGCTCCATCAGTCTCCACGAACACGGTCTGCGGAGCCAGGCAGCTTTGCTGGTCATATGTGGCGATGTCAACAGCCACACGATGCACGGTATCGGCATAGGTATCAGGACGCAAAGCCTCTCGGCCAATGAACGCCAACCCGACTTTTGCTCCGTAACCTAGACAGGGCTTGGACCCGGCGACTTTGCCCGCAATCAATTTGGTAGTCTGCGAAGAACCGTAAACAATCACGGCATCGGCCGCATCGATGGCTGAATCCTCGAGCTGCTGCGAGCCGCCCTTCCATGGAACCACCGCAATGGCATCAGCGAGGTCGGAATTGACCATCGCAATGCTGCGAGCAAAGAACGCAGGCATCACCGGCTCGGAAAATGAAGATTTGCCAAGAATCGCGCCTTTGACCAGCAGGGTCATCGCCATGCTCCACACGGGAATCCCCGGCACATTGCTGGAGAACACCTGATAGGTGAGCGCTGGGCCCACATATTTAGAGTATCCCCCCGCCTTGTTCGGCCGGAATTCGTCGAGCATAGACGGCTGACCGATTTCGGAGTCAAGGAACCGGAGCAGTTCACGACGCCTGAACTGGCGCATATACCGTTTGAGCTCAATCCGCACCATGTCAGGCTCATATCCGGTGATTGCGGGAATCAGCAGTTCAGCCTGACGCCGCAGCTCAAAATCCGGATCGGCCCATAGTTGGGCCGCGTCGGCCACGATGTCGAGAATATCGTTGACACTCATCGCGGCAAGCGTGCGGTTGCGAACATCGACAAGCTGCTTGGCAAGGGAAGTCACCTTTGAGCCATCCAGTCGCGGATAGCGCAAACGCTTCACCCCATCCGATGTGGCGACCTCATAGATTTCGTAATCCGAAACATCCACTCCCGAGGGCAGGTGGAAGACATCAATGGCCTGACTCACGGATTCATCAACGGTTGGCACTGATGACCTCGTCTACCGCGATTGAGCACCCACGAGCCTCGGCTCCCTTCGCCCTGCCCTGCAGCAGGAATCCGTCCGGGGTCCGATGGCCGAGGTCCTCGGTCAGAATACCGATGCATGAATTCCAATTGGCAAGGTCGTAATGGGCTATCACACCGGTCTCACCATCCTTGACGGGAGTCAGCGTTTCCGGATCGAGGAAGACCGTGCGCACCCAGGCGGGGTTCGCCTTGAGATAGTTGCTGGTGCCATCCGTATACCACGACAGAATATTTTGGTCATAGATCTGCGAGCTCAACTCGGTCATGCCATACATGTTGACGCAGTGGTGGCGCGGCACCCCCAGTGTCTGTTCCAGCTCATCAAGCATCTGGTCTTCGGTGATGTCGCGCTTAGTGCTCTTGAAGCCGCCAGTGTCGAACAACCGGCTATCGGGGGCCAGCGCGAACGTCAGATCATGCTCATGCAGGTAATCGAACAGATACAGATAGGACGACGAGACACCCATCAGCATCACCGGTTCACCGTCAGACACCGCACGGTTAAGGAAGGCGATGATTTCATCGAACTTGAGTCCATGCTCGTCGAAGAACACACCGCTGCCTTCGCTGCCGCAGCACTCCACGGCCTTGGTAAGGTAGCGCGACAGGGAGGAGTTCTGGTTCATGTCCCATGCCGGCGAAATCACGGCGATGCGGATACGCTCTCGATCCGGCATGATGAAATGACGGAACGGCACAATCATTGATTCATCCCACACCTCAAGATCGGGATGGAAGTTGCGCCCACGCATCTTGCCGCCATGCGTGGTTCCGCTCGTCATGAATACGGCTTCGCACTGCTCGGTCGGTATGGTCGAAAGGTCAAGGTGCTTGAACCCGTCCACCGGCATCGGCGGAATCTCCCGCCAATCCTTGAGCGTTGCGGGGGTGACGCGTTTAGCCGCGCAGTAACGACGGTACGGCAGATCATACGTGTACTGATAGATGAACACGTCGCGCGCCAACGCACCAAACGCCTCTTCCGGGGCCTGCTCACAGCCATAGGTATGGATAAAATCCAGAATCCCGCGCTTGATACGACGCGCGTCATCCATCACATCAGTCATTGCATCGCTCCTGTCAATATCCAATATCAACCAGCATTATCGTTCATCGTACGCCGCAGCGCCAGTCCCATCCGCCGGATCGGCTGCTGGAACATCCACGGACGCCGGCGCACGATGCTTCGCCACCAAATCCGGAAGAGCGACGAAAAGCGCATTGAGAATGATGGCGCTGAATACACCGACCATGATGTTGTTGCCAAAGAACACGCTTGCGCCGCCGGTCAGGCCGGAGAGCGCCTTGGGCAGGGCGATGCCGAGCAACAGAGACATGCCGATGACCGTTTGACGGCGCTCGTCATCAGCGACCTTGCGCAGGGCGCGCAGGCCGGTCACGATTAGGCTGGCCGCAGCCGGCAGGAAAATGCCTCCGACGACTGCCGAGGGAATGACGGACAGCAACGCGCCCGCCTTTGGCACGAAGCCCAGAATCAGCAACAGCACAGCGGCGATGATCACAGGCGTGCGCGTGCGCAACTTGCCTTCGCCGGTCAGGTTGAGCAGGCCGACATTTTGCGGGTAGGCGGTGGTGGTGAATCCACCAATCAGCGAGGAAATGGCTGAACCGGCCGCCTCGCCGGCAAGACCGTAGCGCACCTGCTTGCGTTCGAGGGACGTGCCCTGAATCTCAGAAGCCGCCTGATAGACGCCGAGAGCTTCCATGACGGCAACCATGTAGGCGATGAAGAACGGGATGAAGATCTTCCAGTCAAATGTGAACGGACCGTAGGGCAGGAAGGTCGGCAGGCCCAACCATCCCTTGGATGCCACAGGAGAGAAGTCCACCATGCCAAACGCTGCGGCGACCACGGTGCCGACGACGAGCGCGATGAGGAATGAGAACGACTTGAGCAGGCCCTTGCCGAGCAACGACAGGACAAGCACAATCGCCGTGGTCAGAATCGACACGGTCAGGATGTGCGGATCGGCGAACGTCTTGTCGCCGGGAGCCCCGCCTAGAAACTCGCTCAGCGTGAATCCAGACAGCGAGACACCGACCATAAAGATGACCACGCCCGAAATCATCGGAGAGAACAGGAACCGCATCCGCTCTATCACACCGGTCAGGCACAGCAACAGGAACACAAGCGAAGCGATGAGAATGGACGAACTCGCCGCCCCCAGCATGCCGGCCGTACCTGCCGCGATCATCAACGCGTCAAACGCAGCTGACGGCCCCTGCACCACCGGCAGGCGAACCAGCCGAGTGGCCTGAACCAAAGTAACCAGACCAGAGACGATGAAGATGGCGTTAATCATGTTCGACGACAGGGCAATAGGTAAGCCGATTGCTCCGGCCACAAACACCGGATCAAGCCAGACGTTGGAAACAAGCACATGCTGGAAACCCAGCAGTACGTTCTGGGCGGTCAGCTCCTTGCGTATTGACATACGCTTCCTCTCTCTCAACGCGCATATGGGATGCCGAGCCGAACAGAGGAGTTCAACCGTCGCATTCCCTACGCGAGTGTTAGCTCACAGGTTCGAAGGGTTCGGCACATACCGTCTCAGCCTAAAGCACCCCTTACGAATCGGTTTTCGCACGTCACCGTAACAAACCTTGACATCTCCGTCAAGAAGATTCGTGCTTTTCGGCAGCTGCCCGATGTGAGATAACAAACAGTTTTACGAATGGAGAAGGAATCGAAGCAATGCGGCCAGACTCACCAACCCCACAGGACCATGGACTTGGAGTCGGCGGGAGTGTAGTTGGAGTCGCCGGTGGCGCCGGCAGCGATATCGGCGGCAGTATCGCGGCCGGGCAGTTCGCGGGTTTCGCGGCGGATGGCGTTGCGCCAGAGGCGGGCGCGGTTGGAGCGTTGTATCTCCACGATATTGCCGTCACGGCCTGCGGCGAAAACGCTCTCCTGGTCGCCGGTTTGCATGCGTTTGACTTCGCGGCGCAGTTGGCGATTCTCTTCTTCGAGGACCAAAATGCGCGCGATACCGGAAAGGTTGATGCCCTCATCCTGGCTCAGGCGCTGAGCTCGGGTCAGGCGGGCAATGTCGCGCAGGCAGTAGCGGCGTGCGCCGCCATCGGTGGACGAACCAAACCGAGGCGGTCGTACTGACGGAGAGTCTGGGGGTGAATGTTGGCCAACTCGGCGGTCTGGCCGACGGTGAAGATGGGCAGTTCGATGTCGAAGCCGACGTCATCGGCTCCGTCGAGATCGGCCCTGCCCATCACGAGCGCGGTTGCGCACATCGCGTATAACTGCTTCATCTGGTTGGCTAACCGCGCCATTGTTCACCTCCTGATTACAGGCTGAGATAGTCGCCGGCTTTTTCGTCGAATTCTTTGGCGGCGTGCTTGACGGCCAGACCCGGCTTGGCGGGGACCATGATCTGCACACGGCCGATCAGATCGCCCGGCTGGTTGCTGCGCTGGACGCCAAGTCCCGTGAGCTTGACTTCCGCGCCGGAGCTGGAGCCTGCCGGCACCTTGAAGGTAACGGGATTGCCGTCGATATCCTTGGCCTCGACCTTGCCACCGGCCACGGCCTGGCCCACGGTGACGGGCAGGTCCATGACGATATCATGGCCGCGCATCGAGAATGTGGCATCGGGCTTGACGGTGACGTGCAGGTACAGGTCACCGGCCTTGCCGCCGTTGATGCCTGGCTTGCCCTTGCCGGCCAGCTTGATTTTCTGTCCGTCCTTGACGCCCGCAGGCACGTGGGCCTTGAACTTCTTGCCGTCCACGGACAGGGACACGGTAGCGCCCTTGACCGCCTGACGCAGGGTCAGGCTGATCTTGGAGTTGCGGTCCTCGCCGTTTTCGGGGCGCGGGGCCTCCTCATAGCCATAGCCGCCGGCATTGCCGTACGGCGATTGGCCGTAGCCGCCTTGGCCTGCAGCGCCACCGAACATCGAGAAGATGTCGTTGAGGTTCGGATTGCCGCCGCCATTGGTCTGGAAGCGGATACGCGAGCCATTGCCGCCGGCACCCTGGCCGAACATGGAACCAAAGATGTCGGAGAAACCGGAAGCATCGAAGCCGCCGGAACCGCCGGCGAAGCGGGCACCGCCCATGCCGAACTGACGAATCGCGTCGTACTTCTGGCGATCTTCCTTCTTGCTCAGCACGTCATAGGCTTCGGAGATGTCCTTGAACTTCTCCTCGGCTTCCTTGGTCTTGTTGACGTCAGGATGGTATTTGCGGGCGAGCTTGCGGTACGCCTTCTTGATGTCGTCGTCCGAAGCGTCCTTGGAGACACCAAGGACTTTGTAGAAGTCTTTGCTGAGCCATTCGTTTTCAGCCATTCATGTCTCCTTTCTAGAAAAGTCTTTATGATTGGCTCCCCTCAGAGAGGGGAGCCAAGGTAAATATCAACTCATTGCAGCGAGCTGGATGTCAGTTTTGCGGGGAGGCTACTACTACTCGGGCGGCGCGGATTACGCGATCGCCGATGCGGTAGCCGGCCTCGACCACGGTGTCAACCGTTTCCTTTTCGGCATCCGCGTCCGGCTTGTGCAGGATCGCGTCATGCTTGGTGGGGTCGAAGTCCTCGCCCTTTTCGCCGAACTTCTCGACGCCGAACTTCTCGAAGGCCTTGTCAATCTTGGTGGCGACGGCCTTGAACGAGTCGTCCATCTCGCTGTGTTCGCGAATGCGGTCGATATCGTCGAGGGCGGGCAGCAGCGCGGTCAGCACGTCGATGATGCCGTGCTGGCGGAAGCGCTCCTGCTCCTTCTGCGTGCGATTGCGGTAGTTGATGAACTCCGCACGTTCGCGTTGCAGGGCTTCGAGGTAGTCTGCGGCTTCCTTCTTGGCCTTGCCGAGCGGGGTGAGGGTGTCTGCGGAATCGGACTGGCCTTCGCCAGTCTTCTCTCCCTCAGCTGCGGCAGGAGCCGCGTCGGCTCCTTCATTGGAAGGAGCCTGGGCAGCCGAATCCTGCGCAGAGCCGGACTCGGCGGAGGCGTCAGCCCCTGAAGAGGCCTGAGCGGCAGCCTCAGCATCTGAGGGATCCGGCAGGTCGTTCAGGTAGTCGTCCTTGTTGAACTCGGACATCACTTGTTGTCCTTGTCGTCATCGTCGTCCACGACCTCGGCCTCGACGGTGTCGTCGTCGGAACCGGAGGCGGAGCCAGCGGAAGCGCCGGCACCATCAGCACCAGCGGCAGCACCCTCGGCACCCTGCTGGGCGTAGAGGACCTGGCCGATCTTCTGGGCGGCGGTCATCAGCTCGGTCTGAGCGGTCTTGACCTTCTCGGTGTCGTCACCCTTCAGGGCTTCCTTCAGAGCGTTGACCTTGTCGGTGACTTCCTTGACGATGTCGTCGGAGAGCTTGTCCTTGTTGTCGTTGACGAGCTTCTCGGTGGAGTAGGCGAAGGCCTCGGCCTGGTTGCGGGTCTCGGCGTCTTCCTTGCGCTTCTTGTCCTCAGCCTCATGAGCTTCGGCTTCCTTGACCATGCGGTCGATCTCGTCCTTCGGCAGGCCGGAACCACCGGTGATGGTCATGGACTGCTCCTTGCCGGTGCCCTTGTCCTTAGCGGACACGTGCACGATGCCGTTGGCGTCGATGTCGAAGGTGACCTCGATCTGCGGGACGCCACGCGGAGCCGGAGCGATGCCGGTCAGCTCGAAGGTGCCCAGCGGCTTGTTGTCGCGAGCGAACTCACGCTCACCCTGGTAGACCTGAATCAGCACGGACGGCTGGTTGTCTTCAGCGGTGGAGAAGACCTCGGAGCGCTTGGTCGGGATGGCGGTGTTGCGATCGATGAGCTTGGTCATGATGCCACCCTTGGTCTCGATACCGAGGGACAGCGGGGTCACGTCGATAAGCAGGACGTCCTTACGGTCGCCCTTGATGACGCCGGACTGCACGGCGGCACCGACAGCCACAACCTCATCCGGGTTCACGGACTGGTTCGCTTCCTTACCACCGGTGAGCTCCTTGACGAGTTCCTTGACGGCGGGCATACGAGTGGAACCACCGACGAGCACCACGTGGTCGATGTCGCTCACGGAGATGCCGGCGTCGTGCAGCACGTTGTTGAACGGCGTGCGGCAGCGACCCAGCAGGTCGGAGGTCATTTCCTCGAAGTGCGCACGGGTCAGAGTCTCATCCAGGTGCACCGGGGTGCCGTCAGGGGTCATGGCCAGGTACTGCATGGAGATGCTGGTGGAGGTGGAGGAGGAGAGCTCCTTCTTCGCCTGCTCAGCGGCTTCCTTCAGACGCTGCAGCGCGATCTTGTCCTTGGACAGGTCGACGCCGTACTTGTTCTTGACTTCGGAAACCAGCCAATCGATGATCTTCTGATCCCAGTCGTCACCACCGAGGTGGTTGTCGCCGTTGGTGGCCTGAACCTGAATGGTGGAGAAGCCGTCGTCATCCTTGCCAATCTCCAGCAGGGAGACATCGAAGGTGCCGCCGCCGAGGTCGAAGACCAGGATGCGCTCGTCTTCCTTGCCCTTCTCAAGGCCGTAGGCCAGAGCGGCTGCGGTCGGCTCGTTGATGATACGCAGGACGTTCAGGCCGGCGATCTTGCCGGCGTCCTTGGTGGCCTGACGCTGGGCATCGTTGAAGTATGCCGGGCAGGTGATGACGGCGTCGGTGACGGGCTCGCCGAGGTAGGCCTCAGCATCCCTCTTCAGCTTCATCAGGATCTGCGCGGAAATCTCCTGCGGGGTCCACTTCTTGCCGTCGATGTCGACGGTCCAGTCGGAGCCCATGTGGCGCTTGACGGAAGAAATAGTGCGGTCAACGTTGGTCACGGCCTGACGCTTGGCCACTTCGCCGACGAGGATCTCGCCGGACTTGGAGAAGGCCACCACAGACGGCGTGGTGCGCGCGCCTTCAGCGTTGACGATAACGGTGGGCTCGCCACCTTCAAGAGTTGCGATGCAGGAATTCGTGGTTCCCAGATCGATACCAACTGCACGTGCCATAATGTGTGCTCCTTAATTACTCGTTTGTTCTTACGTTCTTTGCCCAAGTTCCGATTGGTCGTCTCTTGGACCTTCCAAACTTGAGCCTACATCACTCAACTTCCATTTGGCAAGTTCTATTCCCAATTTCAACACAAAAAGTTGAGTATGTTTGGCTCAAGTTTTTTGTGGGAGTGACTGACGGCGATGACGGAGTGGTGCGTTTGGAGCCAAAATCCACTTATACAGAAAACTGCAAGGGGTGACTGGGGCGCGCCATCAGCCTTGCCATCAGACTTGCCAGCGGCGGCGCGCGATTGCGGCGCATGGGGTGTGTCGGCGACGTTATTGTCGCTGGGGGCATCGATGCGCTGAATAACTCAGACACAGTGTTTGTCGCCGATTTTCTGCGGGAATTGTTTGGCAATATCGCCAGGTATGCCGATTCGACGCAGCGTTACGTGGTGCTGGTTTCCGCCGCTCAGGACCGCGTCACCATTGATGTGACGGACCGTCCGCGTCAAGGTGACGCGACGTTTGAGGGGGCGGCATTCGTACTATCGGGAGCGTGTGCTGCATGCGCACGGGGATTGGGATGTGCGGGAGAAACGCGGGCAGTGGGTACTGCATGCTTCAGTGCCGGTCGATAACGCTGGCTAATCGACAACACCGGCTCATCAATAACGCCGGCTAATTGATACCGCCAATCACTCGATAACGCCAGCCAGTCAATAACGCCGGTCCCCGGCCGCGCCGGCGTGGGTCGCGAGCGAGGCCGCCATCGCGACCGCGCAGACCGCGGCGGCCACCGCGACGCCCTTGTGCTGTTTCACCTTGTGCATGAAAAGTTCCTTTCCACTGACCGCACGATGAGTGCAATCGCGAAGGCCATCCCACGCACTGCACCCGGTATGCCACGCTCTTCGGCAACCATGCCGAACTTATCGCCGCATACCGGGGCGCACCCGGATGTTGCAGAAAACTGCAACCGGGCTCAGCTGCGCAGCAAAATTTCTTCGAGCGCGCCGGCCACCGCATCGGGCATGTCGGTGATCCAGAAATCGTTGGCGTAGCGCGGACCACGGTTCATGGTGCGCAGGGCGCCGATCGCGCCGATGCCGAGCTTGTGGACCGCCTGCAGCGCGAGCTCCTTGGTGCGGTAGAGCATCTGGGCGTGCAGCAGTAGGTCCATCGCGTCCGATTCGACCGGATTGTCGGCGATGCGCAGACCGCCGGGAATCTCGATGCGCAGACTGGCAGCCGAGCTGATGCCGGTGACGGACACAGTCAGGCTCATGGTCGCCTCGTCGTACGCCACCGTCGCCTCGACCGGAGCCTCGCCGGACCATGCACGCACGCCGCTGGCCGCGTCAACCGGCGCGACGCCGCGGAACACGACCGTCCAGTCGCGCAACTCGGGTACGGCGGACGTATCGCCGGTAACCGGCGCGACGGTGAAGGCGCTGGGCGACGCATCGGCCCCGCCCCACGTGAACGCTATCGCGGTGTCGGCGCTGGGGGCGCCCCACGTGCCGCGATCCTCGCGCATGACGAACGAGCCGTCGGCACCAGGGAACACCAGCACGCGCAGGGCCTGCGGGTTGGCGATAGAGTTGATCGCTTCGCCGGATTCCGCGACGTCCTGCAACGGCACGATCGCGCCGGCCTTGGCGAACACCGGCGTGCGGTCGAGCGAGCGCCAGACCTCCAGTCGGCGGCCAGCGGCGTCGGATGAGACGTATCGGCGGCC
>OLOP01001948.1_pt1 | contig 12219 bp, 12 predicted proteins | sample 1672381 | NCBI WGS metagenome assembly OLOP01 (sample SAMEA3136678, study PRJEB25190) | human gut metagenome | biome: human gut; feature: human-associated habitat; material: faeces | place: Austria | collected 2013 | reverse complement strand
AGCAGCTGCCGCACCTCGCTCGCCGTATCGGCACTTAGAATTATGCGGTATTGCCCTAGCCTTTAGTTAATGGTTATCCCACCCGATCCACCGTACAATGTAGGTACGGTGGATCTTTATTTTTGCGGAAGGGAGGACCTACACTTGAACCGAAGGTATCTCACAGCTGTCACGCCGCTGCCTGATTATATTTTGCAGGTCGATTTTGTGTCCGGAAGTCGGCTTTTGCTGGATATGAAGCCGTATCTGGATAAGATTCGGTTTCGCCCGCTTGCTGATGCGCGGGTGTGGAACAGCGCTGTGACCAACGGCATCTTTGTCCGCTTTGGCGATGTGGAGCTAAGCCATGACGAAATTTTGACCATGGCAGAGCAGGCATACGAATGAAAAAAACAACGCAAAATAGAGAAATTTAAGGAGGAAAGACATGAACTGTATCCAAAAAATGCTGGCAGCTGCGCTCGGCTGCGTGCTGAGTGCGCTGCTTCTGACCGGCTGCGGAGAAAAAGAAGAGCCGGTCAACATAACGCTTGCAAACCACAGCGGTCACGGCATCACATCTATCAGCATCACGCCCTCGACCAGCGATGAATGGGACACGGAGCTTGTCGACGGTATCTTCCAGAGCGGAGAAATGATGGAAGTCAGCCTTGGTTCCTACAAGCCGTCTGAGCTTCCGGACTTCAACATTCTTGTCTACAACGAAGAAAGCTACGTCCTGTACGACAACGATGTTGACGAAGTGGATTTTACAATCCACGATGGCGACTATGTTGTATTCCTGTCTCCGGACGGCGACGACAGCATCGTGGTCTGCACATCGGAGGAATATGACAATCTGTACGCCGGCGATGGCGAGAACGCCCCGACAGGCTACACGGCCGAAGAGCTTGGGCAGACTGGCGGTATGTCAGGCTTCTCCGGCTGCTGGAAGCTTGAAAACGCGCCGTTCTATTTCGTCATCAACGACAACTATGAGTGGATTGCCGTCAACCTCTACGGCGAGCAGGTCGGCCCCGGCTATGTCGTGTCGGAAGATGACTGCATCATGCTCTGCATGGAGGACGACACAGAGCTTGTTTCCCTCTGGCAGACCGCTAACGGCGACCTGAGCGACGCCAACGGCAACACACTTACCGCCTCTGAGTACATTATGCTCCTGCCGACACCGGATGACGAGCTGAACCAGACCGCCTGCTTTCCCGGTAGCTTTACCAATGTATCCATCAAGTATCCAATCCAGATGGAAGCACACGAACACCCGAATGTTGACAATTCGCTGAGCTTCAACGCAGTCATGGAAGACGGAACGGATGACTACTATTCCAATATTGTGATTGCCTTCCAGCCTATCTCCGGCTATGATTCCTATATGGAAAAGGGCGCTGCCAGCGCGAAGCCCTACATGGTCAAGATGCTCGACGACTTTATGAAGGGTATGTACGGCGACAAGCTCATCCAATCCTTCGGCTCGGATTTCAAGGATAACGGCGACTACTACAGTCTGACCGGTTATATGTGGCTCGACGGATCCATCTTCTCCGACGGTCCGTCTCAGCCTGTGCGCGGCTGTATGGAGGTTCGCTACTACGGTCCGACCGGCTACGCGCTTGTCGCAACGACCATCGCGCTCGAGGGTCGAATCCACAACTACTTTGAGATTTGCAACAACATGCTCGAAACCATCTCCTACACCGCCGGATGGAGCACCGCGCCCAAGCCCGTACCCACTCAGGCAACCTATTCCGGCGATACCGGCGACTACGGCACGCCATACTACTGGTATGATGAAGACGGCGACGTGTGGTACTGGAACGGCTATGAAAACGAGTTCATCTCCTACGGCTCGGACGGCTATATTGACGACGATTCTGGCGAATACATGGAATCCAACGATGCCGGCTGGGATTACTCGGATGAGTACTACGACGATTACGATCCGTGGTCTGACCCCGGTGACGGCTGGGACGATTACTCTTACGATGACGAAGGTTGGGGCGACTACTTTGATGAGTAAGATACAGGCTCTGAACGTGCGCTGCCGGTGCCGCGCAATGTCACTTTATTACCTGATGGAGTGACCGGAAGGAGGCGTATCATGAAAAACCGGTGGAAGAACACCGCATTCTTTGCGCAGGTGATGGTGCTTTGCCTGTGCCTTGCCGCCTGCGGCAATTCCGATGATGTGGCGGGGGATGATTGGCGCACAACCGGTATGGTGGTCGACAGCGGAACCATCACCCATGACGGCGACAGTGTGGATGTTCTGGTCACAGTGAGCGAGAGCAGCGCAGCCTTCTACCGGGACATCCCGGAGCAGGTGCTGTTCGACAGTGTCGCCTTCCCCATGGACATTCCCGATGCGGAGCAGGCATTTCACAGCATCTCCTTTGACGATCTGGACGGCGACGGCGAGAGCGATGTATGGGTGAGCTTTCTTCACGAAAACGGGGATGCAACGGATCTGATCTGGATCTGGGATCCGGAGGAGCGCTATGTCTATCGGGAGGATCTGTCCGCAGTTCCGGCTGACGAGGGCGATCTGAGCGATTATACAGGGCTTTGGGAGTACCCGGACGAAAATCTTTGGCTGCGTATCTATGAGGATGCGACATGGGAATTTGTAAATGATCAGGAAGATGTTATTGAGTACGGCACACTGTGGGCGGACGAAAACGGCGTAACGCTGCACTTCGACGGCAGCGGCGATACCCTGCAGCTGGATCGCAGCGTCAGCGGCGATCTCATCAACAGCGTGAACGGCGATATGCTTTTCCCGGCGGAGAGTAACCGGCAAGGCGGAATAGGAGACGAATATGGAAGAGAAGAATAAAAAACTGACGGATGAACAGCTTTCGCAGCAGCTCCGCAAGAGTAAAAGCGGAAAATGGGGCGGAATGCTCCTTTCTCTGCTGGGCGGCGTGGTCGTCTTTGCGGGTATCGTGCAGGGCGGCAATCTTGTACTGATCATTGCGGGCGTTGTGATCCTCGCGCTGGGGCAGACGGCAAAGGGAAAATCCAGGGAGCAGGCCGGCCGCCAGACCTTCGATGCCCTGGCACCGGATATTGTAAGCACAGTCTTTGACAACATACAGATGGATCCCGCCCCACACATATTGGATGCGAAGGATACAAACATTCCTCTGCCCGGCCACACCTATTGCAGCGGCAGCGGGTATATCCGCGGAACCTATCAGGGGCTGACCACCGAATTGTGTACCGTCAGGCTGACGGAGGTAAACGAGTTTCAGCGCGAGGAAACCGGTCAGTGGGAGAAAAACGAGCGCGAGGTCTATACCGGGCAGTGGATGCTGTGCGAACTGAACCGGGAATTTCCGACCTGGCTGACCATCTGGCCAAGAGAACGGATGGATAAGCTGTTCGGCAGCAAAACCATCCGGACAGGAAACGAGGCTTTCGATAAGCGTTTTAATGTAAGCAGCGATGATGAAGTCGCAGCCCTGCACATTCTGACGCCCGACTGCGCAGAGAAAATTCTGGCGCTGGCGGATTCCTCCTTCGGTAAGCTTGCCATAAACCTCAACAGTGACGGCAGACTGTATCTCGCGGTTCACAGCGGGCACGGCTTTTTTGACCTCGGCAAGGGCCGTGAGGATCCGGCACAGCTGCGCCAGCGCTTTACCCGTGAGCTGACGTGGTTTACGAATATGATCGATGTGTTCCGCGGCGCGTAAAGGAGGTGGGCAATATGCCGCTTTGGCTTGCTGTGGTGCTGTTGGCATCGGCGGTTATCGGCATCGTGCTGTGCCGTAAATATCTGCGCCGAAACAAAACTGTGCGCATCCTCGGTATCAGTATCTGTGTGCTGCTGGCGTTGGCCTGCATCCTGTATATCGGTCTGACCCTTCTCTTTGTGGATGCGGTGCAAAACCAGCCGCCTGCATTGTGACAGGAAAGGCACCGGCAGAGGTGTGAAGGAGGCCGTATGAAAAAGAATCGAATCCTCATTATCAGTATCGTTCTTGCGATAGCGTTTGTGGCGTGTCCCATAGAATCTACGCGGAATATCACAGCGGGAATCGGTTTTATTCTCGGGGCTGTGTCGGTGGCATGGCTCGGGGTACGCCAGCGGAAAGGCGCACGGAAGGAATACGAGGATACTGTGCGGCGGTACACAGGCACCACGATGATGAAGGTGGTATGGATCGAGGAATCGGTCAATGAACGGTGGGAGCAGCAGGAGGACGGCAGCGAACAGCTGCGCCGGGAGACAGTCTATCTTCCAACCTATGAGTACACCGTGAACGGCAAAACCTACCGGTACGCAAGCCGTCAGACCGTTTCCGGCAAGCGGGAACTGGGACGGCAGGTGGTCGGATATTACGATCCCACTCGGCCCGACCGTATTACCGAAAACAAGCCGCGAAAGCCTGTTTTGGGTGGGGTGTGCTTCTTTATGTTTGCCGCGTTCCTGCTCTGGTTCGGTATCATGTCCTTTGCCGGTATGCTTTCCATTTCCTGATACTGCGTACCCATGCCGGGTCGCAGCCGCCGGAGCGGTGCTTAAGCCGTCAGGCGGGAATTGTGCGGTATTGCCCTAAATAAAAAACGCAAAAAGGTCCGACAGCCGTTATGGATGCCGGACCAAAAACAATCTATAATTGTCGTTATACACGTTTTTTCATCAGGATTTCCTCCGTTTGGTAACAGTGGAAGGACGGGGAAAATACGATACTTTAATGGTTAAAATAGCATCCTAAGGCGAAAATATAAATCGTCCCGAAGTATGAGATCCCGTCGTTTTGAAGAGCTCCAAACGGCACTTTTCTTTTCGAATCTTCGATATATTTTATCAAAAAGCTCTTGACAATTCGAGCATTTCACCCCATAATTTATATAATTAGTGTAGTGCTGTCAGCGGACAGCAAAGAGCGAAGGAGACAAGATGAAAAAGCGAATCGTAAGCACCCTGCTTGCCCTGTGTATGCTGCTGTGCCTTATGCCAACAGCGGCTTTTGCGGAGGAAAGCACGGAAACCCCGCCCGTGTGCAGCTGTGAAACAGCCTGCACGGCGGAAAGCTTGAATGCGGATGGCCTCGTCTGCGGCGCGGAGGGCGCTTTGCCGGAGAACTGTGCAAAGCGCGAAGTGTCCGACCCCCAGCCGGAGACGGCCTTGACGGGGTTAATTGGCGGGAGCGAGACGGCAACAGAAGTCAGCACCGCGGAAGAACTGGCTGCAGCTATTGCTGATGTTAATTTCGACACCGTCAAGCTGGCGGCGAACATTAGCATCAGCAGTTCCCTGACCGTTACCCGCACCGTGACGCTGGACTTGAACGGCCATGTCCTGCAAATGACCGGCAACGATAGTGACCCGCAAAATGAAACTTAATTCTAAACGCTTTTGTTTGGGGAATTTGATACCATTTGATTTTTCCTGATACCTATTATCCTTATCCTATGGGCTTGCCGAACTTTTGCTATCATTTGGCTATCAAGGAAATGGCTATCAACGGTAAAATTAGATTGGTTTCTCTGGTGGTTTACAACTACATTTTACCACGAAAGACAGGGAAATGCAATAACCTTCCTCGCTGTGGTGTATCAAGTGATCTTACTGAACATATGGCGCACCTTGTCCAGGCGGCTGTTTGGACGGCGGGGCTGGATGACTGGCTTGCCGACAGCGGCCTGATACCCTTTCAGTTCTGTAAGGCATACGCTCTGCCCGTTGGTGTAAAAGGCCAGATCAGTACGGTATGCCTGTATACAGCGGGCGGGAATCTCGCCAGTAAAGACAACTTCATCCTTTTTTACCTGGGCCGTTTCGATGGTGGCACAGTATTTCGGTGCATCATGATAAGCCCTGGAAAGGTATTCCTGGGGCGCATAGAGGATGAAGGAGAGATAAGGTTCCAGCAGCTGCGTCCCCGATTCCTTCAATGCCTGTTCCAATACAATCGGGGCCAATGAGCGGAAGTCCGCCGGCGTGCTGACCGGACTGTAATAAAGCCCGTATTCAAAGCAAATCTTACAGTCCGTTACGTTCCAGCCGAACAAGCCCTGCTCCAGCCCGTAACGGATACCATCCCTGACAGCGTTTTGAAAACTCTGGTTCAAGTATCCCAGCGAAACCCGGCTCTCGTATTGTACACCGGAGCCAAGCGAGAGTGGTGTAACAGACAGTCCTATGGATGCCCAAAACGGGTTGGGCGGCACCTCGATATGGATGGTGTGGCTGGCTGCTTTGAGCGGCCGCTCCATATAAATGACGGTGGGTTCCTTTACCACTGTTTCAAGCTTGTATTTTTCCGACAGCAAAGCGGAAACAACCTCCAACTGCACCCGGCCCAAAAAAGAAAGAATGATCTCATGGGTGATGGAATCCACTTCGCAACGCAAAAGCGGGTCAGTATCCGCAAGTTGCGTAAGAGCGTCCAGCAGCCGTTCTCTTTGCGCTGCCGTTTTCGGCGCAATCGTCGTCCGCAGCATGGGGAGGGGGTCCTCGCGCCACCTTTTACGAGGGAGCCGGGTTTGGTCCCCTAATACATCGTTTAACCTCACGCTGTCGCTGGGAAGGATAACAATTTCACCCTGATAAGCGGTGTCTGTCCGAACAATTTCCCCTTTGGATGGAATACGCATCTCTGTGATTTTCAGCTTTTCTCTCCCGGCCAGGGCCACCGTATCCCGCAGGCGCAGCGTTCCGCTGTATAGCCGTAGATAGACACGCCGCTGGCCGCAATCTGTATACTCCACCTTGAAAACGCTGCCGCATAGGGCGGCGCTCCCCTGTTCCCCAATCGGTTGGAACAGCCCTGTCACCGCATCCATCAACGGTTGAATGCCAAGGCCATTTTTGGCGCTGCCATGATAGACTGGGAACAGGGAGGCGTCTTGAACCCGCTGCTGTTCCTCCCGCGCAAGTTTTTCCCGGCTGATTGGTTCTCCTGCGATATACTTTTCCAATAATTCATCGTTATTTTCGATGACCGCATCCCATGCTTCTATGTCGGTATTTTCCTCCAGGACTATTTCCGGGGACAGCGACACCGTCTGCTTGATGATAATATCGGCGGAGAGCTTATCCCGAACAGACTGAACCACGCTCTGCAAATCAACGCCAGCCTGGTCGATCTTGTTGATAAAGATAACGGTGGGAATGTTCATTTTCCGCAGGGCATGGAACAGAATACGGGTCTGGGCCTGCACGCCATCTTTAGCGGAGATCACCAAGATGGCCCCATCTAAAACAGCCAAAGAGCGGTACACCTCCGCCAAAAAATCCATGTGGCCGGGCGTATCCACAATGTTGACTTTACATCTGTGCCACTGGAAGGAAGTGACTGCCGCTTGAATGGTAATCCCACGCTGCCGCTCCAAAAACATGGTGTCCGTCCTCGTTGTCCCTTTTTCGACGCTCCCCGGTTCTGAAATGGCTCCGCTGGCATATAGCAGGCTCTCCGTCAAGGTCGTCTTTCCAGCGTCTACATGGGCAAGAATTCCAATATTGATTATTTTCATGTGATTGTCCTCCCTTTACAGCCCCAAAGGGCATAAAAATCCCCAGCAGTAAAATACTTTTACCACTGGGGATTATAAGTTGCGGACATACACATATACAGCATACACCTGTTTGTGATTGCTGTTTTTGGGGATATGTCAAAATTGATAAGGCAAAAGTATTCTTAAATTGGGTACAAAAAACTAAGCCCCTACAAAAGGGACTATCATAATCCTTTGTTCCCACTATTTGATTATAGTTTTATTTAAGAATACCTTGCCGCATATTTTTTACTCCTTTTCTGGAATGAAGCTATTATATCACATCAGTTTTAGGAAAACAAGTACCTAAAAGAAATTTTTCTTCCCCTTATATGTAACAATCATACCGGCTTCCTAGCGTTCAGAATGTTTTCTGCTGTCTGCTGTGGTGTTTGGTTGGAATTGTCCAACCAAAAGCCGATCCGTGGTGTTGTCTGCATTTTACTAAATACAAATTCAATGTATACAGAAAGATATAAGGAGTGGGAGGGATTCCGCCGTAGTTGGCATTGTAGGAAAATCCAAAAGTTTAGATTTTCCCACAATGCTTATCTTTTGGTCTTTGGTTCGGAATAGTGTAGTGCTGGCGGTCTATCTCTTGTTTTCGGTTGCTTGCTTCCTTACCGTACATGAGCATTGGCGCCGGGGTTGTCGTTGCCGTAACCTTCCAGCAGGTTGATAACGCCCCAGATACCGAGACCGGCACCGAGCGCGATAACGAGGGTCTGAAGAACGGTGATTGCCTGTTCAAAAAATGCCATATAGTTTGTTAGCCGGAATCTGATTAAAAAATAGGTTTGTCATGTTTCATAGGCATACAAAAGCCGGAACAATCTGCCGCCCGGTTTCCGGGGGCATGATTCCGGCTGTCCTCCTTTTTCATTATTTTTTCTTGCGATTGTCCGCTTTGTACGCCAATGGCCCATAGAGGGCAGGTGCGGCGAATAGATAAGATCACTCCCTTCTAAAGCGGAACGAAATTAAGCGCCCTTTGTGTCTACTTCATATACATCGCAGACCTCATTGGGCTTGAGTTTCAGCCTTGCGGACAAGAATGCTTCAATATCAAAAGCGTTCTTGTCATCCGCGTCGGCAGTGTACTTGAAATTGGGGTGCTTGGTGATGTCGTACTTATCCGAAAGGAAAGGACGCACACCGCGCAGCTGGAGGATACACTTGCCGCCATCCATAACAGCAAGCTCATCCTGGCTCATCAGCTCTTTCCCCAATTTTTGATAGTTGAGAGAGTGGGAAGTTTCCCGGCCACGGTTCTCTCCGGTGTTGTAGGTGTCGATGGTTTCCTTGCCCAGCACGGCAGCCAGCTCCTTGAGGGTGGTCGGCTCCTTACCGCCCAGGAAGATGGAAGTATCCATGTTGCCGATGATGGTATCCGCGTTGTCCTTATAGATCGCCTTGAGCTGACTCTGCGCCTGCAACACCAGACAGGCGGAGATCTCACGGCTTCGGATAGTTGCCACCAGCTTTTCCAGCTTAGGGATCTGCCCGATATTGGCGCACTCATCAATGAGACAGCGCACATGAACTGGGAGCCTGCCGCCATACACATCGTCAGCTTTTTCGCAAAGCAGGTTGAAAAGCTGGGTATAACACATGGAGATCAGGAAGTTAAAGCTGTCATCTGTATCACTCATAATGAGGAACAGAGCAGTTTTCCGATCCCCCAGAGTATCCAGCTCCAGCTCGTCATAAGCTGTGACCTCACGCAGCTCTGCAATGTCGAATACGGCAAGGCGCGCACCACAAGAAATAAGAATCGACTTGGCTGTTTTTCCGGCGGCCAGCTTATATTTCTTATACTGGCGCACCGCAAAGTGGTTTGGCTTCTCGGCTTCCAGTGCATCAAACATCAGATCCACGGGGTTTTTGAACTCCTCGTCATCCTCACGGACTTCCATGGCGTTGATGAACTCAATGAGGGTGGAGAAGTTCTGCTCCTCCACCGGAGCCTCATAGTGGATATACCCAATCAGCGCGCAATACAGCAAGGTCTCTGCTTTGACCCAAAAATCGTCCCCGGCCTTGCCTTCGCCTTTGGTATTGGCGATCAGCGTTGTGACCAGCTTCAAGATGTCCTTTTCGCTATGGATATAGGCGAAAGGGTTATAGTGCATGGACTTCTTGAAGTTGATGGTATTTAGGACCTTGATTCGGTACGGCTCATAAATGACCTTGCCGTGCTTATCCTTCATGGGCTTTCCGTCCTTTCCCAGTTTGGGTGCGCCCCTTTGGAGCATTTTCCCGCACTCCACCAAAATGGTTCCCTTGGGCACCATTTCGTCAAGTAGGAATTTGAATAAATGCTTATTTTTTTCAAAATGACTGCGAACCCAGTATTTACGCTGGGTTGCGGACTTCCATATCTAACTCTGCCTTCATAATTTTCATTACTTTTTCCTGCATGGTCATGCTAGAGTTTTGATTAAAATAGTAATTAACCTGATAGCAGGTGTTCCCGATTTTCTTTTCATAGTCTGGATTTTTTTCTTCTGTAGTCTGAACTATATTTCTGTCTTCCATAAAATTTTTCTCCTTTCGCTGAATTGCCCGACAGAGAGAATGATTGTTTTGTCTCTGCCGGACGTATTCATTTAAAGCTGTAATTTGCAACTGGCAACAACATGGTTGAAACTTTCTTTCAAGTGTTTTTCACCACTCATTTTTCCAATTTATAACACTACTATTTTCTTTTTTGAAAAATCTTGTTGCCACCTAGTAAAAATAGCTGTAAAGCCTTTAAAATCAGTAGTTTTCGGCGGATACAATAGTGGCAACAACCGATAACCAACCGGGTAAAAATCAGCCTTCCGGCTTCAAAAACTGTCCTCTTTCTCTGTCGGGCTAGTTAAAAGGAAGTGCCATCTGTTCGGCTTCGGAAAGGTCAATAAATCCCTCTCCTCCTTCGTTGTTGCCACCATCTGTATCTCCCCGAATCCAGCATCTCTGCTTCCCATATCCTTCCTTTGTAAAGCGATGATATCCGCCTCTCTTCCACCCGATAATCTGAGTATCCATGATCTGACAGATTTCATTTGTCTCAAATTTCTTCGGCTCTCCGTCATAATGGTTAAAGGCATTTTTCCAAAGCTGAATAGAGCAGACATAATTTCCGTCATAGCTGTCAAGCCACCCTTGAATCATTCCTGCCATTGTATCTTCCTGCATGAACTGTTTCCGATATTCATTGATATTAAATTCCATCTCACTGTCAAACCGCAGTAATTCCGATTTATTTTCAGCTGCATTAAGCAATACCATTGCTTCTGCCCACAGCTGGTCAAAATACTCTCTGGCTTCTGGCTCATCATCAAGAATGTGCTTCTCTGCTTTGCTGCTATCAATTTCAATCGGCAGAAATCTTCTTGCCCCAGTACGATCAAACGGAATGAACTGCCGGTTATTTGATGATCCAGCAAACACACATTGCCTTGGTCTGTCTTCCTCATATTTTTCATAAGGATTTCTGTGGGTTTCCTTCATTCTTGATAAGAAAGATTTTGTTTCTTCGATACTCTTTGCACTGATTGCAGCTGTCATCTCCGACATCTCCAAAATCCAGTGTCCCCGAAGTAATTCATAAGGTTTTTCCATATTCAGGTTTTTCAAGCTGTCTGAAAACCACTGATCGTCCAGTGCCAGAAAGCGGAAAAAAGTGGATTTTCCCGCCCCCTGCTGTCCTACCAGACATAACATTTCATCAAATTTACACCCTGGACAGTAGATACGGTTTAAGGCTCCCATCATAAAATGTTTCAGCATTTCATAAACCATATCCGAATCGTCCGCACCCATATACACTTTCAATACATTACGGATTCTTTCTTTCCCGTCCCATTCAAGAGTTTCTAAATATTCACAAATGTGATTTTCCTCTTTTCAGTTGTTTTCTCTCCGCCTCTTCTCTTTGAATCTTTGCTACATTCAGTGCAAGTTTTTCTCTGATAGATGGCTTCACTTCTTTTTTGATTTCCTCCACAACCGCTTTTTTCTTTTCCGGCTGTTTCAACTGGCTGGTAATCCTTATGACTATCTTCTCCATCGCAGTTTCAATTTTCTGTATCAAACCATCCAATCTTTTTATTGCGTATTCCTTTTCTCTTCGGGAAGCTTTATGCTTCGGATCTTGAATCCACTTTTTTGAATCTTCCACCAGACGGATATCATCTCTTCTGGTAGCCAGCATTGCTTCTTTTGCTACTTTCTCCACTGCCTTGTCATATGCTTCACTGGAGACTTCATCAAGCAAAGTTTCTACATCTTCAATACGAACTGTAAGCTGTTGCAACTCCTGTTTCTGTTCTTCAATCAGATCACCTTGTTTAAATATCCGATCAGAATTATTTGCAAATTCTTTGTCCTGCTGTTTTATTTTTTCTTCCTGTGACTGGATAATTTCTTCGTTTGCATTTACACGACTTGATTGTTTTGCAAGTTCCAGACGATTTTCATTTACCTTATCTATCTGCATAAGGATTGTTTCCTGTCGGTCTGCAATCTCTTTTTTCTGCTTCATACGGATATAATCCTGTTTCTCCAGATACTGTCGTCCACCATAAGCTGGTTCTTCATCAAGTTCCAATCCATGTCGTTTACAGATATCCAGAAACATCGCCCGGCAGGCAGAATCAAAAACAACCTTACGGTTATTTGTCTTTGATCTCTTCTTTTCTGGATCTGGAAGTTCAAAGCCAAGTT
>OLOP01001944.1_pt1 | contig 12240 bp, 10 predicted proteins | sample 1672381 | NCBI WGS metagenome assembly OLOP01 (sample SAMEA3136678, study PRJEB25190) | human gut metagenome | biome: human gut; feature: human-associated habitat; material: faeces | place: Austria | collected 2013 | reverse complement strand
TCGGAGAGAATCCAAACGGAATCCCGAACAACCTGATGCCATATATCACACAGGTTGCAGTAGGTAAACTGAAAGAACTTGGGGTATTCGGAAATGATTATGATACTCCGGACGGAACTGGTGTGAGAGATTACATTCACGTAGTTGACCTTGCAAAAGGACATGTAAAAGCTCTTAAGAAAATCGAAGATAATTCCGGATTAAGTATCTACAACCTTGGTACAGGAAAAGGCTACAGTGTTCTTGATATTGTGAAGAATTTTGAAGCTGCTACAGGTGTTAAAATTCCATATGTGATCAAGCCACGTCGTCCAGGCGATATCGCAACCTGCTATTCCGATGCTTCCAAAGCAGAGAGAGAACTGGGATGGAAAGCCGAAAACGGTATTAAAGAAATGTGCGCAGACTCCTGGAGATGGCAGTCCAATAACCCGAATGGTTATGAAGAATAATTAATTAAATCAACTGAATGCAGGTGCATTTAGCAACTTACCTGTGGAAAATCAATATCCCCCACACATGGAAGGAATGTTCATGCGTGGGGGATGTTTTTAAATTATAATCCTAGTTCTCTTTTCAGATTTTCAGCAGAGATGGATGGTTGATAATCAGGCTCGCCAGCTTCATATCGGCGTAGTGCTTCCAATTCTTCTGGGTCTGGTTCTATTTCTTCAACGTCGGACAAAATAAATGATGCCTGAATTAAGTTCCAGACTTTTTCAGCCTCTTCTTCGCTCATAATTGTAACTGCACCTATAATTCTTTCTTTTACATTAGACATGATACTCACACTCCTTTATATATTTGTCCGCGATTTCCCACATCTATGATATCAACAACAAATCCGTTGACATCGAATAGTACTCTGTAATTTCCAACACGAAGTCGATAGCCGGAGATACCTTGTAATTTTTTGATATTTCCCTCTAATGGTAATTTGCTGATAGCAGTAAATAGTCGATACTGTGTTGTTTTATCTTGCTTTCGTAAAAATTTTTCAGCCTTTTTAGAATATGTGATTTGAAACAAAGAAATGCTCCTTTTCCGGGGTTTCCGGGATATTTAGAATTTTTATCTTTGGTAGAAGCAGATATGTTTCGGCTTGTTCTTAATATAGCATATAAAAATATTGGAAGCAACTTTAATGTAGGATTGGCGATGTGATTTTTTTCAGCTATAATAGAAAAAGAAAGGAGAGGACGCATATGAAAGTAGCAGCAATTCAGATGCCTACAGTAAAAGATAAAATACAAAATATCCGTACTGCCGGCACTTATATAGAAAAAATAAAGGCAGAAAATCCGGACTTTGTAATTCTTCCGGAGATGTTCTGCTGTCCGTATCAGACCGAAAATTTTCCAGTTTATGCAGAAAAAGAAGGTGGTCCATCCTGGCAGGAAATGTCTGATTATGCCAGAAAGTATCATATTTATCTGATCGCAGGTTCCATGCCGGAAGCAGATGATGTGGGAAAGGTTTACAACACTTCTTATATTTTTGACAGAGATGGAAAACAGATTGGTAAGCACAGAAAAGCTCATCTCTTTGATATCAATGTAAAAAATGGCCAGTACTTCAAGGAATCCGATACTCTGACTTCGGGAGATCATGCCACAGTATTTGATACTGAATTTGGGAAAATGGGTGTCATGATCTGCTACGACATCCGCTTCCCGGAGTTTGTCCGCACAATGGCACTGGACGGTGCAAGGATGATTTTCGTCCCTGCAGCATTTAATATGACCACAGGTCCGGCACACTGGGAACTGACTTTTCGTGCAAGAGCCCTTGACAATCAGATATATATGCTTGGATGTGCTCCTGCCAGAGATACACAGGCAGGATATATTTCCTGGGGACATTCTATTGTAACAGATCCATGGGGAAAGGTTATGAAACAGTTGGATGAGAAAGAGGGCATTTTAATAGAAGAAATAGATTTGGACCGGGAAGACCAGATCAGAGAGCAGCTTCCATTATTAAAACACCGCAAATCTGAAATGTACCATTTATAGGAGAACACATTTTTTTCGCAGACTGACCATAGATCAAACACATTTATTAGATATAGTAATACCATCAACAAAAACAAAAGAAACAGAGAAAATTCAAAATAGAAAAAACAGAGAGGTATTACTATGAAATATAAACATCTGGCAATGATCATGGGAGTTATGATAACAGCAACATCTGTGGGCTCTACGGCAACAGTATTTGCAGAAGAGAGCAAGACAGAAAGTACTCAGGATGCAGGTGATACTACAGAGGATATAGCAGAAACATCAGATGAGGATGCTGAAAAAAAGAATGACGATACAGAGCAAACAAAGGAAAATGAAATTCTCGGTGAAGTAAAATCTGTGGAAGATGGAAAAATCACCATTGCAGTAGGAACCAGAAAAGAAATGGCACATCCTGGTGAACAGCCTCAGAGCGGAGAGAACGGAGAAGCTCCGGAAAAACCAGAAGGCGAAGCTCCAGATGGTAACGGTGATGGTCAGGGAACTCCGGACGGAGAAGCACCATCTATGTTAGACCTGACAGGCGAAGAACAGGAAATCACAGTTACAGACAGCACAGTGATTACGAAACAGTCCATGGGAGGCGGACAGGGAGCATCTGGTGGAGAGGCTCCGGAGAAACCAGATGGAGATAATGCTGATGACAATGCAGATGCAAAATCAGAAGATACTGAAAACACAGATGATTCAGAAAAGACAGATGCATCTGACGATTCAGAAAGCAGTGACACAGAAAAGACGGAAGAAGCATCTGACAGTGACAATACAGACAGCGAAGCCCCGAAAAAACCAGAGGGAGAAGCCACGGATAGTAACGGTCAGGCACCAGATAGTCAGGGAGCATCAGATGGTGCAGGTCAGACCGAGGAGATTACATTAGATGATATCAAAGAGGGAGATGTAGTAGCTATCACATTAGATGATGACGGAAACGCAGCAACCATCACAGTCCAGTCCATGGATATGGGCGGCGGACAGGGTGGTCCTGGCGGTCAGGCTTCCGGTGTAGACAGCTACGATGCAGCAAATGAATACAGCTCAGATGAAACAGTCTCCGATACCACTCTGGAATCTACAGGAACAGACGAAAATGCAGCACTTGTTTCCAATGGTGCAGAGGTTACCTTCAGCAATGACGCAATCTCAAGAACATCTTCCGACAGCCAGGGCGGTGATAACTCCAGCTTCTATGGTGTAGGTGCAGCAGTTCTTGCCACAGACGGAACTGCATATGTCAAAGGCAGTACAGTAACCACAGACAGCAAAGGCGGTGCAGGACTCTTTGCATACGGTGACGGAACTGTATATGCAGCAGATACAGATATCACCACACAGCAGGATACTTCAGGCGGAATCCACGCAGCAGGTGGCGGCAAGCTCTATGCCTGGGATCTGAATGTAGAGACAAATGGCGAATCCTCCGCGGCAATCCGCAGTGACAGAGGCGGTGGAACAATGGTAGTGGACGGAGGTACTTATACATCTAACGGGGTAGGCTCTCCTGCGGTTTACTGTACAGCGGATATTGCAGTCAATAATGCTGAATTGACAGCAAATGGTTCAGAAGCAGTCTGCATCGAGGGATTAAACTCTCTGAGACTCTATAACAGCAATCTGACCGGAAATATGAGTGATGATGAACAGAATGATACCACATGGACAGTCATTCTTTATCAGAGTATGTCCGGTGATTCTGAAGTAGGTAACAGTACATTCCAGATGGATGGTGGAACGATCACATCCAAGAATGGTGGCTTATTCTATACAACAAATACAGAATGTACTATCACATTAAAGGACGTAGACATCACATACAATGATGACAATGAATTCTTCCTGCAGTGCACAGGAAACAACAACCAGCGTGGATGGGGCCAGAGCGGTGCTAACGGATCTGACTGCAATTTCACAGCAGACAGCCAGGATATGAAAGGAAATGTAATCTGGGATTCCATCAGTGACCTTGATTTCTACATGACCAACGGCAGCACACTGGAAGGTGCGTTTGTCAATGACGAATCCAACGCAGGAAACGGTGGAGACGGATATTGTAACGTAGTAATTGACAAAGATTCTACATGGACAGTAACCGGCGACAGCATCATCACATCCCTGTCAAACGCAGGAACCATCACAGATGCAGACGGCAAAACAGTCTCCATCGTAGGTACAGACGGAACAACTTATGTAGAGGGTGACAGTGACTACACAATCACAGTAGGCTCCTATCAGGACAGCGCAGATACATCTGCATCTACTACAGTCGATGACTGGTCCAGCTATGAGGTGGAAAGACCGGAATCTCTGTAAAGTAAAATTCAAGTAAAATGAGAAAAAACTCATTTCCAATGCATGAATAAGGTAGAAACAGATAATTAAGACAACAGCAATAAAATCAAAATGTAAAAAAATCACGGCGAACAGTCGTGATTTTTTTATGCGCATTTAACATTTATTTGCCCAAAATAAGATTGTTGGTGATGTCAAAAAGTTTTTATAATAATGCCAGAGCGTATTTGAAAAATCATTTCCGCAATCTGCATTTTTCAAACACACTCCAGTGTCAAATGCAAAAAGTCGGTGGACAGTGCAATGACAATAAAAAGCAATATAGTTAAAAAAGAGGAGAGAAATATCAATAATATGCAGAACAATCTTGCATCAATGATAAAAGAAAAAAACTGTTTCTTCTGGATATTGACGGAACTGTTGCTCTGGGAAGTGAACTTCTTCCGGGTGCAGCAGACTTTCTTCAGACAGTAAAAGAAAACGGTGGAATTTTCCGGTTTCTGACAAATAACTCGTCCAAAGCAGCCAGTGATTATGTAGAGCAGTTTCATGACTGGGGAATTGAAACTACGGAAGAGGAATTTATCACTGCAGGAACCTACGCCAGAGATTTCATGAAGAAATATTACGGAAACGAAAAAATCCTGGTAGCAGCTACCGAAACCTACTGCAGCGAACTGCGAAAAGTAGGTCTGAACATCACAGATCAGGCAGGAGATGATGTAGACTGCGTACTTTGCGCTTATGATACAGAGCTTACCTATGAGAAACTGGTTCAGGTCTGTAAACAGCTCACAGAGACAAAAGTTCCCTGGTTTGCAACAAATCCGGATCTGCGTTGCCCTATTGATTTCGGAATGATACCGGACTGCGGTTCCATCTGCCGGATGATTACGGCATCTGTTGGCAGAGAACCGGAATATATCGGCAAACCTGCACCCGGAATGGTATATGCCTGTCTGGAAGAAACAGGATGCACTCCGAAACAGACCCTGCTTATCGGTGACAGAATCTATACAGATATGGAATGCGGGAAACGGGCAGGCATTGACAGTTGTCTGGTACTGACAGGCGAAGCCAGTGCAGAAGAATGGAAAAACGGTTTCCGGTGCCAGTCACTGGGGAAACTTGCCGGATATTTTTCATAAAGATAACTGAAAAGGTATTGCCAAAGCAGCCCGACAAAAAAATATCAGTGAAAAATATTAATCGTAAAAGCAGGAGAGGAAAGGAAATCAAATGTCGGAAATCATATTAAGAGACATCTGCAAAAGCTATGAAAACGGCTTTCAGGCAGTAAAGAATTTTAATCTTGAAATAGAAAAAGGAGAACTGGTAGTTTTCGTTGGTCCGTCCGGATGCGGAAAGTCAACCACACTTCGAATGATTGCAGGACTGGAAGATATCAGCGACGGTGAATTATGGATCGGAGACAAACTGGTCAACTATCTGGAACCAAAAGAGCGCGACCTTGCAATGGTTTTCCAGAGCTATGCTCTCTATCCACAGATGAATATTTACGATAACATTGCTTTCTCTTTGCAGGTAAGAAAAGTACCGAAAAAAGAGATTGATAAAAAGGTTCATCATGTAGCAGAACTTCTGGGACTGGAAAATCTGCTGAAACAAAGACCAAAGAATCTTTCAGGTGGTCAGCGTCAGCGAGTAGCCATCGGAAATGCTATCATCCGTGAGCCGAAAGTACTTCTTATGGATGAGCCATTATCCAATCTGGATGCCAAACTTCGTACCCAGATGAGAGTAGAACTTGCAGGTATTCACAAAGCACTTGGGAACACCATTATTTACGTCACTCATGATCAGACAGAAGCAATGACTCTGGGAGACAGGATCGTAGTGATGAATCAGGGAGCAGTACAGCAGGCAGATACTCCGCAGAACCTGTATGCTTACCCAGTAAATCGCTTTGTTGCAGGATTCATCGGTTCTCCATCTATGAACTTTATCAAAGGTCTGGCAATGGAAAAGGTAGGAATCCCTACATTCCGTACAGAGAACGACGGAGACATCCCAATCCCGGATTTCTTATGGAAAATCCTGAAACGTCAGGGCTATGTTGGAAGAAACATTGAACTCGGAATCCGTCCGGAACATTTTCTGGAAAAACCCGCAGAAGCAGATACCAGAGGAGAGTGGAAAATGGAAGTCACAGTCACAGCCAGAGAACTGCTTGGGGCAGAAGTAATTCTTCATTTCAATCACGATGGTCAGGACTGCTGTGCAAAAGTTTCCGGTGACAGTCTGCTTGATAAAGGCGATAAAGTAACACTCTGGATCGACATGGCATACATTTCAGCATTTGATCTGGAAACTCAGGAGAATATCACTCTGAGAAAAGGGATGTTTTCATAAGCAATGATATTGTTCAAAAGTTCAATATAAAACTCATAAAAACAGGAAAGGTGTTCAATACATGAAGAAGTTAAAAAACACAGGTGCCTACGCATACCTGTTTCCAAGCTTTTTGATCTTTGGAATCTTCTTATTCTACCCGTTTTTTAAGACTTTATACTTAAGTCTTTTTAAAACGAATAAGATGGGACAGGCAAAACTATTCGTAGGACTTGGCAACTACAAAGAATTATTACAGTCATCCTCATTCTGGAACAGTCTGGCAGTTACCCTGATCTTTGTTGTGATCGTAGTTGCAGTCAGTATGATCCTGGGACTTACAACAGCAGTCCTCTGCAACAAAACATTTCCGGGAATCCGTTTTTTCAGTACTGCATATGCACTGCCAATGGCAATCGCATCCAGTTCAGCAGCAATGATCTTCAAGATCATGCTTCATCCATCCGTAGGAATCATCAATAAGATTTTTCATCTGGATATCAACTGGGTCAGTGATCCGAAATACGCACTGATCTGCGTAGCAGTTCTTACTGCATGGCTTAACAGTGGAATCAACTTCCTGTATTTTTCAGCAGGATTAAGTAACATTGATGAAACTATTTATGAACGAGCTTCTGTAGACGGCGCAAGTTCATTCCAGAAATTCTACCGCCTGACACTTCCGGGACTGGCACCAATGATGTTCTACACATTAGTGGTAAACATCATTCAGGCATTCCAGTCATTCGGACAGGTCAAGATTCTGACACAGGGTGGTCCCGGAGAATCCACAAACCTGATCGTGTATTCCATTTACAGAGATGCCTTCTTTAACTATCGTTTCGGAAGTGCAGCAGCCCAGTCAGTGGTACTTTTCCTGATCGTGCTGGTACTTACTCTGGTAATGTTTAAAATTGAGAAAAAAGGAGTGAAATATTAATGTCACAGTTAGGCAGCATCACTGCTGAAAAAGAAAAACAGATGGATCTGGAACGCCAGAGGTTTCAGGAAGTAAAAGCAAAAATGCTGGCGCAGCAGAAATATAAAAGAGCGGCCAGAACTGCCGGACACATTGTCTTAAATATTGTCGTGGCATTAATTGTTCTTCTGCCTCTTTTATATGCAGTAAGTATTGCATTTATGCCATCCGGTGAACTTTTTACTCTGGATATGAATATCCTGCCCAAACATCCGACATTGGAGAATTTCCGACAGGCACTGCAGAAGGTTCCACTGGTTCGTTTTGTAGTAAACTCTTTCCTGGTAGCAGGTCTCATCACTTTCGGACAGATCATTTCCTGTTCACTGGCAGCATTTTCCTTTTCCTTCCTGGACTTCAAAGGAAAAAATGTGCTGTTTATGCTGGTGATGGCAACTATGATGATTCCGGGAGAGGCAACGATTATTTCCAATTACCTGACAGTCAGCGGATGGAACTGGCTGGATTCCTATCAGGTACTGATCGTGCCCTATCTCACATCTGCAATGGGAATCTTTCTGTTCAGACAGTTTTATCTTACATTTCCGATTTCGCTGTATGAATCAGCGAAGATTGACGGCTGCTCCAATCTGCGATTTATCTGGCAGATTCTGATGCCGCTGACAAAATCAGCAATGGGAGCTATGGCAGTGTACACATTTATTAATGCATGGAATATGTACATGTGGCCATTACTTGTGACAGGATCAGACAAGATGCGTACTGTACAGATCGGTATCGGTATGCTGGACAGCGTAGACTCCCAGTCTATTACATTGATGATCGCAGGCGTAGTACTGATTATCCTTCCGTCCATTTCCATATTCATTGCAGGACAGAAGCAGCTGATCCGAGGTATGTTCTCAGGTGCCGTAAAAGGCTGAGAAATAGAGAAAACAAAAACAAACAACATGAAAAGAAAGAGGTAAGTTATGAAGCGTAAACTCGCAGTATTATTAACAGCAGCAACAGTATTCAGCACAATTCTTCCAACTACCTGCATGGCAGCAGAGAAAAAGGCAGACATTCCGGAGGGAACAACGATTTCATTCTGGCACGCAATGGGCGGTGTCAACGGGGAAGCACTGGACTATCTGGTAAATAAATTTAATGAAGAAAATGAATATGGAATTAAAGTGGATTCTCAGTATCAGGGAGAATATGACGATGAGATCAATAAGTTAAAGAGTGCCCAGCTTGGAAATATGGGAGCTGATCTGGTGCAGATTTATGATATCGGAACCCGTTTCATGATCGATTCCGGATGGGTGATCCCAATGCAGGACATGATTGACAGCGAAGGATATGATGTATCTGATCTGGAACCAAATATCACAGCTTATTATACAGTAGATGATAAATTATATTCCATGCCATTTAACTCCTCTACACCGATTCTTTATTACAACAAGGATATGTTTGACAAAGCAGGTGTGACAGAGGTACCTACAAGCCTTGAGGGAATCGCAGAGGTTGCAGATGACCTTGTAAACAAAGGCGGTGCGGGAGAAGCGTTATCCATGGGAATCTATGGATGGTTTTTCGAAGAGTTTATGTGCAAACAGGGTCTGCCATATGTAGATAACGGAAACGGACGTGAGGCAGCAGCTACAAAGGTTGCATTCGATGAAAACGGAGGTGCACTGAATATTCTTAATGAGTGGAAGAAACTCTATGATGCAGGCTATGCACCAAACGTAGGAAGAGGCGGAGATTCCGGACTTGCAGATTTCTCTTCCGGAAAAGCAGCCATGACATTAGGCTCCACAGCATCCCTGAAACAGATCCTGCAGGATGTAAACGGTTCCTTTGAAGTAGGTACTGCATACTTCCCATCCATCACAGATGATGATAAAGGTGGTGTATCCATCGGTGGTGCTTCCCTCTGGATGCTCGACAACCAGGACGATGCAAAAAAAGCAGCTACATGGGAATTCGTAAAATATCTGGTATCTGCGGAATCTCAGGCATACTGGAATGCACAGACAGGATACTTCCCTGTAACAACAGCAGCGCATGATGAGCAGGTATTCAAAGACAATATTGCAAAATACCCACAGTTCCAGACCGCCATTGACCAGCTTCATGATTCTGCACCGGAATATGCAGGTGCACTTCTCAGTGTATTCCCGGAAGCACGTGCGATTGTAGAGACAGAAGTAGAGAATATGCTCAACGGAAAAGAATCTGCAGAGGATGCGGTGAGCAAAATGGCCTCTGATATGAATAAATCCATCGAAGATTATAACTTGCTGAATGAATAAAAAATATTGATAACAGTATACCGAGAGGTGTTATAATCATTCACAGGAAAAATATTTATATTTAAATGATGACAGGGAACTGCGTATGCGGTTCCCTGTTTATGAAGATTTACGGTAATTTCCCCAATATGACAGCCTGGCTGTCCGGGTATTTTGCAAAAAAGCGGAGATGGAAAAGGTGAAATATATTATTGGGGGAGTATTGTAAATGAATTTTATATAAGAGAGGCATATGGAAATGACAGAAACAACAAAGAGAACAACAAAAGTATGGGCACACAGGGGTGCCAGCGGATACAGACCGGAGAACACTCTGGAAGCATTTGAACTTGCCATCAGACAGGGCGCAGACGGAATCGAACTGGATGTACATACTTCCGCAGACGGCGAACTCATCGTTATGCACGACGAAAACGTAGACCGCGTCACAGACGGAACCGGACTGATCAAAGATATGACACTGGCTCAATTGAAAGAATTAAAAGTCAGTACACCCGCAGAACCATCAGGAATTTATCACATTCCAACTCTGGCAGAAGTACTGGAGCTCATGCGCACCACAGATATGATGGTAAACATCGAACTAAAGAACAGCATCTGCTTCTATCCGGGAATGGAAGGGAAAATCCTGAAACTGGTAAAAGAAATGAACATGGAAGACCAGCTGATCTATTCCTCCTTTAACCATTACAGCCTGTTACAGTTAAAACAGCTGAATGACCATGTACAGACCGGAATCCTTTTCAGTGACGGATGGGTAAATCCAGCCATGTACGCCAAAAATCTCGGAATCAACGCCGTACATCCTGCAGTTTATCACCTGAAATACCCACAGTTCATAGAAGAAGTCAAACGTGCCGGACTGAAAATGCACGTATGGACTGCCAACAAACCAGAACACATCCAGCTGGTAAAAGACGCAGGTGCAGAAGCAGTCATTACCAATTATCCGGACAGAGCGATTGAGATTATAGAGAAATAAAAAATTCCTGCCTGTTCATATGAAACTGTCATATGTTCAGGCAGGATTCTTTCTTGTATCATTATATAGATATTGTGGATTTTCAGAGTTTTCTGCTGCTATTTGAAAACCATTTCAGAAATTATTTCTGCAGTTTCTTAGCATGCTCAGATTTCGGCTCACAGGTAAGTTCAACACCCAGCTTACGGAACTCCAGGATATCCACCTGAGACAGAAGTACGGAAGTATGAACCTGGCAGCCTTTTAATTTCGGAATCTGCTGCAGGGCTAGCTTCGCATCTTCATTATCTGCGGCACTGATGGAAAGCGCGATCAGAGTTTCATCAGAGTGAAGTCTTGGATTTTTGCTTCCAAGGTATTCTGTCTTGAGCGCCTGAATTGGTTTTAATGCTTCCGGAGAGATAACATGTTTGTCATGATCGATTCCTGCCAGTTCTTTCAGTGCATTCAGAAGCAGTGCTGAAGATGCACCAAGAAGTTCAGAGGTCTTACCTGTAACAATATGTCCGTCAGGAAGTTCCATGGCAGCAGCAGGTGCACCTGTTTCTTCTTCACGTTTCAGTGCTGCAGGAACCACCTTGCGTTCTTCGATGGTCACATGAGCCTGTTTCAGCAGAAGCTCAATCTTATAAACTTCTTCTTCGCGGCCTGTTCCGCGAACCAGAGCTTCCATGCTCTTATAATATCTGCGGATGATCTCCTGACGTGCAGCTTCCTTGCAGACTTCATCATCAACGATGCAGTTACCGGCCATATTAACGCCCATATCTGTGGGAGATTTGTAAGGGCACTCGCCCATGATCTTTTCAAACATAGCCTGAAGAACAGGGAAAACTTCAACGTCACGGTTGTAGTTAATAGTAGTCTCACCATATGCTTCCAGATGGAACGGGTCGATCATGTTCACATCATTTAAGTCAGCAGTAGCTGCTTCATATGCCAGATTTACCGGATGCTTCAGCGGGATATTCCAGATTGGGAAAGTTTCAAATTTGGCATATCCTGCCTTGACACCGCGCTTGTATTCATGGTAAAGCTGAGAAAGGCAGGTGGCCATTTTTCCGCTTCCGGGTCCTGGAGCAGTGATGACAACCAGTGGTCTTGTTGTTTCGATATAATCGTTCTTGCCATATCCCTCATCACTTACAATAAAGGAAGTATTATTCGGATAACCCGGGATCAGATAAAGCACGTATACTTTGATTCCAAGCTTCTCCAGACGTTTCTTAAACGCATCTGCGCTTTCCTGTCCGGAATACTGGGTGATGCAGACACTTCCGACATAGAGTCCGCGCTCGGTAAATACTTCCATAAGGCGGAGTACATCTTCATCATAAGTGATACCCAGGTCAC
>OLOP01001937.1_pt1 | contig 12277 bp, 15 predicted proteins | sample 1672381 | NCBI WGS metagenome assembly OLOP01 (sample SAMEA3136678, study PRJEB25190) | human gut metagenome | biome: human gut; feature: human-associated habitat; material: faeces | place: Austria | collected 2013 | reverse complement strand
TCGCTCAACGGATAAAAGCTACCCTGGGGATAACAGGCTGATCTCCCCCAAGAGTTCACATCGACGGGGAGGTTTGGCACCTCGATGTCGGCTCATCACATCCTGGAGCGGAAGTACGTTCCAAGGGTTGGGCTGTTCGCCCATTAAAGTGGTACGCGAGCTGGGTTCAGAACGTCGTGAGACAGTTCGGTCCTTATCTGTCGCAGGCGCAGGATATTTGAGGGGAGTTGACCTTAGTACGAGAGGACCAGGTTGAACTTACCAATGGTGTATCAGTTGTCATACCAATGGCACGGCTGAGTAGCTAAGTAGGGAAGGGATAAACGCTGAAAGCATCTAAGTGTGAAGCCCACCCCAAGATAAGATATCCCATACCGTAAGGTAGTAAGATTCCACAAAGACTATGTGGAGATAGGTTGGAGGTGTAAGTGCAGTAATGCATGTAGCTGACCAATACTAATAAATCGAGGGCTTAACCACAATTTTAAAGATTAAACCCTAAAACTTAAATTTCATCTATGTATTTTTGAGTGTGCTTGAATTGCATACTATAATTTTCTAGTGACTATGACATTTGGGGTAATACCTGTTCCCATTCCGAACACAGAAGTCAAGCCTAAATGTGCCGAAAATACTTGCGGGTTACCCTGCTGGGAAGATAGGTTGTTGCTAGATTTTTTTTATTAAAAAGTTTTAAGGGAAGATATAAAAAAGATAATATTGTAATTAAATATTGTTTTTTTATGTCTTTTTTTACTTTAATTTTTACAAATATAATGATATAATGTGTTATGTTTAAAGCTAAAAAAGAAAAATAGGAGGAAATAATATGGGAAAAGTAATGTGGAAACCAGGAACATTTTTGTATCCAATACCAGCTGTTATGGTTTCTTGTGGAGATATGGAAAAGTCAAATATTATAACTGTTGCATGGACAGGAATATTAAATACGGATCCTGCAATGGTATATATATCTGTAAGACCTAATAGATATTCTTATAATTTAATAAAAGAACAAGGAGAATTTGTTATAAATTTAACAACAAAGGATTTGGTACAACAGACTGATTGGTGCGGAGTTAGAAGTGGAAAAGATTATGATAAATTTAAAGAAATGAATTTGCATAAGGAAAAGGCTAATTTTGTAAAGTGCCCATTAATAAAAGAAAGTCCTGTATCTGTAGAATGCAAGGTTAAAGAAATAAGAGAACTTGGAACACATCATATGTTTGTTGCACAAGTTTTAGCAATTAATGCAGATGAAAAATATATAGACAAAAATGGTGCATTTGATATATCGAAATGCAATTTAATAGCATATTCAAATGGTGGATATTATGAGCTTGGAAAAAAACAAGGAAAGTTTGGATTTTCAGTGCAAAAAAAGAAAAAGAAAAAATAAAAAAAATACTTAAAATTCATTGACATATATGGTTTTATATGGTAAAATATTCAAGCGTATGTATATTACGGACATACGATCACATCGTTTCAAAAAAAGTAATGTAAAAATTCGGAGGTGTATATAAATGGCAGCAAAAGGACCAAGAGAAAACATAACATTAGAATGTACAGAATGTAAAAGAAGAAATTACATGACGTCAAAAAATAAAAGAAATAATACAGATAGACTAGAAATAGTAAAATACTGTAAATACTGTAAAAAACGTACAACACACAAAGAAACAAAATAGAAAAAATAAGCTATTTTAAGGAGGAAATAAAATGGCTAAAAAAGAACAAGCAATAAATAAAAAAGAAAAAAAAGGTAAAAAAGATAAGCCAAGCTTTTTTAAAGGATTCAAAGCAGAACTAAAAAAGGTAAACTGGCCATCAGCTAAACAATTAGCTAATAATACATTAGCTGTTATTGTAATAGTATTGATTTTAGCTGCGATAGTATTTGTACTAGATATTACATTTGAGGCAGCAAATAAATATGGTTTAGATAAAATTAAAGAATCAGTTGTATCTTCAAGCCAAGAACAATCAACAGATGAAAATGCTTCCCAAACAAATGAAGGAGCAGAGCAATCATCTGAAGAAACAACAACAACAGAAAATCAAGTAACAAGTACTGATGAACAACCAGCACAATAAAGAATAATATAAGGAGGCCCAATATGTCTCGGAAAAGATTATGATATGGAGCCAAGATGGTATGTTGTACATACATATTCTGGTTACGAGAATAAAGTAAAAACAGACTTAGAAAAAACAGTTAAGAATAGGGAATTAGAAGATTTCTTTTTTGATATCATTGTTCCAATGGAAGAACAAATAGAAATAAAAGATGGAAAAAGAAAAGCTAATTTAAAAAAAGTATTTCCAGGTTATGTTTTAATAAAAATGATTGTAACAGAAGAAACTTGGTATATTGTTAGAAATACAAGAGGAGTTACAGGATTTGTAGGATCTGGAACAGATCCAATTCCGCTAACAGATGATGAAATAAGAAATATGGGATTTGAAGATGTACCAATAAATGTTGATTACGAAGTAAATGAACAAGTACAGGTAATGAACGGACCATTTGAAGGTTTTGTAGGTACAGTTCAAGAAATAAATACAGAAAAGCACAAAGTTAAAGTTTTAGTATCTATGTTTGGTAGAGAAACACCAGTAGAATTAGAATTTTCTCAAGTGCAAAAAGTTAAATAAGAGCAAATTAAAAGGAGGTGCCATATAAAATGGCAGAAAAAGAAATTTCAAATATTATCAAATTACAAATAGAAGCAGGTAAGGCAACACCAGCTCCACCAGTTGGTCCAGCTTTAGGTTCAAGTGGTGTTAATATTATGCAATTCGTTAAAGAATTTAATGATAGAACAGCTAATCAACCTGGAATGATAATACCAGTTGTTATAACTGTATATAAAGATAAATCTTTTGAATTTATAACAAAGGTTCCACCAGTTGCAGTTTTAATTAAAAAAACAATTAAAATTGAAAAAGGATCAGGAAAACCAAATAAAGAAAAAGTTGCTAAAATAACTAAAGAACAAGTTAAAGCAATTGCAGAACAAAAAATGCCTGACTTAAATGCTGCATCACTTGAAACAGCAATGAGTATGGTAGAAGGAACTGCTAGATCTATGGGTGTAGTAGTTACAGAATAATAAAAATAATATTGGGAGAGCATAGCTCGTTAGAACCAAAGGAGGTAAAAAATGAAAAAAGGTAAAAGATATGCAGAAAGTGCAAAACTAGTTGAAAAAAACAAAGAATATGAAATTAAAGAAGCATTAGAATTAATTGAAAAAATGCCAAAAGCAAAATTTGACGAAACAGTTGAATTACATGTTAAATTAGGTGTAGATTCTAAACATGCTGACCAACAAGTAAGAGGTACAGTAGTACTTCCAAATGGTACTGGTAAAACACAAAAAGTTTTAGTTTTTGCTAAAGGACCAAAAGCTGATGAAGCAACAAAAGCAGGAGCTGACTTTGTTGGGGCTGAAGAATTAATACCAAAAATTCAAAACGAAAACTGGTTTGATTATGACGTAGTTGTTGCTACACCAGACATGATGGGTGTAGTTGGAAGATTAGGTAAAGTATTAGGACCAAAAGGTTTAATGCCAAACCCTAAATCTGGAACAGTTACAATGGATGTTACAAAAGCTATAAATGAAATTAAATCTGGTAAAGTAGAATATAGATTAGATAAAACTAATATTATACATTTATCATTTGGTAAAGTATCTTTTGGAACAGAAAAATTATTAGAAAACTATGAAACAATCATAAATGCTATTATAAAAGCTAAACCAGCAGCTGCTAAAGGACAATATATTAGAAGTGTTGCTGTAACAACAACAATGGGACCTGGTTTATATATAGACCAAAAATAATTTAAATTTAGTATAGCCAAAGACAGTAGGCAACAACTAAGTCCTACCTAGGTATATAATTTGAGTACAACGCACTCTTTATATGCCTATGGCTATAAAGAGTGTTATTAATTTTATTTAATAAATACTAAAACTTTAGGAGGTGAAATTTAATGGCAAGTGAAAAAATACTAAACCAAAAGAAAGAAGAAGTATCAGCATTAGCTGCTAAAATGAAAGAAGCAAAGCTAGTACTTTTAACAGATTACAGAGGAATTAATGTTGAAGATGTTACAAATCTTAGAACAGAATTAAGAAATGCAAAAGCAGAATATAAAGTTATAAAAAATAATATAACAAGAAGAGCTTTAGCTGAATGTGGAATTGAAGGATTAGAAGAACAATTAACAGGACCAACAGCTGTAATAATGAGTAATGAAGATTATTTAGAACCAGCAAAAGCAATATACAAATTTAGCAAAGATAATGATTTTTATAAAATCAAAGGTGGAGTAATTGAAGGTAAAGTAATGACAGCAGAAGAAATAATTACTTTAGCAAAATTACCATCAAGAGAAACATTATTATCAATGCTTGCTGGAGCTTTACTTGGAAATATCTCAAAACTTGCAGTTGCACTTGATCAAGTTAAAGTACAAAAAGAATCAGCAGAAGCATAATCAATTTAATAGGGTAGTGACCAACACTAGTAAATAATAAAATTTAGGAGGATTATAAAATGAATAAAGAAGAAATGATTGAAGAAATCAAAAAAATGACAGTAGTTGAATTAGCTGACTTAGTAAAAGCTATAGAAGAAGAATTTGGAGTATCTGCAGTAGCAGCTGCTGCACCAGCAGCTGGAGGAGCAGCTGGAGCTGCAGCTGAAGAAAAAACATCATTTAATGTTGTTTTAGCTAGCGCTGGAGATCAAAAAATAAAAGTTATAAAAGTTGTTAGAGATGCTACAGGATTAGGATTAAAAGAAGCTAAAGACTTAGTAGATGGAGCACCAAAAACAGTTAAAGAAAACGTTTCTAAAGAAGAAGCAGAAGAATTAAAAGCTAAATTCTCAGAAGTAGGAGCTGTTATTGAATTACAATAATAATTAAAAGAAAACGGTTATAATTTATATAACCGTTTTTATATTGCTTAAAATATACTTTGATTTTTAAAGTAAAAATATATTTTTATTTTTTTGAATTTAAAATATCGGTGCAATCTTTTATTACTTCATTTTCATTAATATTTAATAATTTTCTATTTTCCATTAATATATTACCACCAATAATTGTAGTTATAACATTTGTACCTTTTGCATTATAAACAATGTCAGAAAAAATATCATTGATTGGTTGTAATATTATATCAGATAAATCTAATATAATTAAATCTGCCAATTTACCTTCTTCAATACTTCCAATTAAATTATCTTTATTTAATGCTTTTGCTCCATTTATTGTAGCAAGCTTTAATATTTCATAAGCTGGAAGAAGTTTTGGATTTTCATTAATTCCCTTTTGTAAAAGTCCTGTAAATTTCATGGTTTCAAACATATCCAAATTAGATCCACTTCCTTGTCCATCAGTGCCAAGAGAAACTATAATGTCATTTTCAATCATTTTGGAAATATCTGCAATTCCACAGCCAAGTTTTAAATTACTTATAGGGCAATGAGCAACTTTAATGTTAAGTTTTTTAAATACTTCAATGTCATTATTAGAAAGTTTTACACAATGTGCAAAAATACTGTTTGTATTTTCAAAAAGTTCATTTACAATTTTATAAGGAGTAATACCATTATAGTTATTTGATATGTCTGTTATTTCTTTTGAATTTTCTAAGTAATGCATATGAATATTTAAGTTATATTTTTTTGCTAAATTTATGGCCTTTTGAACACAAGGCTTACTTGCTGTATATAAGCCATGAATTCCAATACTAATATATATGTTATTTAATTTATTGTTATAGTTAGAAATTAAATTTTCAAGTTCTAAAAATCTTTGTTCCATTCCTCCGCCAGCGTCCATTACTACTCGTGTAAGTTCACACCTTACACCGGTTTTTATTACTGCTTTAATTATATCTTCTGTGAAAAAATATTGATCGTTTGCTGTTGTAGTTCCTGTTTTTATCATTTCAATGCAAGATAATAATGATGCTTTATAAATATCATCAGGTTCTAGTTTGTCTTCTATCGGCCATATTTTTTGTGTTAACCAGTCTTGGGTAGTATAACCGTCAACAGATTCTCTAAAAATACTCATAGGAATATGAGCGTGTGTATTTATAAAACCTGGAAGAACATATTTATTACTTGCATCAATAATATTTAAAGATTTTTCTGAGTTAATATTTTTTCCAATTTGTTTTATTTTATCATTTTCTATTAAAACATCTATTCCATATTCAATTTTTTCTCTATTTTCAGCCATTGAAATGAGGTTACAATTTTTAATTAATATATCCATATATATAATTATTCCTTTCTTTTTTATTATTATAAATATTTTACTATATAAAAAAATTAAAAACAATATTTCAAAAAAATATTGTATAAAAAATATAAGTTGGTGTATAATCTATTTTGATGAAAGGAGTGATAAAATGGACAGAAAAGTTAAAGTTGTGCAATATGGAGTTGGCAAAATGAGTTTATACACAATGAGATATGTTTATGAAAAAGGAGGAGAAATAGCAGGGGCAGTAGATGTAAATCCAAACGTTATTGGTAAAGATATTGGTGAAATATTAGGAACTGATAATAAAAATGTAAAAGTTGTAAGTGCTGATAATGCAGAAGAAATGCTAAAACAAGCTAAACCAGATATCGTAATTGTAACAACAATGAGTTTATTAAATGATGTAAAAGACGCATTAATGTTATGTGCAAAACTTGGAATAAATGCTATAACAACATGTGAAGAAGCTTTTTTCCCTGAAAATTCTAATCCAAATGTTACAAAGAAAATAGACGAGCTAGCAAAACAAACTGGATGTACAATTACTGGAAGTGGTTACCAAGATATTTATTGGGGACAATTAATTTCAAGTATAGCAGGGTCAACACACAAAATTACTAAAATAAAAGGAAGTTCAAGTTATAATGTAGAAGATTATGGTATTGCTCTTGCAAAAGCTCATGGAGCTGGATTAACGTTAGAAGAATTTGATAAAGAGGTTGCATCTGTTGATAGAATTTCAGATGAACAAAGACATAAAGTAATAGAAGAGGGAGATTATTTACCATCATACATGTGGAATGTAAATGGTTGGTTATGTGAAAAACTAGGATTAACTGTAAAATCACAAACACAAGAAACAGTTCCTCAAACTTATAAAGAGGATATTTATTCTTCAACTTTAGGAATGACAGTAAAAGCTGGTGATGCAACAGGAATGAGTGCTGTTGTTACTACTACAACTGAAGAAGGAATTACACTTGAAACAGAATGCATAGGAAAGGTATATTCAAAAGAAGATTTTGATAAAAATGAATGGACAATAATTGGTGAGCCTGATACAACATTAGTTATAAATAGGCCAGCAACAGTTGAACTTACATGTGCAAGTATAGTAAATAGAATACCTGATGTTATAAATGCAAAACCTGGTTATGTTCCAACAGAGCAAATGGGAGAATTAAATTATAGAACAAAACCTCTAAATGAATATGTAAAATAGAAATTTACAAATAATGTAAAAAAGCTTGATTTTCAAGCTTTTTTATGTTATACTATTAATAGTTGTTTAATAAAAAATTAAGAGAGGTGAAAAACTTAAAGCAAAAGCTTTAAGAAATAATATGAAAAAAGAAAGAACATTTGTTAATCCTTTTAAATTATTCTTTGGAGCTTCAGAAAATTATAACCAATTATCTCAAACAGATGCTATTGATGCATCTAACTTGTCAGCTGAAGAAAAAGCAGAATTAAAAAAAGCCTTAAAAGAAGTAGAAAAGTTTGAAAAGGAAATGAATAAAACAATAGAACAAGTAAAACATAAAAATACTAAGGTACAAAGTGCTAAATATAATAAAGATACAGCAATTAATAGAAATAAGGGAAAAGAGATAGAAAAAGAAAGAGATTAATTGTAACTAGAAATACAAGAAATTTTTATTTTCTTGTATTTTTGTCTTGACAAATGGCTAAAATACAAGTATAATAATTATCGTTAATTACATATGGCGAGATAGCTCAGCTGGCTAGAGCATTCGGTTCATACCCGACAGGTCGGTGGTTCGAATCCACTTCTCGCTACCAAAAAAGGACATTTATAAATGTCCTTTTTTATATTATAGGAAAGTTCTCCGAACTTCCTATAATATAAATATATTGCACAGAAATTTGCTTTGCAAATTTCGCACACGAACAAAGACGCGGACTTTAAAATGTTTTAATAACTTTTGTACTTATTAAAACATTTTAAAGTCCGCGTCTTTGTTCTTATTCTTTTTTATCATCTAATAATAAATTTAATATTTTAGGATATATTTCAGAAGCATTTTGCTTCCAATTGTCTACAATCCTTTTTGCACGTTCACGAGAACCTGCAAATGTCTTTACTTCAAAAATTGTTTCATTATTTTCGACTATTTTACATTTTATTGTATAATCATTTTCACTTTTTGGTGTAAATTCAGCAATAACTGAAGATTCTTCTTCTATAGTAGATAATTCTTTTTTAAATAAATTATCAGCTTTTAATTTTACAATACCAGGTAATACTTCTTTTGTAAGAGATAATGCATTTTTGCCTTCAGACGTAATTTTTATAAGTGGTTCTTCGTCTTTTGTATATATACCTACTAGCTTTGAATCGATTAAATCAGTTAAAACTTGTTTATAATAGAAGTAATTAATATTATTTACAGAAGATACTATTTTAAATAAACCATCTTCTATAATATCACTATCTATTTGATTTAATAAATATAGTATTAAAACTTTATTTTCGGCCAAAGTAGTATTATCTGAATTAAATATCATAAATAGCACTCCTTACCTTATTTTTTTGAATTATATCACGTTTATGAAAAAAAGTAAAATAAATTCTTTAAATTTTATAAAAATAGTGATATAATATATGATGCATTAAAGATAGAAAGGAGTTATAAATATGAAAAAAGGAAAAGTAGTATTAGTAGGAACAGGATTTGTAGGAATGAGTATGGCATATTCAATGCTAAACAGAGGAGGCGTTAGTGAACTTGTTTTAATAGATATAGATAAAGATAAAACAATAGGTGAGCAAATGGATTTATCACATGGTTTACCTTTTGCACCACAAAAAATGATAATCAAAGCAGGAGATTATGATGAATGTAAAGATGCTCAAATAGTTGTAATAACAGCAGGAATTGCTCAAAAACCAGGACAAACAAGATTGGAACTTGCTAAAACCAATACAAAAATAATGAAAAGTATAACACAAAGCATAATGGCAAGTGGATTTAATGGAATAATAATTGTTGCAAGTAATCCAGTTGATTTAATGACATATGTTGTAGCAAAAGTTTCTGGTTTACCAAAAAATCAAGTATTTGGTTCAGGTACAGTTTTAGATACTGCACGTTTAAGATATATAATGTCTGGTTATTTAAAGGTATCTAGTAAAAATATACATGCATATATAATGGGGGAACATGGAGATTCTTCATTTGTTCCATGGAATCATGCATATGTTGGATGTAAAAAAGTTACAGATGTAATGGCAGATAATAACCATCCAATGAAAGATTTAGAAAAAATTCACGAAGATGTAGTTAATGCTGCATATGAAATTATAGAGAAGAAGAAGGCAACTTATTATGGAATTGGTATGGCATTAAGTAAAATTGTTAAATCTGTAATTGACAACGATAATTCTATTTTAACAGTATCTACATATTTAAAAGATGGTCAATATGGTCAAGATGATATTTATATAGGTGTCCCAGCAATTATTAATTCTAAAGGTGTTAGGGAATTATTAGAATTAGAATTAAATAAAACAGAACAAGAAAAACTTGATAATAGTTGCAAGATTATTAAAGAAATGAGAGAAGAGTCAATTGATAAAATAATAGAAGAATAAAAATTAAGGCTACTAAACTTTTTAGTAGTCTTTTTTATAAATTATTAATTTAATGATATTTTCTTTATATAATTATAATTATTTTTACATAAAATATAAAAAAAAGTTTAAAACTGGTTGACATACGGCTGAAAGCATTGTATAATATATAAGCATGAGTTTAGCGTTGAAACCAAATGTGGCTACGTCTCTACGGAATTAAGGGATGGAGGGAACTTTGGTGGAGTATGTCATGGCAAAGACCAGGCGGTAAGTTAAGAAAGCTCTGAAATCCGTAAAGTTAGAGCAATCATATGCATAAAAATGTATAAACATAGCACACTTATCCCAAAATCATCATGCATATTGGGATTTTTATATAGGTGATATTCAAAACACCAGAGTGCGTTTTAACTTGCCAACTAGTAATTTTAAACAAAGGCTTAAGTAAAGCCTAAAAACATTATTTTATAAAAGGAGGGAAAATTACAATGGCAAAAAGTACAGTAGTAACTAGCGAAAAAATAAGAATAAGACTAAAAGCTTATGACCATGTAGTTTTAGATCAGTCTGCTGAAAAAATAGTAGATACTGCTAAAAAAACAGGAGCAAAGGTATCAGGTCCTATTCCACTACCAACACAAAAGGAAATAGTAACAATTTTACGTTCTCCACACAAATACAAAGATTCAAGAGAACAATTTGAAATGAGAACACATAAAAGAGTTATCGATATTCTTTACCCAACACAAAAAACAGTTGACAGTCTAATGAAATTAGAATTACCAGCTGGTGTTGATATAGAAATAAAATTATAATCTGCATATAAATGTAGAAACAAAAAACCAAGCTGGTATAACATTTTAAAAATGCAATTTAATATATCAGCCAATAGTTAGGAGGAAAATTTAAAATGAAAAAAGGAATAATCGGAAGAAAAATTGGAATGACACAAATATTTGATGAAAAAGGAAACGTAATCGGTATCAACGTTGCAGGCGCCATTGATCCCAATACCGGGCTGAGCCTTGGCATGAACTATGCCATCATCATCAACGAGCTGACGAAAATCCTGGATGTTGAGCGCATTCCCTACACGTTTTCGGGCTCTGGTTTTTCCCTGTTCCACGGTCCCGGCAGTGCTGTGCTGCTCCTACTCGGCATTCTGTTGATCGCAGCGGGCACGCTTTTCTTCTGGAAGGAAAGGAAGGCTGCAGCCAGCGTTACAAATAGCCGCAGCGGCCTGGGCGACGGTCTGGCTCATGGACTCAATCGCTCTCCTTTAACAGCATCGCGGCGTTGACGCGCCCCTCAGCCTCGGGATACTCCACGTCTTCTGCCAGGACGATCTCTGATACGAGGATCTGCTTGGCAATGTGCAGCATCTTGCGCTCACCGTTGGATAGTCCGCGCGTGCTGTCGCGATGCATCAGCGCCTTGATGACGGCGCTGACCTCGTCGAGATTGCCGCTTTTCAGGCGATCCATATTCTCGCGGTAGCGGTGGTTCCAGTTCGCCGTCATGTCGACGCCGAGCTTGGGAATGTGCGCGATGACCTCTTCGATCTCGCTTCTCGTCTTGATGGCGCGGATGCCGATGGCCGTGGAATTCTCGGTCGGGATCTTGAGCGTTAGCCCGGAAATGGGCATTTTGAAGACGTAAAAATCCATTGCTTTGCCGCTGATCTTTTCGCGGACAATGCTGTCGATCACACCGGCGCCGTGCATCGGGTGCACGACCTTATCTCCCACTTGAAACATTCTATGCCCACCTCCCTTCAGGCAGAATGCCAATCCGGCATTCGCCCCGGTTTTCCGTGCGATGGAAAAGAAAAACAACACAAAAACACAAGAGGAAACAATTCCCTATACATAGTATAACGTACTTTGCCATCATTTTCAAGCGACTTTTGATGAAATAACGCATAAAAATGGAAACGAGGTGGATTTTCGAAAAAATGTGGGCTCCCCTTTTCAGGAAAGCCCACGTGACGGAAGAACGATTTTTGCTTACTTATTGCTGCGGCGCCAGATGTGCATCTTCTCCGCGTCGGCGATGAGCTGCTCGCGGAAGTCGGGATGCGCGATGCCGATGAGCGCCTCGGCACGCTGCCAGGTCGAAAGGCCCTTGAGGTTGACCATGCCATACTCGGTGACGATGTAGTGCGTGCAGGAGCGCGGGTCGGTGCAGATGGAGCCGGGCGTCAGCGTGGGGACGATGCGGCTCTTGACCGTGCCGTCCTTGCCCGTGACGGTCGAGGACATGCAGATGAAGCTCTTGCCGCCCTTGGAGAGGTACGCGCCCATCGCAAAGTCGAGCTGGCCGCCCGTGCCGGAGATGTGCTTGATGCCCGCGGACTCCGCGTTCACCTGACCGAACAGATC
>OLOP01001935.1_pt1 | contig 12295 bp, 7 predicted proteins | sample 1672381 | NCBI WGS metagenome assembly OLOP01 (sample SAMEA3136678, study PRJEB25190) | human gut metagenome | biome: human gut; feature: human-associated habitat; material: faeces | place: Austria | collected 2013 | reverse complement strand
TACTCAAAGTACACCTCCGCGCCCTCCTGCTTCTCCCGCGCCAGCTCGCTCAATGCCGCGGCGAACTGCTCCGTCTCCGGATGCACCAGCAGCTTCATCAGCACATGCCAGCGCGTTTTTCCGCGCAAAACCGTGATGCTCGGCTGGTCAAGCCGCACCATCAGCGCCCGCTTCTTCCACTGCGGATGCGCGTTAAGCAGTTCCTCGCACCGCGCATGAAGCATTGTCGCGACCTCTCGCGCCTTCTGCGGCGAATTGCTCTCCACCAGCAGGCGCGCCAGAATCGTGAACGGCGGATACAGCCCCGTCCGCCGGCGATCGAACTCCAGCTCAAAGAACGCGCGGTAGTCCTGCGCGGCAGCGGTCTGAATCACCTCATCCTCCGGCTTGTACGTCTGGATGATGACCTGCCCCGGCAGTGTGCCGCGTCCGGCGCGCCCGGCGACCTGCGTCAGCAGCTGGAATGTTCGTTCCCGCGCGCGGTAGTCGGGCAGATTCAGCGTCATATCCGCCGCAATCACGCCCACCAGCGTCACCTTCGGGAAATCCAGCCCCTTGGCAATCATTTGCGTGCCGACGAGCAGCTTTGCGCGCCCGGAGCGGAACTCATCGAGCAGCTTTGCGTGACCATCCTTGCCGGAGGTCGTGTCAATATCCATGCGGATGACGTTTTCCTGTGGGAAGAGTTTCTTCAATTCTTCCTCGATTTTCTGCGTCCCCGCGCCGAAATAGCGGATGTACTTGCTGCCGCATTTCGGGCAGGTGTTCGGCGGCAGCGCGGCGAATCCGCAGTAGTGGCAGTGGAGTTTCGCCTCGGTCTGCCCGCTGCCCACGACGTGGTAGGTCATGGCGACATCGCAGTTCGGGCATTTGACGACATAACCGCAGCTTCGGCAGCTGACGAAGCTGTTGTACCCGCGCCGATTCATCAGCAGCATGGCCTGTTCGCCGCGCGCGACGCAGTTCTTGAGTGCCGCGACCAATTGCCCGGAAAATACGCTTCGGTTGCCGTTCTCCATCTCCTTGCGCATGTCCACCAGCGTGACCTGCGGCATCGGGCGGTTGCCGACGCGGGAGGGCATTTCAAGCAGCACATAATCCCCGCGCCGTGCCCTGGCGAAGGACAGGATGCTGGGCGTAGCGGAGGCAAGCAGAAGCGTCGCGTGCTCATTTTCGCATCGGCGGATGGCAACTTCGCGCGCGTCATATCGCGGATGACGGTCGGAGATATACGTCGATTCGTGTTCCTCATCCACGACAATCAGCCCCAAATTCCCGCACGGCGCGAACACCGCTGACCGTGCGCCGATGACGACCCGCGCGTCGCCGCGCCGAATGCGCCGCCACTCATCAAAGCGTTCGCCCGCGCTGAGCCGCGAGTGCAGCACCGCCGCAACCGCCCCAAACCGCGCCCGAAACCACATGACCATTTGCGGCGTAAGGGCGATTTCCGGCACGAGAATCATGGCGGATTTCCCCTGCACGAGCGTCTGGCGCACGAGGCGGATGAACACCTCGGTTTTGCCGCTGCCCGTCACACCGTGGAGCAGGTATTTCCCCTGTCCACTGCGCAAATCCGGCAGCATGACAGACAGCGCTTCCTCCTGCCCCGGCGTGAGGGGCGGGTCAGGGACGGCGGTGTCCGGCGTATTGCCGCCCGGCCGGCGCAGCACTTCTTCTTCCCGCAGGGCAATTAGTCCGGCTGCTTCTATCTGGCGCAGCGCTTGCAGCGGCTCGCGGACGAGCAGCTTCAATTCCTCCACCGGGTGCGTCCGCCCGTCGGATAAGACCGTCAGCAGCAGACGCCGTTTCGGCGAGCGTTTCTCCGCCAGTGCCGCCGCTTCCAGCATTTCGCGCGGCTTCGCGGCCTGCGCGACCGTCTGCGTTTTCACCTGAATGCGTCCACCGCGCATTTGGGCGGGCAGCATCAGCCGCAGCGTTTCCGCCAGTGGGCAATGCACGTCGTCCGCCATCTGCTGGGCGAGCGTCAGCAGCGTGGGGCAGATAGCGGCATAATCCTCCAGCGGACGGAGGACGTCGCGGAGCTTTTCCGGCGGCACGTCCGTCTCCTGCGTCAGGGAGAGGACGACCCCCTCCTTGCGCATCCGCCCGAACGGAACTTCCACGCGCTGTCCGGCGGTGAGCGTCATGCCGTCCGGAATGCGGTAGGTAAACGTGTGCGCAACATTCTCATGCACAATATCCACAATTACCTGTGCGTACAGGACACTCACCCCTTTCTGCTCAATGCGCTAATACACCATTGTTTATTATACATCGGAATGCCGAAGGGGTCAAGGAAAAAAGGCATGTTTCTGCGATTTCCCAAAACGAAAAAAGCGGTCGCGCGACCGCTTTTCAATGCGCAATGATTTCTCTAATTGCTAATTACTCCTCGCATTTTCCGTGAATCACATGGATGGCAACAATGACGACCCCCGCCAGCATTTCCGCAACGGACATCCCCATCAGCACACCCGAAAAGAATTCCTTGACATGGCTGCCGCCGACCAGCGCAGACAATGCGTTGCTCGCGATGCCCAGCAGAATCAGCAGAACGCCGTAGAGAATATGCTGCTCATAGACTGTGCGCTGCATCCGGCGCAGCAGGTCAAGCATCTGTGCGTCATGCGTCAGCTGCATTTCTTCCTTCTGCGGCGAATCCTTGCCGTTGAGCAGTTCCGGCAGGGTGATACCCAGCGCCGCGCAGAGCGCTTCCACCGCGTCAGCATCGGGCAGACGTTTGCCCGTTTCCCAGCGCATCAAGGATTTCTGCGATACGCCAATTTTCTGCGCCAGCTGCTCCTGCGTCATCCCTTGCGCAGTGCGCTTGCCTGCGATATACTGACCAATTGCCGCCTGATTCATAAGCACACTTCCTTTGATAGCCGCACCCCTCTTGGAGTACTTTCCGTATCATAGCACGACTTTGTAACGAATGTCGGAAGTGTTTGTAAATATTTTGTGAACAATAATTGCGTCGAAACTGTTGCAAAAAGAACCTGTTCAAGCAGGAGAAAATGTGCTATAATAAGACATAATCAACCATACTGGAGGTGTTTCTGCGTGGCACACAAGCCTGTATTGTATATTGTGATTCCCTGCTACAACGAAGAAAGCGTACTGCCGATTACCAGCGGCATGTTCCGCGACAAGGTGCGTCAGCTCGCAGACGCGGGGAAAATCAGCGACGAGAGCCGCATTCTGTTCGTCAACGACGGCAGCAAGGACAAGACGTGGGAGATTATCACGGCGCTGTCCGCGAAAGACCCGTGCTTCCAAGGTATTGCGCAGAGCCGCAACCGAGGGCACCAAAGGGCGGTCTGGGCAGGGCTGATGGAGGCGAAAGACCGCTGCGACATCACCATCAGCATCGACTGCGACGGGCAGGACGATATCAACGCCATGGACGCAATGGTGGATGCGTACCTTGACGGCTGCGAAATCGTCTACGGCGTGCGCTCCAAGCGTGATACCGACACGTTCTTCAAGCGCTTCACGGCGGAAGGCTTCTACAAACTGCTCAGCGCAATGGGCGCGGAGGTTGTCTTTAATCACGCGGATTACCGCCTGATTTCCAGCCGTGCCCTGCAGGAATTGGCGAAATTCCGCGAAGTAAACCTGTATCTGCGCGGGATGGTTCCGCTGGTCGGGTTCAAGTCCACCAGCGTCTCTTACGAGCGCCACGAGCGCATTGCGGGCGAAAGCCACTATCCGCTGAAGAAGATGCTGGGGCTGGCGTTTGACGGCATCACAAGCCTATCGGTCAAACCGATTCGCATGGTGTTCTTCGCCGGGCTGTTTATCACGATTCTGTCATTTATCGGCATTATCTGGGCAGTGATTGCCGCGATTGCCGGGCATTCGGTGGCTGGCTGGGCGTCGCTGGCTTGTCTGGTATGCTTCGTTGGCGGGATGCAGTGCCTGTTTCTCGGTATCATCGGGGAATATATCGGCAAAATCTACTTGGAAGTCAAGCAGCGTCCGCGGTATATTATTTCGGAACGCACAGCGGAGATGGATGAGAAGAAGGAGTAACGGCACACCCACTAATCGCATTTTCGATAAAATCCAAGTAACATGGGTGTGCGTGCGAAGGAGTCCAGATGGCGACCGCAAAGCCCTCTGGTCGCCTCCGCAGCGGCGAAACCCCTGCCGCGATAAAGAAGTACCAATAGTACCACTATAAAAGGAAAAAGGAGAACACAACACACATGCTCTACGAAGGCAAAATCTGGCTTGGAACGGGTGAACACCCTGTCTGCCTGCTGCCGCAGATGGCAAACCGCCATGGTCTCATTGCCGGGGCGACCGGCACGGGCAAAACCGTCTCCCTCAAGGTGCTGGCAGAGGGATTTTCGGACATGGGCGTGCCCGTGTTCCTCGCGGATATCAAGGGCGATCTCGCCGGGATGGTGCAGCCCGGCACACACAGCGACAATATCGCCAATCGCCTGACGCAGTGCGGCGTGCCGACGTTTGAGTACCGCACGTTCCCGACCGTGTTCTGGGACGTGTTCGGCAAAGAAGGGCATCCCGTCCGCACGACCGTGAGCGAAATGGGGCCGACGCTGCTCGCGCGGCTGATGAACCTCAACGACACGCAGGCAGGCGTGCTGAGCATCCTCTTCCGCGTCGCGGATGACGAGAACATGCTCCTGCTCGACCTCAAGGACTTGAAGGCCATGCTTGCCTACGTCGGTGAGCACGCCAAGGAGTACACGCTCGATTACGGCAACGTGTCCATGGCATCTGTCGGTGCGATTCAGCGCGCCGTCGCCATGCTGGAGGACGAGGGCGGCAATGCGTTCTTCGGCGAACCCGCGCTGAACATCGCCGACTGGATGCAGCTTGATGAAAGCGGGCGCGGCGTTATCAACATCCTCGCGGCGGACGTGCTCTACCGCAAGCCCCGGCTGTACTCGACCTTCCTGCTGTGGATGCTGTCGGAGCTGTACGAGCTGCTGCCCGAATGCGGCGATTTGGACAAGCCGCGCATGGTGTTCTTCTTCGACGAGGCGCACCTGCTCTTCGACGACTGCCCCAAGGCGCTGCTGGAAACGCTGGAGCAGGTCGTCCGGCTGATTCGCTCCAAGGGCGTCGGCGTGTATTTCGTCACCCAGAACCCCTGCGACATTCCCATGAGCATTCTGGGGCAGCTCGGCAACCGCGTTCAGCACGCCCTGCGCGCCTACACGCCGCTTGACCAGAAGGCCGTCCGCACCGCTGCGATGACCTTCCGCGCGAATCCCGCGTTCGATACGGCAGAAGCCATCACCACACTCAAAACAGGCGAAGCACTGGTTTCCTTCCTCGATGCGGACGGTGCGCCGAGCGTCGTCGAGCGCGCGACCATCCTTCCCCCGCAGAGCGCCATGAACGCCATCGACGGCGATGTGCGGCAGGAGTGCATCGAGACCAGCCCCTTCCGCGGCGTTTACGACACGCCGGTTGACCGCGTTTCCGCCTACGAAATGCTGGCAAGCGCGTTCCAGAAGGAGCAGATGCCCGCGCCGGAAGCCGCCGCGCCGCAGATTTCGACCGCTGCGCCGACGGTCAGCCGCCCCGATGCGTTCCTCGTGTTCGACCCGCAGACAGGGCATTATGTGCAGCGCGAGGCTGCCCAGTCGATGGCTCAGGCACAGCCGATGGTTCAGGCGCAGCCTGTGGGTCAGGCACAGCCTGTTCAACAGCCTGCCGCACAGGGCAGCACGCCGCGTCCCGCGTGGATGGCGGCGGACGAACCCGCACGTCCGGCGTGGCAGAATCAGCAGGAGCAGCAGCCGATAGGTCAGGCGCAGCCTGTCCCGGTGCTGACCGTGCAGCAGCCGCAGGTGCAAAACATGCTGGTGATGGTCTATGACCCGGCAAGCGGGCAGTATGTGCAGAAGATGATGCCGATGCAGCTTGACCCCGCGACGGGCAATTACGTCCCGGCTCAGGCGCAGCCCGCAGCAGCGCCGACAACGACGAAGGCGCAGGAGCGCGAGGCGGAGAAGCAGCGCAAAGCGGCTGAAAAAGCCGAGAAGGAACGCCAGGCGGAAGAACGCCGGAAGCACGCGGATGAACTGCGCGAAGAACGTGCCGCGCGCGCCCGGAAGAACGACTCATTGCTGGGGCGCGTGCAGAATACGGCGATTAGCACCGCGACCCGCGAAGTGACGCGGCAGGTGACGCGCGGGATTCTGGGCGGAATCACGGGTCTGTTCGGGGGAAACAAGAAATAACTATTATTGATATACGCAAAGCGGGTGCATGGAGTTTGAAGCTCCGCGCACCCGCCTTTTTTATACTATTTCCAAATTCGCGGCGCAAGCAGATGGCGCAGGCGAATGCAGGAAATAGTATTAGTCCACCGTAATCAGCCCTGGATACTGCGCCATCACTTCGTCCGCCTGATTCACGAACGTCGTTACTGCCGACGGCTGTGCCTCAAACGGCTTTCCTTCCACCAGCACCTCGACTTTCTTCACGCCCGGAAATTGGCTCGCCGTGAACACAATTGCCCGGAGCGCCTGGCTTGTCGCCGCGCTCGCGTCCTCCGCCGTCGCAAGGGACGCAAATTCTTTTGTGAAGTCAATTGTCGCGACACCGTTCTTCAGCGTCACCGACCGCAGACCACAGTCCTTCGGCAGCGGAATTTCCAGCCCGCTGTCCTTCTCCGGGCCTTTCGCCAGTTCCAGCATTGCCGTGGTCAGGTCAGCAGGGGAAAACACCGTCCGCGTAACAGGCACCATCAGCCGCCCGTCCGCCGACGGGAAATACAGCTGTACCCGCGACGCATTTGTCAGGTTCGCCGTCGTTTCCACGCTTTCCAGATTCACGCTGTCCGCCTTGAACACGCCGGATACGTCTGTCCCGTGCGTCAACTGCGACCGCTTCTGACCGTCAAAGAGGAACGTTACCTCCTGCACCGTGTCAAATCCGCACAGCGCCGCCGCCGTCCCCTGCACCATCAGCAGCTCTTCCTCCGCGTTCTGGCAGCTCAGCGCCTCCTTGCTCAAGTCCACGCGCGCCTTGCCGCCGGAAATGTCCAAATCGAACGTAACGCCCTCTGGAATAACGTTCCGCAGCCCCATCCGCGCCGCCGCAAGGTCGTTCTCGGACGACTTCACCATCAGGCTCAGCGTCGCCTTCGCCACGCCGTCCTGCAGCGGAATCTGCCGTGTGACCGGCACGAGATACCCCTCGCCGTCCTCATACCAGCAGACGGTAGCGGTCATTTCGACATCCGGCGATGCGTCCGCGATGGTTTGGGTGCTGACATCGGGGGTGAAGTCAGTCTGCTGCATGACGGTTTGGGTCTGCTGTCCGCCGCGGACGGCGAGGACAACTACAAGCGCCGCCGCAGAGACAATGAGCAGCCGTTCCATCGTGATGCGGCTGGGGAGATGAAGGGATTTGAGGGATGGAAGTTTCGGAAGTTTGGGAAGTTTCATGTTTGTCCGCCTCCTTGCCCGTTGATTCGGCTGATGGATGGTATGCGGGCGGGCGGCGGAAAAGAAGGGCGCGGGGAAAAGAAAAAACGGGTGCAGGGAGCATCCCCCTGCACCCGTCCATTTGCAATTTTCCCTTCAGCCCAATCAGCCGATATATTCCTTCCCGCCCATGTACATCCGCAGCGCTTCCGGAATGCGGACGCGGCCGTCGGCCTGCAGGTTGTTTTCGAGGAAGGCAATCAGCATACGCGGCGGCGCAACACAGGTGTTGTTCAGCGTATGCGCGAAGTATTTGCGGCCGTCGTCGCCCTTGACGCGAATCTTCAAGCGGCGCGCCTGCGCATCGCCCAGATTCGAGCAGCTGCCGACCTCAAAGTACTTCTTCTGGCGCGGAGACCACGCTTCCACGTCCAGCGACTTCACCTTCAAGTCAGCAAGGTCGCCGGAGCAGCATTCCAGCGTGCGAACCGGGATGTCCATCGAGCGGAAGAAATCAACGGTGTTCTGCCACAGGCGGTTGAACCACATCGGGCTGTCCTCCGGCTTGCAGACGACGATCATCTCCTGCTTCTCGAACTGGTGGATGCGGTACACGCCGCGCTCCTCAATGCCATGCGCGCCAACTTCCTTGCGGAAGCAGGGGGAATAGCTGGTCAGCGTCTGCGGCAGCTGGCTTTCGTCCAGAATCGTATCAATGAACTTGCCGATCATCGAGTGCTCGGATGTACCAATCAGATAGAGGTCTTCGCCCTCGATCTTGTACATCATGTTCTCCATCTCGGCGAAGCTCATCACGCCCGTCACCACGTCGCCGTGGATCATGTACGGCGGGATGCAGTAGGTGAAGCCGCGGTCGATCATGAAGTCACGGCCATAGGACAGAATCGCGGAGTGCAGGCGAGCAATATCGCCCATGAGGTAATAGAAGCCGTTGCCGGAGGTCTTGCGGGCGCTGTCAAGGTCGATGCCGTGCAGGCGCTCCATGATATCCACATGATACGGAATCTCGAAATCCGGCACGACGGGCTCGCCGAAGCGCTCGATTTCCACGTTCTGGCTGTCATCCTTGCCAATCGGCACAGACGGGTCAATGATGTTCGGGATGACGAGCATCCGCTTGCGGATTTCCGCCTGCAGTTCGTCTTCCTTCGCCGCAAGGCCCTCCAGATCCGCCTTGTAAACGGCGACCTGTTCCTTCGCCTTTTCGGCCTCTTCCTTCTGACCCTTGCCCATCAGCATGCCGATCTGCTTGGACGCAACCTTAATTTGGTTGCGCAGGGTGTCCGCCTGCTGAATCGCGGCGCGGTACTCCTTGTCCATCTCGACGACTTCGTCGACCATGACGAGCTTTTCGTCCTGAAACTTCTTGCGGATGTTCTCCTTCACCAATTCGGGATTGGTACGGAGCAGATTGATGTCCAGCATCGGAAAAAATCCTCCTTTTTTGCTTGGCGGAAACCAAAAAGGCTTCCCATCCCGTAAAATTCCGGGACGAGAAGCTCGCGTTGCCACCCAGTTTGCCTGACGCACGTCAGACCACTCATGCTCGCTGTATCGGGCGAACCCGGCAGACTCCTCGTCTGCCCCCATTCAGGAGTGGAAGAAGCACCCGCGCCCTGCCGCCTCGCACCATCCGGCGGCTCTCTGGAAGGACAAAAGCTGCTTTTCTCCCGTCAAGCGGGGTCATTTGACAGGCTTATTATACGCCATTTTGCGCGCTGATGCAAGAGGGAATTTCAACTTTTGGGCAAAATGGTGCGCATCCGCAAAATTGTTACAAAAAAATTAAATTTTCGTACATGACAACGTTTTCCCCTTTTGATTCGTCTGATAAGTAGAACACCGTAGGAGGTACATTTCCGAATGAAACGCCTGATTTCGCTTTTGCTCTGCGCGCTGCTGATTGTTCCCGCTTTGGCGGAGGACGCGTCTGATTTCGAGCCAATTCCGTGGGATATCAAGGTTTCCCCCAACCTGCCGAACCCGGATTGCTACCTGCCCAATAACGGCGGCTACCATGATGATTCCATCGACATCCAGATTAACGTCACCTACTGGACGCAGGATTTGCAGCAGGTTGATGCACCCGGCGAAGGCACAACGACCGTCATGTCCGCGCGCGTGAAGCTGACCGACGTGAGCCAATTCCGCACAGGCTTCGCGAACAAGTACCCGTCGAAGCAGGCGCGCCACGTCAACGACATGACGAAGCGCTTCAACGCCGTCATGGGCATCGACGGCGACTACTGCCTCTACCATGAGCAAGGCATCGTCGTCCGCAACGGTCAGACGCTGCGGATGCGCCCGCATAAGGGCCGTGACGAGCTGATTGTGGACGAAAATGGCGACTTCCACCTCATCACCTGCACAACACAGGCCAAGTGGGACGAGTACATTGCCGGCGGCGGCACGGTGCTGCACGCCTTCTGCTTCGGCCCCGCGCTGGTGGTGGACGGCGTTCCGCTCACGAGCCTTGATGACGTGACCATCGACAACGGCAAAGCGAAGAAAGCCCAGCGGATGGTCATCGGGCAGGTCGGCAAGCTGGAATACCTGATACTGACGAACGAGGGGCCGGAAAGCACCGCTCCGAAATCCGTCGGCTTCGACCTTGTGCAGATGGCAAACCTGTGCGTGCAGTTTGGGCTGGACAACGCCTACAACCTCGACGGCGGCTCATCAAGCACGATTGCGCTGAATAATCAGAAGATTAACTCGCCGTCGAGCCACAAGAACCGCATGGTTGGGGATTGCATTTGGTTCGCGACGCTGGTGAAGGAAGAGACGTGGCGGGAGGAGGAGTCGGTACAGACGGTAGAAGTGGAGGAAAATAAGTGAACCTCGCGGTGCGCAGGCGATTGGCAAACCTGCGCACCTTGCTTTTGAGGCAAATTCACCGTCAAGGAAGCGGCAGGTGCAGAAAAATAGGGATGAGGTCAGGAAAATGTCGAGACTGTAATGCATTCTGCTTATAAATGCAAAATCCGCCCCAAAACACGAAAAAAGCCCTGCAAAATGCAAGGCTTATGGAGCTGATAACCAGATTTGAACTGGTGACCTCATCCTTACCAAGGATGCGCTCTACCAACTGAGCTATATCAGCATCCGTGTGCCGGCGAGTGAATCGCACTGACAACATTGATATAATAGCACACTTTTTCGGAAAATGCAAGAGGGAAAATGAAATTTTTTTCGGGAAATTTGCGAAAAATATCGTTTGCGGGAAAATCAGCAGATTTCAGCACGGAAAATCAGCGTTTTCGGTGTAAAAAATGCGTTCCAGCCTTGACAAAGTGAGCGTTTGCGCCTATCATTACATTTGTTAGATTCTCACTTTTTCAGGAGGAAATCACGATGGCTGATTTGACGATGGACAAACTGGTTGCGCTGTGCAAAAACCGCGGTCTGATTTTTGCCGGAAGCGAACTGTACGGCGGTTTGGCAAATACATGGGATTACGGCCCGCTTGGTGTGGAATTCAAGAACAACGTGAAAAAGGCGTGGTGGCAGAAATTTGTGCAGGAAAGCAAGTACAACGTGGGGCTTGACTGCGCTATTCTGATGAACCGCGAAGTGTGGGTGGCGTCGGGCCACGTCGGCGGCTTCAACGACCCGCTGATGGACTGCAAGGCGTGCAAGGCGCGCTACCGTGCAGACAAACTGATTGAGGACTTCACCGGCGGCGCAGAAACCGGCGACGGCTGGACGAACGCTGAGCTGGAGAAGTACATTGCTGAGCACGACATCGTCTGCCCGAAGTGCGGCAAGAAGGATTTCACCGGCATCCGCCAGTTCAACCTGATGTTCAAGACCCATGCGGGCGTGATGGAAACGCCGGAGAATGAGATTTACCTGCGTCCCGAAACCGCGCAGGGCATCTTCGTCAACTTCGCCAACGTCATGCGCTCCATGCGCAAGAAGCTCCCGGCGGGCATCGCGCAGATTGGCAAATCCTTCCGCAACGAAATTACCCCCGGCAACTTCATCTTCCGTGTCCGCGAATTTGAGCAGATGGAGCTGGAATTCTTCTGCAAGCCCGGCGAGGATTTGCAGTGGTTCGACTACTGGCGTTCGTTCTGCAAGCAGTGGCTGCTTTCGCTGGGCATCAAGGAGGACAGCCTGCGCCTGCGCGACCATGAGCCGGAGAAGCTGGCGTTCTACTCCAAGGCGACGACGGACTTCGAGTTCCTGTTCCCGTTCGGCTGGGGCGAGCTCTGGGGCATCGCCGACCGCACGGATTACGACCTGACGCAGCATCAAAACCATTCCGGCAAGTCGCTGGAATACCTCGACCCGGTGACGAACGAGCGCTACATCCCCTACTGCATCGAGCCGTCGCTGGGCGTTGACCGCATGGTGCTGGCGTTCCTGTGCAATGCTTACGAGGAGCAGGAGCTGGAGGGCGGCGACGTGCGCACGGTGCTGCACCTGCATCCGGCGCTGGCGCCCTACAAGGCTGCCGTCCTGCCGCTGCAAAAGAACAAGCTGGGCGCACTGGCGAGCGAAATCCACGCGGATTTGGCGAAGTATTTCCCGGTGGATTACGACGAGACGGGTTCGATTGGCAAGCGCTATCGCCGTCAGGACGAAATCGGCACGCCGTTCACGATTTGCGTGGACTTTGACACCGAAGCGACGCAGTCGGTCACGGTTCGCAACCGCGACACCATGCTGCAGGAGCGTTTGGCGCTGAAAGACCTGCGCAGCTACATCGAAGAGCGGATGCGCTTCTAATTTCGCCCGTTTCCCTCATAAACACGCGGGCACTGTATGCAGCCGCGTCCAACTCAATCGCGCGAAAGGGAGTCCAGAGGGTCGAAGACCCTTTGGCAGGGTCAAGGGGCAGCGCCCCTTGC
>OLOP01001929.1_pt1 | contig 12325 bp, 7 predicted proteins | sample 1672381 | NCBI WGS metagenome assembly OLOP01 (sample SAMEA3136678, study PRJEB25190) | human gut metagenome | biome: human gut; feature: human-associated habitat; material: faeces | place: Austria | collected 2013 | reverse complement strand
GGCCATTTCCCCTCCTCGCGCTCCTCCCCTCCGGCCACGCAGTTTTGTTGTACGTTGTGGGGATGTGTGTATGTACTGGTGGGGCGATGGATGCTGCGGTATCGGATATAAAACGCTGTGCCGATTTATTCCTATTCTCCACAACTTTTTACAGTCAATCACTTACTCCCCTCAAACCACAAGGAAACTCAGCCTTTCCTCCACGCTGTCCAGCGCTGCGCTGACGGCTCATCCAACCTCCGGGAAACCACTCAACCTCACACCCTAATCCAACCTCCCGAGCAGCCGCCTCATACTCTCCGTCTTGAAACACCAGCTGGCAAGGCGTGTGCTGTCTGGCGACGACTCTGCAGGAGGGATGCTGATTTTCAGCGGCTTAGAAGCCAGCCCCCGACGAAGCCCCGGCGCCAGACAGCACACGCCTTGCCAGCGTCCGTCCAACAACTCCGCATACCAGACAGCATCCCCGGCACGGGCGTACGTTCCCTCCCACCACCCTCTTCCCACGAAAAAAAAAATCTGCTATAATACAACCACGCAAACCAATCACATTCAAAATCCAAAGAAAGACAAGGTAAACCATAAATGAAATTCTCACCCAACATCAAAATCCCCGACTCCCTCAAACGAGTCCTCAAAAGAGAATCCACCCCGGATCCTCTCCGCGAACCCAAACGCCCCATCAGGCGCAACCCCAAGGACAACATCCCATTAAACTTCCGCGAGCGCAGCAACGCCCGCCTGAGCCTCATAGCCTCCATCGTTGTCCTGGCTATTCTGGTCCTCTTCTTCAACCAGCTGGACTACCGCCTCATCCGTAAACCAGCCATAGATGCCCGCAAAAAAGCCACCATTTCAAAAGAAAAACAGGAAACCACCACTACCACCGGTGAAACCACCACAGCCTCTGTCATCGCAGTAGGCGACAACCTCTACCACCAGAGCCTCATAGACGCAGGCGCATCCTCTGACGGTAACTGGAACTACGACAAAATCTACACCCACATCCAGGACGCCATCAAAGACGCAGACATCAAAATGATCGACCAGGAAACCGTCTTCACAACCGACCATGACAGCGTAAGCTCCTACCCCTCCTTCGCAACCCCGACCGAAGTAGGAGACGCCATCATAAAAGCCGGATTCAACGTAGTGGAATCCGCCAACAATCACATTGATGATTTCGGCGAAGGTTTTCTCACCGACACATTGAATTTCTGGAAAACCACCTATCCGGATGTCACACTTCTTGGAATCCACGACTCACAGGAAGATGCAGACACCGTCAAGATCCGCGAAGTAAACGGTATCAAAATTGCATTTCTGGATTATACCTACGGAACAAACGTAGGAGGCATTGAAGGAAAAGACTACATGATCGACATGATCCGTAAGGACAAGATCACAACCATGATCCAGAAAGCCAAACAGCAGGCCGACTGCATCATCTTCGTGGCTCACTGGGGCACTGAAGACGAAACCATGCCAAATGAATACGAAAAGCAATGGGCAGCCTACCTCATGGAACAGGGTGTAAATGTCATTATCGGAGGACATCCTCACGTACTTCAGCCATACGGCCGTCTCACCGATGATAAAGGCAATGAAACCGTAGTCTTCTACTCTCTGGGAAATTTTGTATCCACCCAGCAGAAACTGGAAGAGCTCCTTGGCGGAATGGCAAAATTCACCATCCAGAAAACAGTAAAAGATGGAAAAACTTCAATTGAAATCCTGACTCCAACCGTAGAACCTCTGGTCATGCACTATAACAGTGATGCCGGAGAATTTGGGCCATATATGCTTTCCGACTATACGGAAGAACTGGCATCTCAGAACGGTGTCCAGAAATACATTGGTTCCGGTGTATTCACTCTCGACAACCTGAAAAAGAAATTCAATGAGATCATGTCCATGAATGTTACCCCATCCACAGGAACCAATCTTCTGGACGTAACCATTAATACAGACCTGAACATGATCGATGCTTCCGGAAATATCGTAGAAGATACGGATTCCATCACAGCAGAGCAATATTATGCAGACAAAGGAATCGACATCAATTCCGAAAACTTCAATTCTGCTGATAACGGTTCCGGCAGCACAGACGACTCCTCAGATGATGGTTCTGATGATGATTCCGGTTCCTATGACGACAGTTCCTACGACGACGGCTCTTACGATGACAGTTACGACGAAAGTGAAGAATAAAGCTTTAACGAATGCGGATTGCGAAGATTCGCTCGACTCAGCAAACCAGCCAATCCAGCAACGTGCATAAAAAATACCGGAGATCCGGCATCCCTGAAGTACACACTTCAAAGGATCCGGATCCCCGGTATTTTTTTACATCATCAGAACTTTACCATCCGTTTCAGTCCCTGAATCACCAGCATACTTACCCCTGACAGTCCGTAAACCGCCAGAAGTTCTCCAATTTTAAGCGTCTGCACCGCAAAAAATCCATGAAGCACCGGAACTGCAAGCACAGCTGTAAGAAGCACAAATCCAGACAGAAATGCTCCCTGCATAAAGCGATTATCAAAAAATTCCCCTGTAAAGATTACCGGTTTTCCAGCCTTACAGTTATATCCGTGAAGTAATCTGGACAGACACAGCACTGCAAACGCCATGGTACCTGCCAGTACCTCATTGCCGTCCCGGTAGCCAATCAGAAATGCCGCCAGCACCACAGCACCGATCACACCGCCTTCCACTCCAATGCGGATCAGGAAATCTTTTGTAAGAATGGATTCCTTTACGGGCCTGGGCTTTTCTCCCATCACATCATGATGGCAAGGTTCCAGCCCCAGCGCAATGGCCGGCAGGCTGTCTGTAAGCAGATTGATAAACAGCAGATGCACCGGCGCAAAAGGAACCGGTAAGCTCATCAGTGAAGCCACAATCACTACCAGAATTGCCGCAAAATTTCCGGCAAGAAGAAACTGTATAGCTTTTTTGATATTTTCATAAATATTTCGTCCACTCTCCACAGCCTTGATGATCGTGGCAAAATTATCATCCGTCAGAACCATTGACGCCGCATCTTTTGCAACCTCTGTCCCCGTGATTCCCATGGCAACTCCCACATCTGCCTGCTTCAGTGCAGGTGCATCATTGACTCCATCTCCGGTCATGGCCACAATGTTTCCCCTCTCCTGCCACGCACGTACAATACGTATCTTATGCTCCGGTGTCACGCGTGCATACACCCGTATATTTTCCACAAACCCCTGAAGATCCTCATCACTCATACCATCGATCTGTGCACCCTCACAGGCCTGGGAAATATCATCCAGAATCCCGATCCGTTTTGCAATAGCAGCAGCTGTCACCTTATGATCTCCCGTAATCATCACTGGACAGATACCGGCACGCTTACATTCCGAAACCGCTGCTGCACTTTCCGTACGAGGTGGGTCCATCATAGCCAGTAATCCCAGAAAAATCAGCCCCTTTTCATCTTCTGTGGAAATATTTTTTTCCACCGGGAAATGGCGGTATCCAATTCCAAGAACACGTAAACCTGACTCTGAATACTGTTCATTAACTCTGCAGATGTTTTCCACATCCTCCTCTGTAACAGAAAGGATTTTTCCACCTTTCTGGATATAATCCACACGTTTCAGCATCACATCTACCGCACCTTTGGTGATCATGGTATATCCATCCTTCATCTTATGGAATGTAGACATCAGTTTCCGATCACTGTCAAAAGGAACCTCGCTGCTTCTCGGACAGGCATCCCTGACTTTTTGTGCCGAAATTCCCACTTTATCTCCCAGGTTTATCATTGCTGTTTCTGTAGGATCTCCGATCTCCTGGCCTTCAACATTGGTAGAATCATTGCAAAGAATACTGAACTTCAGCATCTGTTCCTGCAATGGGTTTGCCGGATCAATCTGATCTGCCGGAATATCCTGTCCGTCCACATAATAATGTTCAATGGTCATCCGGTTCTGCGTCAGTGTTCCCGTTTTGTCAGAACAGATCACCGATATACTTCCCAGCCCTTCCACAGACTGCAGTTTCCGTATAATTGCTCCTTCTTTTGCCATCTTTCTGGTTCCAAACGCCAGCACAATTGTTACAATGGAACTAAGTGCTTCCGGAATCGCCGCCACAGCCAGTGCCACTGCAAAAAGAAATGCATCTGCAACAGCTCCGCCTTTCAGTACCTACAGGGTAAAAAGTACCGCACATAACAGAAGAATGATCATGGAAAGCTTTTTCCCAAAGCGATCCAGGTTAATCTGAAGCGGCGTTTTCTTCTCCGAAGTATTCTTTAAAAGACCGGCGATTTTTCCGACTTCTGTGTTCATTCCAATCCCGGTTACAAGAAAAACACCTCTTCCATAAGTCACATAGCTTCCGGAAAATACCATATTCCTGCGATCTCCCAACGGAAGTTCCCCGGTAAGCGGAGCGCTGATTTTATCTACACCAATGCTTTCTCCGGTAAGTGCACTTTCATCAACCTTAAGGCTGGCACTTTCCAGCACACGTCCATCCGCCGGAATATAATCCCCGGCCTCCAGATGAACCACATCTCCTACTGTAATTTCCCTTCCCGGAATTCTCATCACTGCACCATTTCGAACCACCTTCACCTCCGGTGCAGCCAGCTGTTTCAGGCTTTCCAGGGAATTCTCTGCCTTAATGGTCTGCACAGTTCCCAGAATGGCATTCATGGTAATCACAACCAGAATTACCGCCGCACTCTCTGTTTCCCCCAGGAACAGGGAAACCACCGCCGAAACAATCAGGATCAGCACCAGAAAATCTTTATACTGTTCCAGAAAAATCTGCAGACTACTTTTTTTCTTACCTTCCGCAAGTTCATTGAATCCGAATTTTTCCTGCCTTCTTTTTACTTCCTCATTCGTCAGAAAATCCTGTTCCCCATTCAGATCTCTGCGTACAGTTTCTACCGTTTCATTGTAATAAGCTTTCACAGATACCATTCCTCCTTTACAGATCCTTAGCAGAATCCCTGTTAACAGTATGGGCAGAATCGTAAAAAAAAGAGACTTTTATTGCACAAAAAACATGCAATAAAAGTCTCGCTGTTTCATCACGATACGGACAGGCATCACCCATCGAGATTGACGACATCATGAACACTGACGTGCCAGCTACTCCCCTTTATATGGCTTACTATACTGTCCCAAAAGACATTTGTCAACCCGGAATATCAGTATGTAAATACGCCGACTCCATAAGCTTCCAGCGGATATGCAAAAGAAAATTCCCGGTTGTCGCAGTTCTTCTTCTCTGCCTTGAATGCCTTGCCTTTCGGAAGAAGTCCCTGCTCATTCATAATCAGTTTGTACTGTTTCTTCTTCGGTACACCTACACGGTAATCCGGACGTGCTACCGGCGTGAAGTTGCATACAACCAGAATGTTGTTACGTCTTGTAGGGGATTTTCTCACAAAACTAAAGATGCTTCTGTCGCCATCGTTGGCATTGATCCACTCAAATGCAGACGGATCATTGTCCGCACCATAAAGTGCCGGATATTTCCTGTAAATATGAAGAAGATCACTGACATACTGCTGCAGTTTCTGATGATTCTCCTCTCCAAGAAGATACCAGTCAAGCTCTCTGGCCTCACTCCACTCCCGGAGCTGTCCAAAATCCTGTCCCATAAACAGAAGTTTCTTACCAGGATGTCCGAACATGAAGGTATAGCCAGCCTTCAGGTTCTTGAATTTATCATCCAGTTCGCCTGGCATTTTTTCCAGCATGGAGCACTTCAGATGTACTACCTCATCGTGGGAAAGAACCAGAACATACTTCTCACTGTATGCATAAGTCATGGAAAATGTCATCTTATTATGATTAAATTTACGGAAATACGGATCCAGCTTCATATATTCCAGGAAATCGTTCATCCATCCCATATTCCATTTCAGGGAGAATCCCAGGCCGTCATCTTCTGCCTTGCCGGTTACCATCGGCCATGCGGTAGATTCCTCCGCAATCATGACAGTTCCATGATTTCTTCCGAGAACAACCGTATTCAGATGCTTGAAGAATTCAATGGCTTCCAGGTTCTTGTTTCCACCGTATTTATTGGCAACCCACTCACCGTCTTTTTTACCGTAATCCAGGTAGAGCATGGATGCAACCGCGTCTACACGGAGACCGTCAACGTGGCATTCTTCTACCCAGTAAAGGGCATTGGCGATCAGAAAATTCTTTACTTCCGGACGTCCGTAATTGTAGATCTTGGTTCCCCAATCCGGATGCTCACCCTGTCTCGGATCTGCATGCTCATATACAGCAGTTCCGTCAAAGTTAACCAGTCCGTGTGCATCCTTCGGAAAATGTGCCGGTACCCAGTCAAGAATGATACCGATTTTCTGACGGTGAAGATAATCCACCAGATATTTGAAATCCTGCGGTGTTCCGTAGCGGGAAGTCGGTGCGTAATAGCCGGTTACCTGATAGCCCCAGGAACCGTCAAAAGGATGCTCTGCGATACCCATAAGCTCCACATGGGTGTATCCCATTTTTTTGACATACTGTGCAAGCTTCGGCGCCAGTTCTCTGTAGGAATAGAAACCATCCTCATCCTCTGCTGTCTGCGGATGCTTCATCCAGGAACCCGGATGCACCTCATAGATAGACATGGCACTTGTGTCCGGATCAAAGTTCTCGCGATTTTTCATCCAGGTATCATCTTTCCATTTATAGTTGGTGATATCTGTAATACGAGAGGCTGTTCCGGGACGCATTTCAGCGGCATTGGCATATGGATCTGCCTTGTAAAGCTCCTCACCATGTGCACCTGTAATGTAAAATTTATACAGCTGTCCGATCTTCGCTCCCGGTACAAATGTCTCATAAACGCCAATGGGTCCAACTTTTTTCATGGGATTCTTCTCCGTATCCCATTCGTTGAATTCACCTATAACAGAAACCGCCTGTGCATTAGGTGCCCACACTGCAAAATAAACCCCTTTTTTCCGGTTCTGCGTATCTGGATGTGCTCCCAGCTTCCTGTAAATATCATAATTCGTGCCCTGACCAAACAGATACTGGTCAAGCTCCGTAAATTGTAATTTTTTTCCCATTTTCAGGTACCTCCCTTTATAGTTCTGCCACCGTCCATTCCCCAATTTTAAGTGGAGTTTTTTATTCTATAATTATACCAATCCCCATATTTTCAGTCAAGGAAAAACCCTCCCATATAATATGTGTCTATTATCCGACAGTGTCGTATAAAGTCAAAAAAGAGACCTGAATGACACACATTTTGTCACTCAGGTCTCCTGGTATTATTCTTTAGTATTCTTCACTTCCGTCATCATAGGAACCATCGTCATAGGAGCCATCATCATAGCTTCCGTCATCGTAGCTTCCATCATCATAGTTTCCGTCGGAAGAACCATCCGATCCGTCACTGCTTCCGTCTGTGGAACCATCTGATCCATCACCACTTCCATCAGAAGAACCGTCCGATCCGTCACTGACTGTACTGTCTGTGGAACCATCACTGACGTCTGTACTATCTGCGGAGGTACTGTCTGCAGAAGCGCTGTCATCAGAAGTTATACTTCCGTCAGAAGAATCACTGCTGTCTGTTGAATCACTGGAATTTCCTGCATATCCTGCAACACGTCCTGCCTGAAGGGAGCTGTCCCAGAAGTCAGAATAGGAAGCACTCTGTAAAGTAACATCTTTAGCTGCTGCAAGTTCACTGACTGTTACCAGCTTATATCCCTCATTGACCAGTTCCGGAATCAACTTCTCAGTAGCACATTTTACAGATGGCTCATGGATATCATGCATCAGAATGATAGAACCATCACTCAGATCGCTGTTCATGATCTCATTGTAATCCGCATCCGCATCCATCAGTTTCCAGTCCAGGGAGTCTGTGGACCACATGAAAAACGGTTTGCCTACTGCTGCCATCTGTTCTTCTGTGATTGCTCCATACGGTGCACGGCACACGGTTGCAGCCTGTCCGCAGGCTTTCACCAGCTCGTCATCTGTTTTCTGGAATTCCTGTACAACAGAATCCAGATCCATATTCGGAAGAGTCTGCTCCGGATGATCCCAAGTATGGTTACCAATCTCACATCCAAGCTGTAACATTCTCTGTACAGTAGATTCCCGTCCCTCAACATTCTGTCCCAGCATAAAGAAGGTAACATGAATATTATATTTCTCAACTGTATCAAGAAGAGTCTCTGTATACTCTCCCGGTCCATCATCAAAGGTCAGTGCGATCATCGGACGTTTCTTGGAAGGATCATAAGAACCATCTTCATTAAAGTAATAATCCTTCACACCTTTCTCAACCCATCCTGTCTGCATATAACCATTCTCATCAAAACTGTATGTAGTTCCGTCGATTTCGGCAAAACCATTGATATAATATGTACCATCCGGATTCTGATACCACTTTCCTGTGGAGTCTTCATGCCATCCCGGTGTCATAACAGAAAGTCTGTCTCCTGCTGTACTGCCCTTTACCGGCATCACCACAGCATCTGTACTGCTGTCACCGGATGAATCCGATGTAGCCGAATCAGCCGATGCAGATGCATCCTCCGTACTTCCATCTGAGGAAGTTCCTGCTGTATTCGCCTGTACATTCACAGTCTCCGTACCCTTACTGCTTCCTCCGCCTACACGGTTGACGATTGGTAAAATTACTCCTCGAACAACAAAAACCAGCAGAAGAATCGCCGCAACCACACAGGTTATCCGCTTCATCATCCGCCGCCGTCTTATTTGCTGCTGCTTTCTGCGCATTCTCTCGCGCAAAACTCTTTTGTCCATTTGATTATATCCCCGTCTATATATTTATAACTTTCCTTAATGTCTGAACTTAATCATACCGCATTTAATGTTCAAATACAATGGTAATTCCCGAAAGAATCTCTTAATTTTCTTTTTATGTGTTACTGTCAAAAAAGCGGTTCCCGGAAATTCTCCCGGGCCCCGCACTTTTTTGTACGCATCACATAATGCGTGTGATTTTTTGTTATTCTGCTGATGCATCTGATGCGCTGTCTGCCTCTTCTGTCGGTTCTTCCTCAGGAACCATATCTGTCGCTTCTGCCGTTTCCAGCTCTTCGTCAACAGTTCCCTCAGCACTGCTTCCATCTACAGACGGATCATCTCCGTCCACACCTTGTGTGTCACCGGCAGTTACTTTTTCTTCAACGGTTGCGTTATCTATGATAAAGTCCTCCACACGGAGCAATCCGATAGATTCATCCACAGCTGCCTGGCCATACTTATCTACCAGTGCCGCGATATCTTTTACATTATATGATTTGATCAGTTCGTTCTGGATACCAAGAGATTTTTCATCCTCAAGTGTCATATTTTCCGCATCCATGATTCCCTGCACGATCAGGTTCTGTTTCACCTTATATTCCGCATACTGGCTGCTCTGCTCTTCAAAATCATCCATGGAAATGCCCTGTGCCTTTACAAAATCCTCCAGGGTCATATCACCCTGTTTTGCATAATTTTCGTACAGAGTCTTAAATTCTGTTTTTGCCGTATCCAGATCATCCTGTGGGTATTCTTTTACTTCGGAAGCAGAGAGCACTGTGTTCCATGCTGTCTCACGAAGAGTATTCTGGGCGCTTGTTTTTGCTTCTTCTTCCAGTGTCTTGCGGATTTCTTTTTTGTAGTCTTCCGCAGTCTTACAGTCAGTATTCTTGGCTGCCCAGTCATCGGTCAGTTCGGGAGCACGTTTGAAGCTCTGCAATGTAACTTTAAACACAACCTCCTGGCCTGCCAGTTCTTCGGATGAATATTCTTCCGGAAATGTAAGGTCGAGATCTTTTGTCTGGCCTTTTTTCATTCCGATGATTCCATCTTCAAAACCATCAATAAAAGTTCCGGAACCGATCGTCAGCTCATAATTGTTGGCTGTACCTCCGTCAAAAGCTACTCCGTCTTTGGTTCCTACGTAATTGATCGTAACAATGTCACCGTTCTGAACCGTACCTTCTGTTACTTCCTCTGCCTTATTCTGAAGTTCTTCCTGAACCCTTCCATCAACCATGTCATCGGTCACAGCTTCTACAGAATTATCAAGTGTCAGGCCTTTATACTGTCCGATCGTTATATATTTGCTCACATCATCCACAGAAACAAGTCTTGTATCTCCGGAAGCTGTATCTTTGCTGTTTTTATCTGAATCCGATCCTGATTCTGCTGAATCTGTTTTATCGGCTGTATCCTGTGTTTCTGCTGTAGATTTTGTTTCCCCTTTATTGTCTGCAGATGTGCCGCAGGCCGTTATCGCCAGCGCTGTACACAATGCAAGCACAACGAGATATGTTTTTTTCTTCATATCTTACTCCCTTCATATCAAAATCATCTGAAAATACACATATATTCTAACCATAATAGATTATAAACATTTTCTGTATACTTTTGTAAAATCTATTTCCTTACATTTCTGGAACCGGTGTCGGTCTGGAATCGTCCCAGACTTCAGATACATCAAACAGGTCGCTGAGCATATCCGGATTATAATACATACGATAACCATCCAGGTTCCGTCTTCCCTGTCGGAAATACTCACTTGTGATCTGCACAAAATACTGACTGGAATCTACATTGCAGAAATAGCGGTAGCCACGACTCTTATAATATTCATACTTGGCATTATCAGAGGTATATCCTTCCCAGTCGCCGATATCTGCGCCAAAGGCAAAAATGATCATGTCGGTTTTTCCAAGGATCGGTGCTACATATTTCTCCCATTTCTTGTTATCTGTTTTCAGTTCAGCCGCAGTAGAAGAAGTTGCATTTCTGTGGCCCCAGGTATGGCTTGCAAATTCCCAGCCGTCTTTTTTCATGGCTTTTGCCACTTTTTTGGCTGCTTTTACTTCTTTATTATAGTCAAAATCCGGGTTAGCCTTGAGAAAAGCTTTCTGGTCGTCCTGAAGGTTCTTTTTTGACTTATATGCACCATCTGTACGGTATCCCAGCACTCCGTCATAACCGGTCATTGCCAGGATCCCCTTTCTTCCATGGTAGGAAAAATCAGGATGTTCCTTAATAAAAGAATCCAGGATCGGCACAACATCGTAATCGCCGGTCACAACCGTTCCGTCAGCCTTTTTATATTCACATTTAATGTCTCCATTATCATCGATCACCAGTTTTGTGGCAAATCCATCTCCATCCATGTAATGATAATAGCTGACATCATCTTCAGAAAGTACGAAAGGAATCTTGCCCTCCGGAAGCATGATCTTGCCTCTGCTCATGGTTCCGTCATCATTCACTACCGCCATGTCGTGAGGGCTTACCAGAACATATCCCTTATCATACATAATCTGGATCATTTTTTTGAACTCACTGACTGTCGTCATTACCTGATTATAATTACCTGATTTTGAATCGCCGTCAAAAGCTCTGCCTGTATCATCAATCAGCGTATGAAAAAAAACATGTGTAATCTGCTCCAGTGGATATTCCACCAGTGTGGATTTGGCAACCTGACATTTTGCTGCAAGATCCATATAATCTTTATTTGTATCAAAATCATCCTGCTGTTTCAGAAGTTTGATTGCTTCATCATAATTGTACTGCTGGTACATCAGCGTTGCCTGATCCAGCACCGAACCCTCACTCTCTGAAGTATCATCTTTCTTATCTGAATCCTTTTTGGCTGCTGAAACAGTCTGCGTAAGTCTGTTTCCGATGTCTGTCGGGAAATAACCTCCGCCTGCCAGAACAGCCGCTGTCAGAACAGCCGTCAGTATCATTGCTCTTTTTTTCATCTCATTGTTCCCCTTTACTTATCATCAGCCCATTGGCGGCACCGGTGTCGGTCTGGCAGGATCAAACACACTCTTTGCATCAAAGAGATCCTCCAGAAGTTCCGGATTGTAATACATACGATATCCATCGAGATTTCTTCTTCCCTGACGGAAATACTGGTCTGTGATCTGTACAAAATACTGGCTGGAATCTACATTACAGAAATAATCATATCCTGCGCTCTTGTAATACTGGAATTTCGGGTTATCTGAAGAATATCCCGACCAGTCACCGATATCGGCACCAAATGCAAAGATGATCATATCGGTATCTCCAAGGATCGGTGCAACATAGGATTTCCATTTCTGGTCATCCGTCTTAAGGTCTTCTGCAGAACGCTCCGTTGCATTCATATGTCCCCATGTGTGGCTTGCAAATTCCCATCCTTCTGCTTTCATGGCATCAGCAACTTTCGTCGCATCTGCCACATCCTGATCATAGTCAAAATCCGGATTGTCCTCCAGGAATTTCTTCTGATCATCCTGTAAGTTCTCACCGGTCTTGTAAGCAAT
>OLOP01001923.1_pt1 | contig 12344 bp, 8 predicted proteins | sample 1672381 | NCBI WGS metagenome assembly OLOP01 (sample SAMEA3136678, study PRJEB25190) | human gut metagenome | biome: human gut; feature: human-associated habitat; material: faeces | place: Austria | collected 2013 | reverse complement strand
CTCGATCAGATTTGCGTCACCGGAACAATGTGCCAGCACACGAAGTTCAATCTGTGAATAATCGGCATCCACAAAAATGTATCCGTCCTCCGGCACAAATACCTTCCGGATCAGCCGTCCCAGTTCTACCCGGACCGGAATATTCTGAAGATTCGGCTCCGTACTGCTGATCCGTCCGGTCGCTGTAATTGTCTGATTGAACTTGCTGTGGATTCGTCCATCTTCTTCAATATAATTGACCAGACCATCTGCATACGTAGATTTTAGCTTTGTAAGCTGTCTGTATTCCAGCACTTTACTTACAATCGGATAATCCGGTGCAAGCTTGTCCAGCACACTTGCCGCAGTGGAATAACCACTTTTCGTCTTTTTACTTCCCGGAAGTAAAAGCTTTTCAAAAAGGATCACGCCAAGCTGCTTTGGTGAATTAATATTGAACGATTCACCTGCCATTTCGTAAATTTCTTTTTCCAGTTCACTAATCCGTCCGCCAAGCTGGCTGCTATAAACTTTCAGCGCCTCACCTTCAGCACGGATTCCATTTCTTTCCATATCATAAAGAGTAAATACAAGCGGCATCTCAATATCTTCAAATAGATGCAGCATCTGTGTTTCTTCTAACTTCTTGTATAACAAGTCACTGCCCTTAAACGCTGTATATGCTTCATAGCAAACCTTTACATAAGCTTCTGACTTTTCTTCAATTACAATATTAAGCTGCTCTCTTGCCACATCTTCGTATGTGTAATCATTCTTCAACGGATTCAAAAGGTAAGCCGCAACCGTTGCATCAAAACAATGCTTCTGATTTTTGATTGGCAGCCACTTCATAGCTTCTTTGATATCGAACATGACAAAACGTCCGCAACTTTCATTCAGCTTACTCAGCTTTTCAAGAAGGAATTCCTTTGTAATCTGCTCAGTCACTTCAATACAGTATGCATGCTCTTCATCAAAACAAAGACCGATACCGCCAATTGCCGCTTCATTTGCAAAAAGCGGAAGTACATTTTCCGTATTCTGGAAGATGACCGCTCCAACACATGTGGATTCTTTTGCCTGATCCAGAACTTTTTCTGCCTTCTTATAATCTGTAATCTGTTCAAATCCGTCTTCCACCTGATTTGCCGGTGCAGTAACATCGAATTTGGACAAAAGATTCTTAAACTGTAGTTTCTGGAAAAATGCATATGCTTCTTCTGTAAATATATTACCAAGCTTCGCCTCAGACAGTTCATACGGAAAATCCGCATGCACTTCAATCGTGGCAAGTGTCTTGCTCATAACTGCCATATCCCAGTGCTCAGCAAGTGCCTTGGACGCTCGTGGCGGCTTCAGTTCACTCACATGTTCATATGCATTCTCGATTGAATGATATTCTGTGATAATCTTGGTCGCTGTCTTTTCTCCGATGCTTGGAACTCCTGGAATGTTATCGGCCGTGTCGCCCATCAGCGCTTTCAGATCAATGAACTCCTTCGGTGTCACCTGATAACGTTCTTTCACATCTGCCGCATAATAATCTTCCACTTCAGTACGACCCTGCTTTGTCTTTGGAATGCGGATCTTAACATGTTGCGTTGCAAGCTGCAGAAGATCTCTGTCTCCGGAAATAACGGACACTTCCATTCCTTCTTCTTCACATCGTCTGGACAGTGTTCCAAGAAGATCGTCAGCCTCCAATCCCGCACACTCTATAGTCTTAATCCCCATAGAGCAAAGGACTTCCTTAATAACCGGAACCTGCTGCCTCAGTTCGTCTGCCATCGGCTTTCTTGTTCCTTTGTAAGCGTCATACATCTTATGACGGAATGTCGGCGCATGCACGTCAAATGCGACCGTCAGATAATCCGGCTTTTCTTCATCCAGAATCTTGAACATGATCGTCAGAAATCCATAGATTGCATTCGTATGAAGTCCTTCGGAATTCGTCAGATCCGGAAGTCCGAAAAATGCCCTGTTTAATATGCTGTGCCCATCGATGAGCACAATTTTTTTATTTGTATTCTCGCTCATATAGTCTCCTTGTTAATAAACAAACTACCTTATTACTATACACCAAATCTGTTTTTTTTAAAAGCTATATATTATCAAAACAAATAAAATAACGCTAAATTTGATACATTTCTATCAAATTGTTCCATCCAAGACTCTGATGGCAAAAAAAGAAAGCCCGGCGATGAGCTTTCCTTTTTGTCATGCTTTTTAAAGCATGCATATATTCTAAAATTGAGGTAAGTAATTTCTGTCTTTATATTACAGTGTCAGGTAGTTCTCCAGAATTTCTTTTAAATCTGCCTGGATTCCGTAATCTGCAACTCCAAAAATCGCAGCATTTTCGTCTGTATTGACTGCAACATATAAATTTGTATCCTTGATTCCTTCTGTATGCTGAATTGCTCCGGATACACCAAAGGAGATACAGATCTTCGGACGGATTGTAAGTCCTGTCTGTCCAATCTGGTGATTGAACGGAATCATCTCTGAATCAACCATTGGTCTTGTTCCTCCGATTGCTCCTCCGACTTTCTCAGCAAATTTCTCGAGAAGTTCAAAGTTATCATCTTCCAGAACTCCACGTCCTCCGACAACAACAACTTCTGCTCCGAGAATACTGTCTGTTGTATTTTCTGCCGGAAGTTCTTCCAGAATCTCAACTCCAGATTTTTCAATTTTGATATCATCAAAAAATGTTACATTTGCATTTCCGCTTTCTTTTGCCTCACAGGCTGCATAGACACCAGGTCTTACTGTCATCATCTGCGGATAAATACCTTCTTTTGTAAGAATTGTAACAAATACATTTTCTCCGTAGGACGGTTTGTTCTGTTTAATATAGAAAGAACCGTCTTCTCTCTGAGCAGCCAGAACCTCTGTACAGTCCGCAGTCATACCACAACCAAGACGCATCGCTACTCTTGAGAAAATAGAACGTCCCTGTGGTGTTGCCGGAACAAGCACTGCGGATGGCTCGATTTTCTTTAACATTTCAGCAATTGCAGCACTGACTGCATCATCCTGAAGTGTGATATCATGATCTGCTTTTACTGCATAGATTTCATCTACACCAAGCTTATCTAATTCTTTTACAAGTTCTTCTGCATGGTCGGAAAGAACGATTGCCTGAACTTTTTCTTTTGTTGTCTCAGCCAGACCTTTTGCCGCTGAAACCAGTTCTGCAGCTACCGTCTCTAATTCACCATTATAACTTTCTGCATAAACACAAATTCCATTAGCCATAGGTCTACTTTCCTTTCTCCTCTTCAATCAGGTCATAAAGCTGTTTTGCAAGTTCTGCCGGTGTACCTGTAAGCATCTTAGCACTTCTCTTTGTCTCCGGCTGGAAGGAATCAACAGTAACTGTCGGTGATCCCTTGATTCCAATTTCCTCTGCTGCAAATCCAAGTTCAGCATTTGTATAGGTAACAAGTGGTTTTGATTTTGCCGCACGTTTACTTCTAAGTGTTGCAAGTCTTGGCTCATTGCAACCAAAGTTTACAGATAATACTGCCGGTGTAACACAGGCAATCCTGAAACTTGTATCGTGCATTTTCTTTACAACTTCAACTTTTCCTGCCTGATCTTCCTTATATTTTACAGACTGGATTTCTACAACATGTGGAAGATTTAATTCTTCTGCAACCATTGCTGCCACCTGTCCGGTTGCCCCGTCTGCTGACAGGGCACCTCCTAAGATCAGGTCAAATTCGCCATATAACTGAATTGCTTTTGCTAATACTTTTGCTGTTGCTACGGTATCTCCTCCTGCAACTGCTCTATCTGTGATCAGGCAGCTTTCGTCACATCCGAGTGCCATCGCATCACGCAATGCTTTTTCTGCATCCGGTGGTCCCATCGTAAATACTACAACTTTTCCGTCTGTCTGCTCTTTTAACTGCATTGCTTCTTCAATGGCATTCAGATCTGCCGGATTAATCATTCCTTCAGAGCTTGCACGTACAAGTGCATGTGTTTCCGGGTCTACAGATACATCGTTAGATACCGGAACCTGCTTAATAAGAACTGCTATATTCATAGTTTCCTCCTATTATTTTTACTTTCATCTGTTACTTTCAATGGTAACTTTCGTTTGCTTATTAGTCTTCAAGAAGTCTCTCGAATGCCCAGTTCTCAAGAAGTGGTGTGCTCTCGTCACGCATGATCAGTTTTGCAAGATCACGTGTTGCTGCCGGAACCTCGATGACTCCATTTCCACCAAATCCTGTTGAAAGCATGTATCCTTCTACTGGTGTCTTACCAAGTACCGGCCAGAAATCCTTTGGCTCTGCACGGTAGGATAACCAGGAAGATACAAGTCCGCTGTCTACGATTCCCGGAACCTTAGCATCCAACTGATCCAGAAGGAAGTCGATGAAGTAATCGTCTGTTCCACCTGTTGCAGGTAATTTGTCTGGATCCCACTGTCCTGCATGCATCGGATTGTTCAGATCCATAGATAAGTGAGATTTGCAGATAAAAATGTTGTCTCCTGCTCTCAGTGCATAGAACTCTGGGTATTTCAGTACTGGGAATGTGTAGTCTAATTTCTTTCCTGGAGGGCATAAGAAGAATGCTTCCGCTTTTGTATGCCAGATTGGTACGTTCAGTCCAACCATTTCTCCTGTAATTTTGCTCCATGGACCTGTACAGTCAACAACTACATCAAACTCATACTCTGCTCCATCGTCAGTTGTAAGACCTTTTACTTTGTTATCTACGATCTTAACATCTGTAACTTTCACGCCTGTCTTTACAGTTACGCCATTTTTCTGAGCTTTTTTCATATATGTATTGGAAATCATTGTTCCATCAAAATATCCGTCATCCTCTGTATATCCTGCTCCAAGAATATTTTCTGTAGAAATGTCTGGAAGGATTTCTTTGATACGGTCTTTATCTGTAATATACTCTCCTGTATATCCTGCTGCTTTTGCAAGAGCGATTCCTGTCTTAATAACCTTCTCTACTTCTTCATTTGTTGCTACTACAAGAGTTCCTGTCTTATCAAATCCTGCTGAACCTTTCTCTTCCTCTTCCATTTTCAGATAGGACTCGAAACCATAAAGTCTAACGTCCCAGTATCTGTTCTTGAGGGAATCATCAAAAAGACATACAGTTCCGGCTGATTTTGCTGTAGAAGCTCCACCGATTGTGTCCTTTTCAAATACTGTCACATCAGCTTCTCCTTCGTAGAGGCTTAAGTGATAAGCCAGTCCTGCTCCTGAGATTCCGCCACCGATAATACCAATTTTTTTCTTTGCCATAGTTTTTACCTGCCTTTCTTTTTTAAGGTTTTCTTAAAGTGCATCATGTCTTTCGACTTTTATTTTTCATCCAGTTTTAAAACTGTATTTAACAAAACATTGCAGCCATTCTCAATGTCTTCCGGTGCTGTGTATTCATATCTGGAATGACTGATTCCGTCTTTGCTAGGCACGAAAATCATTCCTGTCGGGAATACGCTTGTCATGATCAGGGAGTCATGAAATGCACCGCTTGGGATGACTGTATAATCAATTCCAAGCTCTTTTACCGCTTCCTCTATTGTTCCTCTTACTAATTCCGACATTGGCGCCGGATCATGATAAGATGTCGGAACAAATGTAGATGTAACTCCATATTTTTTGCAGATGTCCTCAAGAAGCTGTCTGAGATGATTTTCGATCAGTTTCATAACTTCTGCGCTCTGGTCACGAATCTCCAGGCTGAAAGTGCAAGTTCCTGGAATTACATTAACGGAATGTGGTGTAACTTTAATGGTTCCGACTGTTGCAACAGTAAATTCATTTCCATACTCTTTTACAATTTCCGGAACCTTGTTGATGAATCCAGCCGCAGCAACGAGTGCATCTTTTCTGTCAGCCATCGCAGTACTTCCTGCATGATTTGCCTCGCCTGCTACAGTCACATCATATCGGTTCACACCTGCAATCGATGATACAACGCCGACCGGTGTATGTGCTTTATAAAGTCTGGATCCCTGTTCTACATGAAGTTCGATAAAACTGTGTACCGTCTTTGGATCTCTTTTGGCTTTCATCACATTTGCACTTGTGATTCCATATGATTTCATCACTTCGCCTCGTGGCTCACCGTAAATATCCAGCTCATCATCACTGACATCAGGGTCCTGTCCACAAAGTGAACTGCTTCCCAGAAGTCCTTTTCCAAAACGGAATCCTTCTTCATCGGTAAACACAATCACCTCGATCGGGTGTTTCGGAACTTTTCCATGTTCCTTTAACACTTCACATACTTCCAATCCTCCAACGCAGCCAGTCACTCCATCGTATCGGCCTCCGTCCGGAACCGTGTCAAGATGGGAACCCATCATGATTGCCGGAAGATCATTATCCTGCCCATCCATATGAGCAATCAGGTTACCAGCTTCGTCCACATGGCATGTCATGCCAAGGCGCTTTGCCCAAGATGCAAAAAGTTCTCTTCCTTTTACATCTTCTTCGGAGAATGCCATTCTCGTGTACGTTCCATCTTCTTTTTTACCACACTGATAAATGTCTTCTAATCTGGAAACCACACGATTTATATTTGCTTTCATCCGAATTCCTCCTCCCTTGTGAATCTTTGTTTTTCTATGTCTCATATTATAGATATTTTTTTAACAATACGCATCTGCATAATTGGACAAAAAAATAACAGAGATTTATCAACAACTGATAAATCTCTGTTACTTTCTCAAAAAACTGCTATTTTTTTAAATTTTCCATCATTTTACATACAACTAAGCCAATTCGGACAGATAGTACTTCATTAGGGTTATCAAAATCTATGCCTGTGATCTGCGAAATCCGCTCAATACGATAGGCCGCCGTCTTATAATGTATATACAAGTCCTGAGCTGTCTTTGTCAGATTCTGGTTGTGTTCCAGATAAGTCTTAAGTGTCAGGATCAGATCCTGACGCTGCTGTTTTTTGTAATGATATAATTTTTGAAGAGATTCTGGTACATATTCCATCATTTCTTTCTCATCACTGAGCTGACAAAGCAGTTTGAAAATTCCCATGTCGGAGAAAATCATAATTTTGGACTGACTGTCTTCATTTTCATCTCCAAGAATATCAATAAACATCAGTGAATCAGTTGCCTCTTTAAAACTGCTCGGAATATGTTCAATCCCCTCTATCATTCGTCCGACTCCGGCACAGACTTTCAAATCTTTTTTCGTACTTGCCACACGCTTCTGGATTTTCATGACTATTTCTTTCAATTCGTGACGATATTCTTCCTGTTTTCTCGCCGGATCTACTTCCTGGATCACAATGACTCTGTCCATATCATTCTGAATCTTCACATTCGGAAATTCAATAGCGATCGCATTGTTCAATATATTCGTGTATTTCACCGTGTCATTCAGATCGACCTGATTTGAGCTATATCCGAGATTGAACGCAATAATACGGTAGGACGCATCCATAGAAATCCCAAGCAGGGAACTGTCCCTTCGAAGTTCCTGAATTGAGTGAACCTTTCCATTCAAAATATTGTTCATAATATCACTCTGGAACTTTTTCTCAAGATCTGCCAGTGAACTTTGACGGAACAATTCCTGCTTCAACGCTGTTACTGCATTCTCAACTGCAATAAAATCCATACCGTTGACCGGATGTTCTGTTTCAGTAACAACCAGATACATTCTCGCATTATACATAACATTCAATCGCACAAGATACTGCCCGATCTTTTCTTCCGGTTTTTCCTCCAATGTAATTTCCTGTCTCCGGTATTTATAATTTGAATAGAAGTCTAAAGAATATTCTTTTGCGTCCGGCTGAATTTCAAATTCACGGATTCTCGTATCTGTTGTCGCCTGGCATTCCAGATTCTGATCAAACAATGCCACCGGGTTTCCAATCAGTTTTGACAAAATGTCTACAATACGCTGCACTCCATTTTCCATGGAATGAAAGGAAAGTGACAGTGCCGTGAAATTATCATGAGTTGTCTTAAAATACTTAAGTCTGATAACTTCTTCACTAAAAATATGCTCCATGATCGTATTAAGAATTTCTCGAAATGGCATTTCAAACGGAATCTCAATGACAGGAATTTCTGTCTTTTGAGCATACTCCTGTATGACCGCCATCTTTTCCTCCATGAAGTCAACGGTTCTTCCTTGCTTAATCACAAGTGCACTTACTTTTTTCTTTGCAAGCTCCGCGATATAACTGCGGAACTCTTCCGGGGAACAATTCTGAAATGCATTCAATCCTGTCAAAAGGACCTCTCCACCACTGATAAAACGAACAATATCTGGAGATTCAATAATCGTAACACCACGGATTTCCTGGCCAATACCACCTTTGCCCCAGAGCAGATTCGCTTTCTGAAATAATTTCATATCAAGCATATCCTGTACTGTAAATCCCATAATCTTCTTCCTTTCGTCATTTCATTCTTTCTTCTTTTGTTCCTCTAAAAACATCGATTTTATTATAATGAATATCTAATAAATGTGCAAGAGCAAAAAAGCACCGAAAACTTTAAGTCTTCGATGCTCTTTCATAAATCAACTGCGGATGACGGGACTTGAACCCGTACATAGTCACCTACGTCAGATTTTGAGTCTGATGCGTCTGCCATTCCGCCACATCCGCATATCCCAGCTTTTTCAATCCGAGATTAATTGTAACACACAACTGCGTGAAATACAACATTTATTTTATTAATTTTTTTCCAATATCAAAACAATCAAAGGTTGCGAAATAATCTGCTGGTGTTTCAGCTCTTCGGATAAGCTGTGTGCTTCCATCTTCTTTTAAGAGCACCTCTGCGGATTTTAATTTTCCATTATAATTGTATCCCATAGAAAATCCATGTGCCCCTGTATCATGAATCACAAGAACATCTCCCATATCAATCTTCGGAAGCATACGGTCAATTGCAAATTTGTCATTATTCTCACAAAGGGAACCTGTTACATCATATTTGTGATCACACGGCACATCTTCTTTTCCCATGACTGTAATATGGTGATATGCACCATACATAGCCGGACGCATCAAATTTACTGCGCATGCATCTACCCCAATATATTCCTTATGGGTGTGTTTCTCATGAATTGCTTTTGTTACAAGGCAGCCATAAGGTCCCAACATAAATCTTCCAAGTTCTGTATAAAGAGCTACATCTCCCATGCCTGCAGGCACAAGAACCTCATTATAAACTTCCCGCACACCGTCTCCAATCGCACGGATATCATTTGGCTCCTGATCTGGTGTATACGGAATTCCGATACCGCCTGACAAATTAATAAATTTGATATGAATGCCTACCTCTTTCTGAAGCTTTACAGCCACTTCAAATAATACTTTTGCAAGCATCGGATAATATTCATTTGTTACAGTATTACTTGCAAGGAAGGCATGAATTCCAAATTCCTTCGCACCTTTGCTTTTTAAAATCTTAAATGCTTCAAAAAGCTGCTCCGTTGTCATACCAAACTTGGCATCTCCCGGGTTATCCATAATATCATTACTAATCTTAAACAGTCCGCCCGGATTATACCGGCAACTGATCGTTTCTGGAATCTCGCCAATTGTCTCTTCAAGGAAATCAATATGCGTAATATCATCCAGATTAATAATTGCTCCTAACTTGTGTGCAAGTTCATATTCTTCTCTCGGTGTGTCATTGGAAGAAAACATAATGTCCTCTCCCTTTACTCCCATTGCATCTGAAAGGAGAAGTTCTGTATAAGAAGAACAGTCACATCCGCATCCATACTCTCTCAAAATATCAATCAGGAACGGATTCGGCGTTGCTTTAACTGCAAAATACTCTTTATACCCCGGATTCCATGCAAATGCTTCTTTTAGTGCCTGCATATTCTTGCGGATTCCCTTCTCATCATAAAGATGAAATGGAGTTGGATATTTTTTAATAATTTCATCCAGTTGTTCTTTTGTTACAAATGGTTTTTTCTTCATTGCATGTTCTCCTCTCGTATTGCCAGAAGTTTTATTTCATTACTAAGAGCACTTTTATATAACTCTACAAAATTTTTCTGTCCGGAATAAAGACATGTATTAATACTTCCTTCTCCATACTCTCCGGTCAGCACATATCTGGAATCTGTAATCACACCAATCTGCATTCCACGATTGTTTCCCATATAGACTCTGGCATTTCTAAAATTCACAGGTTGATCTGTCACAATTACGACTTTCTTTTTAGCCCGGATCAGACTTTCCAGCTCATCCACGAACAATAACAGGTAATTTCTTGTACAGGAAATGTATACTCTCTCTTCGGCTTTTGCCAGAAGATTACGAATCTTATCCAAAATATTAGAAGAACCTTCTATTGTAATGTACCCTTCTACATGATCTTTTTCAGATGGCATATGCTTCTTTAGCCATCTTTGGGACTCTTCCAGCCTCCGGATTCTATTCCGGCAAAATTCGTCCAATGGCACAGATACATATTTTTTTGTTGTTCCTTCTTCCACCAGATAAGCCGCGCCTTTTTCAGTCATACTTGCAAGCGAATTATACGCATTGGATCTAGATATTCCAAGCTGCTTTGCGACTTCATAGCCTGTCGTCTTTCCTTCACTGATCAGGCAGCCGTAAATTCTTGCTTCCTGCCTTGTAAGCCCAAATTCCATCAGGCGTTCGATATATGATTTATCTTCCATTTTTTCACCTGTTCTCATTTTTATTCTTTTGTAGTAGTTCTCTTACGGAACACTATAGTATATTTCTCGCTATCAGTCAAGTGCTTAAATGAGAAATATATTCAAAAAACGAACAACAGATGAAAGAAATCTCTCATCTGTTGTTCGTTTTCAGTAGTTCTTAATCTATCACTGCTATTTTCATAATATTGCTGACTCCGGCAACATTTCCGGAAATATTCGGGGAAGGAATTCCTGCTGTCAGGACTACAGTGTCTCCAGTCTCTGCAATCTGTTTTGCTCTTACAAGATCTAACGCGCTGCTACAGATTTCATCTGTAGAATTTGCATTAATAGAGCAATACGGACGTACTCCCCAGTAAATCTGCATTCTGCGAAGTGTATCTTCGTTTGGTGATATACCGATAATCTCTGTCTTCGGTTTAAATTTGGACACAACTCTTGCAGTTGCTCCTGATACAGTTGGTGTAATAATACACGCTGCTTTCAGATTTCTTGCAGTTGTTACAGTTGCATATGCCAGAGCACTGGAAGCATTTCTCATTCTGTGTGCACCTGCTTTTTCCAGCATCTCCTTATAATCCAAATGTTGCTCCGTACTTTCTACAATGTGTACCATCATCTTCAGTGCTTCAACCGGATATTTTCCCTGTGCAGTCTCACCTGAAAGCATGACAGCGTCTGTTCCGTCGTAAACTGCGTTTGCCACATCTCCAACCTCTGCTCTTGTCGGACGTGGATTACGGATCATGGAATCCAGCATCTGAGTTGCTGTAATAACAGTCTTGAAGTTATTATTACACTTCTGAATCAGCATCTTCTGCAGGTATGGCACTTCCTCTGCCGGAATCTCAACACCCATATCTCCTCTTGCTACCATGATACCATCTGCAGCACGGATAATCTCATCAATATTACGAATTCCTTCTGCATTCTCAATCTTCGCAATGATCGGAATATAAGGTGCATCCAGTTCTTTCAAAAATGCGCGGATCTCAAGGACGCACTCTGCATTGCGCACAAAGGATGCAGCGATAAAATCAATATCCTGTTCTACACCAAATTTGATGTCTTCTTTATCTTTTTCTGTGATTGCAGGAAGTCTTACCGGAACGTTCGGTACATTGACCCCTTTTCTCTCACCAAGCTCACCGCCGTTTACGATCTCACAAACAATATCCTGATCTACGATTTCTTTTACTTTCAGTCCGATCAGACCGTCATCGATCAAAATTACTGTTCCCTGCTGTACATCTTCTGCAAGACCTTTATAAGAAAGAGACACTTTTGTATCATCTCCTACGATATCTTCCATTGTAAGTACAAATGTATTCCCTTCCTGGAGGGTTACTTTCTTTCCGTCTTTCAAAAGACCTGTACGGATTTCCGGTCCCTTTGTGTCCAGAAGAATCGCTGTGTGCGCATGTTCTTCCTCGCGAAGCTCTTTCAGAAGATCCATACGGAATTTCTGCTCTTCGTGATCACCGTGTGAAAAGTTGAAACGCGCAACATCCATTCCGTTTTGAATCAACTTTCTCATAACTTCTTTGTCATTTGTATTAGGACCCATTGTGCAGTCTACTTTTGTTTTTTTCATGTCATAACTCTCCTTCTAACTTATCCTTAATTCTTATTTCACATGCTGGTGTGTAAATAAATGATCCTGACAATACTCGTAATTTCCAT
>OLOP01001912.1_pt1 | contig 12393 bp, 10 predicted proteins | sample 1672381 | NCBI WGS metagenome assembly OLOP01 (sample SAMEA3136678, study PRJEB25190) | human gut metagenome | biome: human gut; feature: human-associated habitat; material: faeces | place: Austria | collected 2013 | reverse complement strand
AGCAGGCAGTACTTTGCGGTGGTGTTTGTGCACTTATGCAGGCTGGTTTCGAGACACTTTGTGAAGCTGGATATGATCCAAGAAACGCTTACTTCGAGTGTATCCATGAGATGAAACTGATCGTAGACCTGATCTATCAGTCAGGATTCGCTGGAATGAGATACTCTATCTCTAACACAGCTGAATATGGTGACTATGTAACAGGACCTAAGATCGTTACAGCTGAGACAAAGAAAGCTATGAAACAGATTCTGACAGACATTCAGGACGGAACATTTGCAAAAGACTTCTTATTAGACATGTCTCCGGCAGGACGTCAGGTACACTTCAAAGCTATGAGAAAACTTGCTTCAGAACATCCATCAGAGAAAGTCGGAGCAGAGATCAGAAAGCTTTACAGCTGGAATGGAGAAGACAAACTGATCAACAACTAATCATCAGATTTGTTAGAATAAGAATACATACGAAAAGGGTACGGCGATTGCTGTATCCTTTTTCTAGTTAATTCACTAAGCTGGTTATCCGGAGCGAACTGTTTGAGCCCCGTAGGGGTGAGTTTGAGCGGAGTGGCTTTTGCCCTTAGGGAAGGCGGACTGCCTTAGAACTTCTGCATTGTGACATCCAGCAACAAACAGAATACCAAGTCTTTCTCGTGGACTGAGAGGCCGCGATGATGAATTAAATAGAAAAAAACCCAGATCATTGACGGGATGATCCGGGTTCTAAAAATTTTGCAACTCGAGTTTAATCTCTATTATTAAGCAATTCCGTTAACAGCTTTTGTCAGACGGGAAATCTTTCTAGAGCATGTGTTTTTGTGGTAAACACCCTTGCTTCCAGCTTTGTTGATTTCAACGATTGCAACTTTTAATGCGTCTGCAGCAGCAGCGGCATCTTTGTTAGCTACAGCTGTTTCAACTTTCTTTACGCAAGTTTTTACTTTAGACTTGATTGCTTTGTTTCTAGCAGCTTTTGTTTCGTTTACTAAAATTCTTTTCTTTGCAGATTTGATATTAGCCAATTTGTCCACCTCCGATATCAATGTATTTCGATTTTTTTAATTCGATTTCCAGTTCGTTAGAGCCGGACACGGACGATCTAACGAAACATACGAATTTATTTTAGGGCATGAATTGGAATCTGTCAATACATATTTCTGAAAATATTGGAAAAACTAGCATTAATTTGAGAAAGGATGGATAAAAATGATGGTGGAGAAGTATAAGATACGGACGGATCTTGCGATGGAACAGAAAGAACGGTTTGAATCGGATCATGTGGAGGTATCAGGTGTCGTTCTGGAAGAGGAGTATGATGAAGAAAAGGAGATTAAGATCACAACGGTCAGGATTGAAACGGAAAATGGGGCGAAGTCGATGGGAAAACCTGTGGGAACATATCTGACACTGGAAGCGCCGAATATGGCAGCTGCAGATGAAGGGTATCACAGGGAAATATCGGAGACATTGGCAGATTTTTTGGAAAAATATATGAAAGATACGGAAGAAAATCAGGAAAAAGGATATTCGGTACTTGTTGTAGGCCTTGGCAATCGTGAAGTGACACCGGATGCACTGGGACCGTATGTGGTGGATCAGTTGAATGTTACCAGACATATTGTGCAGGAATATGGAAGGTATGCAGTGGGAAAAGGCGGAAGCAGGATTGTAAGTGCGATCGTTCCGGGAGTGATGGCACAGACCGGGATGGAGTCTGCAGAAATTATACGGGGAATAGTAAATGAGACAACCCCTGATCTGATTATGGTAATTGATGCACTGGCAGCAAGAAGTACCAAAAGACTGAACCGGACAATACAGATTTCTGATGCGGGAATTTATCCTGGAGCAGGGGTTGGAAATCACCGAAGTGAGATTACAAAAGATACGATGGGAATTCCGGTCATTGCAATCGGAGTGCCGACAGTTGTGGATGCGGCAACCATTGTGAATGATACAATGGAGAACTTTATTATGGCACTGGAAACATCAGAAACATTAAAAGGGGTGGGAGTGGTATTGCAGGGATATAATTCCGCAGAGAAATATGAACTGGTAAAGGAATTGATTGCTCCGCATCTGAATGGTATGTTTGTGACACCAAAAGATATTGATGATACAGTAAGACGAATTAGTTATACAATTTCAGAAGCAATGAATATGCTTTTTGCGGGGAAAGAAAAAATAATGCAGTCATAACATTTACAATATTGCCATAATTATAGTAAGAACTAAGATATCGTAAAAATCAGTAAACGGCAGAGGTGTTAAAAATGTGAAAAAGAAAGACAGGCAGAGAATGTTGGAAAAATATATGAAGTGTGCAGCCTGGGGCAGTGCTGGAATACTTCTGACCTGTTTCATAAGAGGTCATGTAATAAAAGAAAATGGAACAGTACGAGAACTGAAAATATCATTCCTGGAAAAAGGAAAAGAGGTCATTGCAGATTGTGCTGTCGGAAATATAATGACGACACTGGCTTATACATCGGAAAAAGACCATGTCGGAGGGCCTGCAGAGGACGTGACACAGACAGTGATGAAATTGTTCCCGATTGGAACCTATCTGTCAGCGGAAAAAGAGGATACTATAGCCGAAGATTCCCAGACCTATGCCATGATATTAGAAAAGCAGGCAAATGATGAAAATGCCGTGGATGAAAATGGAAAGCTCATTACGCAGGAGCAAAGTGTCACGCAGCAGGAGATGGTGAAGATACCGGAGGCTAAAGTAGACATATCCATGGATAAATTAAGAGATTACGAATATCTGATGAGCCATTTTTACACAGTGGACAGCAGTACGATGGCGGATGCAAATCTGATCAATGCAGACCGGCTGCTTGGAAAGAATATGAAGCTGAATTCCAATTCTAATGAAGAGGCAGCCGGACCGAAGGTGCTGATCTATCATACACATTCCCAGGAGCAGTTTAAAGATTCTGTTCCGGGGGATGCGAATACATCGATTGTAGGTATGGGAACGTATCTGACAGATCTTTTGAATCAAAAGTATGGAATCGAGACGTATCATCACACAGGTGTTTATGATCTGGTAAATGGCAAACTGGACCGCAGCAAAGCATATCAGCTTGCGGAACCGGATGTGCAGAAGATATTAAAAGATAATCCAAGTATAGAAGTGGTGATCGACCTCCACCGGGACGGTGTGGCGGAAGGGACACATCTTGTGACAGAGGTGGATGGCAGACAGACGGCGCAGATCATGTTCTTCAACGGACTCAGCAGAACGCGGGCAAATGGAAATATCAGTTATCTTCCGAATCCATATCTGGAAGACAATCTGGCATTTTCACTTCAGATGGAGATTGCAGCAGCCAAATATTATCCGGGATTTGCCAGACACATTTTCCTTCGGGCATACCGCTATAACATGCATTTCAAACCGAAGACACTTCTGGTCGAGGCAGGAGCGCAGACGAATACAGTAGAAGAGATGCGAAATGCTATGGAACTTCTTGCAGAGCTTCTGCATCAGGTGCTGTCTTGATTCGAAAATATTTTTATGATAAGATATCCAAAGTATGGAAAAATCTGTATGATACTTGTGGAAGGTATCAGATGTGATGTTTTTCAATGTCTGTCATACAGATGGAAACGGAGAAAGGATATAGAAAGAATGGCGAAAAAGAATACATATGATGCGGGAAGTATCGCGATCCTGGAGGGACTGGAAGCGGTAAGAAAAAGACCCGGAATGTATATAGGAAGTGTTTCAACTAAAGGTCTGAACCATCTGATCTATGAGATTGTGGATAATGCGGTGGATGAGCATCTTGCCGGATATTGCAGCGAGATCCATGTGACACTGGAAAAAGACGGTTCGGCAACGATCGCAGATAACGGACGTGGTGTACCGGTAGACCTTCATGCAACAGGAGTATCGGCAGCTCGTGTGGTATACACGACACTTCATGCGGGCGGAAAATTCGACGATTCGGCATACAAGACCAGCGGAGGTTTGCATGGTGTCGGTTCTTCTGTTGTAAATGCGCTGTCTACCTATATGGATGTGCAGATCAGCAGGGACGGATATATCCACCATGACCGGTATGAACGGGGAAAACCGGTGATCGAATTGGAAGACGGATTACTGCCGACGATCGGAAAGACAAGAAAGACCGGAACGAAAGTGAATTTCCTTCCGGATGATACGATATTTGAAAAGACAAAGTTCAAAGCAGAAGAGGTAAAGAGCCGTCTTCATGAGACTGCTTATCTGAATCCGGATCTGAAGATCGTATTTGAAGATAAAAGGGGAGCAGAACCGGAACAGATCATTTATCATGAGCCGGACGGAATCCTTGGATTCATCCGTGAACTGAATCATAAAAAAGAAGTCGTACATGATCCGGTGTATTTCAAAGGGGAAGCAGAAGGCATCGAAGTAGAAGTGGCCTTCCAGTACGTCAACGAGTTCCATGAAAATGTACTTGGCTTCTGTAACAATATCTACAATGCAGAAGGAGGAACGCATCTGACCGGATTCAAGACGACATTTACAACGGCGATCAACCAGTATGCAAGAGAACTTGGTATTCTGAAAGAAAAGGATGCAAACTTTACCGGGGCCGATATCCGTAACGGTATGACGGCAATCGTATCGATCAAGCACCCGGATCCGAGATTTGAAGGTCAGACGAAGACCAAGCTTGACAATCCGGACGCGGCAAAGGCCTGCAGTAAGGTCACGAACGATGAGATCATCCGTTTCTTTGACCGTAATCTGGAGACGCTTAAGAAAGTCATTGGCTGTGCGGAGAAGGCGGCAAAGATCCGTAAGACGGAAGAGCGTGCGAAGACGAATCTTCTGACCAAGCAGAAATATTCTTTTGACAGTAACGGAAAGCTTGCGAACTGCGAAAGCCGTGATGCATCAAAATGTGAGATATTCATCGTAGAGGGAGACTCTGCCGGGGGGTCTGCGAAGACAGCCAGAGACCGTATGTTCCAGGCAATCCTTCCAATCCGTGGTAAGATCCTGAACGTGGAAAAAGCAAGTATCGATAAAGTGCTGGCGAATGCAGAGATCAAGACGATGATCAATGCATTTGGCTGCGGATTTTCCGAAGGATATGGAAATGACTTTGATATCAGCAAGCTGCGGTATGACAAGATCATCATCATGGCCGATGCCGACGTGGACGGTGCCCATATCTCGACACTGCTTTTGACGTTGTTCTACCGCTTTATGCCGGAACTGATTTTCGAAGGACATGTCTATATTGCGATGCCGCCTCTTTATAAGGCGATGCCGAAGAAAGGCGAGGAAGAATATCTGTATGATGATAAAGCACTGGAAAAATACAGAAGGACGCATGACGGTCCATTTACCTTACAGAGATACAAAGGTCTGGGAGAGATGGATGCAGAACAGTTGTGGGAGACAACCCTCAACCCGGAAACCAGACTGCTGAAACTGGTAGAGATTGAAGACGCAAGAATGGCATCCAGCGTAACCGAGATGCTGATGGGATCAGAAGTACCGCCAAGACGTTCATTTATTTATGAAAATGCGACAGAAGCGGAACTTGATATATAGAGATATATAGGATAGGAGAAATACAATGCAGGATTCACAGATCATCAGAACCGAATATTCGGACGTGATGAAAAAATCATATATCGATTATGCAATGAGCGTAATCATTGCCAGAGCCCTGCCGGATGTAAGAGACGGACTGAAACCAGTACAGAGACGTACACTTTACGATATGCACGAACTGGGGATCCGGTATGACAAACCGTACCGTAAATGTGCGCGTATCGTCGGAGATACCATGGGTAAATATCACCCGCACGGAGACAGTTCCATCTATGACGCACTGGTGGTCATGGCACAGGAATTTAAAAAAGGAATGATCCTTGTAGACGGACACGGTAACTTCGGTTCGATCGAAGGAGACGGTGCAGCCGCAATGCGTTATACTGAGGCGAGACTTGCGAAGATCACACAGGAAGCGTATCTGGCTGATCTGGACAAGGATATTGTAGACTTCATGCCGAACTTTGACGAGACGGAGAAGGAACCGGTCGTACTTCCGGTGCGTATCCCGAACCTTCTGGTGAACGGTGCGGAAGGTATCGCGGTCGGTATGGCAACCAGTATCCCGACACACAATCTGGGAGAGGTTGTAGACGGTGTCAAAGCCTATATGAAAAATGAGGAGATCACGACCAGACAGCTGATGAAATATATCAAAGGGCCGGATTTCCCGACAGGTGGAATCGTGGTCAACAAAGACGACCTGCCGGAGATCTACGAGACAGGAACCGGAAAGATCAAGATCCGTGGAAAAGTTGAAGTAGAAGATATGAAGGGCGGAAAGAAACGTCTGGTCATCACAGAGATTCCTTATACCATGATCGGTGCGGGAATCGGGAAATTCTTAAATGATGTCTGCAATCTGGTAGAGACCAAGAAGACAACAGACATCGTGGATATTTCCAATCAGTCGTCCAAAGAAGGAATCCGTATCGTCATTGACCTGAAGAAAGGTGCGGACGTAGAGAATCTGACCAATATGCTCTATAAGAAGACCCGACTGGAAGATACCTTTGGAGTTAATATGCTGGCAGTTGCGGACGGAAGACCGGAGACCATGGGCCTGAAGCGTATCATCGAGGCACATGTAGACTTCCAGTTCGATATGGCGACGAGAAAATATAAGACATTACTTAAGAAAGAGCAGGATAAAAAAGAGATCCAGGAAGGTCTGATCAAAGCCTGTGACGTGATCGATCTGATCATCGAGATCTTAAGAGGAAGCCAGAATGTAAAAGACGCAAAGGCATGTCTGATGAACGGGGAGACAGAGAACATTAAGTTCAAGTCCTCCATTTCCAAAAAGATGGCGGGAATGTTAAGATTTACAGAGCGTCAGGCAACAGCGATCCTGGAGATGCGTCTGTACAAGCTGATCGGTCTGGAAATCGAAGCACTTCAGAAAGAACATGAAGAGACGCTGGCTAAGATTGAAAAATATGAAGATATCCTGAATAATTACGATTCGATGGCAGCAGTTATCATGGAAGATCTGGACCGTATCAAGAAGGAATTCGCAAGAAAGAGACGTACGGTTGTAGAGAATGCAGAAGAAGCTGTATTTGAAGAGAAGAAAGTCGAAGAACAGGAAGTTGTGTTCTTAATGGACCGTTTCGGATATGCGAAGACGGTAGATGTAAGTACTTATGAGCGTAATAAAGAAGCGGCAGATAATGAGAATAAATACATCCTGCACTGCATGAATACCGGCAAGATCTGCATTTTCACAAAAGATGGAAAGATGCATCAGGTGAAAGTGATGGATATCCCATATGGAAAATTCCGTGACAAGGGACAGCCGATCGACAATATCAGTAATTATGACAGCACGCAGGAAGAGATCGTGTACATCTGCGACTCCGAACAGATGCGGTATGCGAAGCTTTTATTTGCCACAAAGCAGGGGATGATCAAGAAGGTCGAAGGAACGGAATTCCAGGTAACAAAGCGTACCATTACAGCAACTAAGCTTCAGCCGGAAGATGAGGTCGTGAAGATCCAGGTTGTGACGGAGAACCAGCATATCGTACTGCAGACAACGGACGGATTCTTCTTACGCTTCCCGGCAGCAGAAGTGACGGAGAAGAAGAAAGGTGCGATCGGAGTGCGCGGCATCCGTCTGAAGAAAGACGATGCACTGACAGATGTGTATCTGTTTGAAGAAGGAACCGAGTGTAAGATTTCATACCATGAAAAAGAAGTTACCCTGAACCGCCTGAAACTTGCAAAACGAGACGGAACAGGAACCAAATACAGAGGGTAAACGATATGATACAGAACATAGAACCGCATGTATATAGAAATGAATATGTACCGGAGCCGCCAAAGGAAGACAGCGTGATCTTATATTATGAAGGAAGAAAGATCCTGGTGAAGATTGAGGATCAGGAGATCTCGTTCCTTACATTTAAAGAGGCGGCAGTTTACAATCCGGATGTATATGAAGAGTATACGTATCTCTTTTCAATTGACGGACAGGGATATTATCTGGCAGAAGGAATTGATCCGGAGAATTTCCCAGGATTCGAACTGAAGGACAATCAGTATTTCCGCGAGGCAAGACCGAAATACAGACAGTTTGCGGCAGTGACGGGATGGCAGCTTTACCGCTGGTATCAGTCGCGGAAGTTCTGCGGTCACTGCGGACAGCCGATGGTGCATGACGACAAAGAGCGTATGATGCGCTGCCCGGACTGCGGTATGATGGAATTCCCGAAGATCTGTCCGGCGGTGATCATAGCTGTCACACATGGGGATAAGATTCTGATGTCAAAGTATGCGGGAAGAGAATACAAAAAGTATGCACTGCTTGCAGGATTTAATGAAACAGGCGAATCCATTGAAGAGACGGTAAGGCGTGAGGTCATGGAAGAGGTCGGACTGAAGGTGAAGAACCTGCGGTATTATAAGAGCCAGCCGTGGTCATTTACCGATACGCTGCTGATGGGATTCTTCTGTGAACTGGACGGGGAGGACGGTATCACACTGGATACCGATGAACTTGCCATGGCGGAGTGGTTTGAACGGGATAAGATGCCGGTAGAGGCAGAAGACTTAAGCCTGACAAACGAGATGATGATGGCGTTCAAACACGGAAAAGTGTAAAAAATACGCAAAATCCCTTGATTTTACAAAAGAACAGTGCTATAGTTAATTCAGTTACATAAATCAATCGGCAGAAGAGTGGACATATTGTTCACTCTTCTTTGTTGCATATCAAAGTATGTGCAGATAAGAGTGTGCCGACTGATATAGAAACATAGATAAGTAAGGTCTGCATAAGGAGGATTTTAGATTGTCAAAAAGAGAAATGTATGAACAGAAAACAGAAGAGATCCTGCTTCCAATCGTGGAAGAGTATGGATTTGAACTGGTGGATGTCGAATATGTAAAAGAAGGAAGTAACTGGTACCTTCGTGCATATATTGATAAACCGGGTGGAATCGGAGTGAATGACTGTGAGGTTGTAAGCCGCAGACTTTCCGATATTCTGGACGAGAAAGATTATATCGAAGATTCGTATATTCTGGAAGTCAGCTCACCGGGACTTGGCAGACCACTGAAGAAGGAAAAGGACTTCAAGAGAAGCCTTGGAGAAGAAGTTGAGATCAGAACCTACCGTATGATCGACAGAAAGAAGGAATTCACCGGAATCTTAAAGGATTACGATGAGACAACGGTTACGATCGAGATGGAAGATGAGACTGAGAAAACATTTGAAAAAAGCGAAATCGCACTGATCCGATTAGCATTTGATTTTTAAACGGCATGGATAAGTAAGGAGGAACAGACCATGAATACAGAATTATTAGAAGCGTTAAATATACTGGAGAAAGAGAAAGATATCAGTAAAGAGACACTGTTAGACGCCATTGAAAATTCACTGATGAATGCCTGTAAGAACCATTTCGGTAAGACAGACAACATCAAACTGATCATGAACAAGGAGACATGTGAGTATCGGTTATACGCTGAGAAAACGGTTGTAGAAGAAGTGGAAGACAAACTGGAGCAGATCAGTCTGGAAGATGCAAAAGAGATCGACAGCAAGTTCGAGCTTGGTGATATCGTGCATATTCCGATCGAGTCCAAATCATTCGGACGTATTGCAACACAGAATGCAAAGAACCTGATCTTACAGAAGATCCGTGAAGAAGAGCGTAAGGTTGTATACGATCAGTATTTTGAAAAAGAAAAAGATATCGTGACAGGTATCGTACAGCGTTATGTTGGAAAGAATGTCAGCATCAACCTTGGTAAAGCAGATGCTATGCTGACAGAGAATGAGCAGGTAAAAGGTGAGGTCTTCAAACCGACAGAACGTATCAAATTATATATCGTAGAAGTAAAGAATACGACAAAGGGACCTAAGATCCTGGTATCCCGTACACATCCGGAACTTGTAAAACGTCTGTTTGAATCAGAAGTTACAGAAGTAAAGGACGGTATCGTAGAGATCAAGAGTATCGCAAGAGAAGCAGGAAGCAGAACAAAGATCGCTGTATGGTCTAACGATCCTGATGTAGATCCGGTCGGTGCATGCGTTGGTATGAACGGAGCCAGAGTCAATGCGATCGTCAATGAACTGCGCGGCGAGAAGATCGACATCATCAACTGGAGTGACAATCCGGCAATCCTGATCGAGAATGCATTAAGCCCTGCAAAGGTTATTTCTGTAATGGCTGATCCGGATGAAAAGACAGCAAGCGTTATCGTTCCGGATTATCAGTTATCACTGGCTATCGGTAAAGAAGGTCAGAATGCAAGACTGGCAGCAAGACTGACAGGATATAAGATCGACATCAAGAATGAGACACAGGCAATCGAATCCGGTGAACTTCCGGAGAACTACATGGAATTAAGCGAAGGCGTATACGAAGAAGAGTACGATGACGATGCAGAAGAATTCGATGTAGAGAACACAGCAGATGCTGAATATGATGATGACGACGCAGAGATCACATTCGATGAAGTAGAGGATACAGAGGAATAGGTGATAATTCGTGGGAGCAAATAAAAAAGTTCCTATGCGTAAATGCGTAGGATGTCAGGAAATGAAGAGTAAAAAAGAGATGATTCGTGTCATCCGCACATCGGAGGGAGAATTTCTACTGGATGCAACAGGAAGAAAGAACGGACGCGGTGCTTATCTCTGCCCGAACAGTGACTGCCTTGCAAAAGCAGTGAAGAATAAGGGCCTGGAGAGATCCTTTAAGCAGGCTATCCCGAAAGAAGTGTATGAAGCACTGGAAAAGGAGATGGAAGTACTTGAGTCAGAATAAAGCATTATCTATGATCGGTCTTGCCACGAAAGCCGGCAAGGTTGCAAGCGGGGAGTTCTGTACGGAGAAAGGAGTAAAATCCGGAAGGGCATATCTTGTGATCGTTGCAGACGATGCATCCGATAATACCAAGAAGAAATTTCAGAACATGTGTGACTTTTATCAGGTCCCGATCTATTTTTACAAAGATAAAGATACATTGGGGCATGCAATGGGAAAAGAGTTCCGTGCATCTTTGGTTATCCTGGATGAGGGATTTGCAAAAGGAATCCGGAAGCATATAGACACAGAGAATCAGACAATTGCATAGAGGAGGCAGATTATATGTCAAATAATAAAGATATAGAAACAAATACAAACGAAAATACACAAAAATCAGAAACACCAAAGAAAAAGAATATCGTGCATGTAATACGTCCGCAGAATGCACAGAACGGTGGTAACAAAGGAAGAAGATCCGGAGGAAATCGTCAGAATTCCGGACAGGGAAAACCGATGCAGGTAAATAACGGCCGTCCGGCAAGACGTTCTGACCGTTCTGCAGCACAGAATGCGTCTGCAGAAGAAGCACAGGCTCCAAAGAGGACAGAGAAGCCGGCAGCAGAAAGAACACAGAACAGACGTCCGGAAAGAAGTGAAAGACCGGAGAGATCTGAAAGAAATGAAAGATCTGATAGAAACGACAGATCCGATAACAGAAATAACCGTGGTGGTGAAAGACGTGGCGGAAGAGACGGACGTAACGGTGACCGCCAGGAAGGAAGAGGCGGACAGAGATTCCAGAGAGGAGACCGCCCGCAGAACGGACGTTCCGACAGAAACCAGGGAGACCGTGATAACAGACGAGACAATAACCGTGGCGATGACAGACAGGGACGTAAATTCGGAGACAGAAACGACAACAGAAGAAATGACAGAAAGAACAACCCAAGCATTCCGGCTCCTGCAATCGAAGGACAGAAACCACAGAGAAAGAATGCCAAGGGAAAAGACGATCACAAGAAGAAAGATTATCGTCGTGATGATGAAGAAAGAATGCCAAAGGGCAAGAAGAAAAACGAGCCAAAACAGCAGCTTCAGAAACCACAGCAGAAAGAGCAGAAGGTAGAGGAAGAGATCAAACAGATCACAATCCCAGAGGTTCTGACAATCAAAGAACTGGCTGATAAGATGAAAATTGTTCCGTCTGTAATTATCAAAAAGCTCTTTATGCAGGGAAAAGTTGCTACGGTGAACCAGGAGATCGATTATGAGACAGCAGAAGAGATCGCGCTGGAATTCGACGTTCTCTGCGAGAAAGAAGAAGTTGTAGACGTGATCGAAGAACTTCTAAAAGAAGAAGAAGAGGACGAAAAGAAGATGAAGAAACGTCCGCCTGTAGTCTGCGTTATGGGTCACGTTGACCACGGTAAAACTTCCCTTCTGGATGCAATCCGTCATACAAATGTCATCGACCGTGAGGCCGGCGGTATCACACAGCACATCGGTGCTTATGTTGTAGAAATCAACGGAGAGAAGATCACATTCCTGGATACTCCGGGACATG
>OLOP01001909.1_pt1 | contig 12414 bp, 10 predicted proteins | sample 1672381 | NCBI WGS metagenome assembly OLOP01 (sample SAMEA3136678, study PRJEB25190) | human gut metagenome | biome: human gut; feature: human-associated habitat; material: faeces | place: Austria | collected 2013 | reverse complement strand
AAAAGCCTTGCCCCGCCACGGGAATATTCCGGCTATGAGTATGAACTATACCATGTAAGAAAACAACAAAACGCTTCAAATCGTCGCCCGGTAGGTTTACGACCTGCCGGGCGATTTTTGTCGATTTTCGCGGATTGTCATTTCCGGCAAAAAATCAGATGGAAAAGGAGGCGGTCAGCAGACCAGGGCCAGCATAGGCCCCTGACAACGGACAGGATCTGGAAGACGGACGCTGCAGCTTTACAAACAATCTGAGTGAAAATGCGATCCGCCCGTTTGCGGTAAGAAGAAAAAACTGGCTGTTCAGCGATTCTGTCAATGGAGCCAATGCCAGCGCCGTTGTTTATACGATGGTCGAGATGGCCAGGGCGCATGATCTGAATATTTACGGATACCTTAAATATCTGCTTGAACAGCGTCCATCTGAAGAAATGACAGATGAACAGCTCTCAGAACTGGCTCCCTGGAGTAAAAAACTCCAATCTATCAAAGATCACAAGTAACTTGTAGTAAATTACTCCAACGCTCAAAAGGTTGGAGTGATTTTATACCTGACCGCAGGATTATTTGGCGGTTACAATGAAACAATCAAATTCGAGGAACTCGGCATTTCAACTCACAGCCTCACAAGGAGGCTGACGGTGGCAGAAGCTTGCGGATCCCCAGACGGAAAATATTTCAACTCACAGCCTCACAAGGAGGCTGACGGAATATCTAGCTCATTGTTATATCCTTCGCAATATTTCAACTCACAGCCTCACAAGGAGGCTGACCACAGTATCAAGAATGGATTTTATCGGCACAGGCATTTCAACTCACAGCCTCACAAGGAGGCTGACCCGGGTGGTTTTAACCTTTGTTGCGGCTGGTGGTATTTCAACTCACAGCCTCACAAGGAGGCTGACGGTAACAGGGCGTACATGCCGATGTACCACGCGGAAATTTCAACTCACAGCCTCACAAGGAGGCTGACGTTACTTCTGCGAGAAACCCTTCGCTTTTACTATATTTCAACTCACAGCCTCACAAGGAGGCTGACTCACCCCTTTCATTCGCCAAGCAGCTGCCCGGTGTATTTCAACTCACAGCCTCACAAGGAGGCTGACCGAACAACCGTCTGTATATACTGCATTTGCATTTATTTCAACTCACAGCCTCACAAGGAGGCTGACCCCTTGTTAATTAACACTGTAGTTTTCCCAGAGTATTTCAATTCACAGCCTCACAAGGAGGCTGACTGGGGCCCACATTTTTCCAATTGATAACATCGTATTTCAACTCACAGCCTCACAAGGAGGCTGACGAGGCCTTACTATAGAGATGGTCAGGAAGATGCTATTTCAACTCACAGCCTCACAAGGAGGCTGACCGGTACAGACATCTGAGAACCGCTGGTCATATTTCAATTTCAACTCACAGCCTCACAAGGAGGCTGACCGACCATCTTCAGCTGCAATGTCTGTCCTGTGCATTTCAACTCACAGCCTCACAAGGAGGCTGACGATTAGAAAGGAGAACGGTATGCTGACAAGGAATATTTCAACTCACAGCCTCACAAGGAGGCTGACGTCATTAAGCCTTTCAGCTTGTCCGCTAATCCTTGTATTTCAACTCACAGCCTCACAAGGAGGCTGACAAGGAGTGCTTGAAGCATCCGAAATTATCGAAGATATTTCAACTCACAGCCTCACAAGGAGGCTGACAATACGATGATAAGGTATATAAGGCGGCAGGATTATTTCAACTCACAGCCTCACAAGGAGGCTGACATAGATGGTCATGTGGTGACAGTGCAAGATGGTATTTCAACTCACAGCCTCACAAGGAGGCTGACAGCAATTTCAGACAAAAACATATTTATCCAAAACTGATTTTTCTACTTATTATACATATTAGTCTTATTTTTTATTCAAATCATCATATTTTAAATTATTTTTCTTGTAAACTATATGTATTTCCTGGTGCGAATGTTCTGGAGTATTTCTGTGAACTTACCTTTCGCACTATAATATTAAGGTATCTGTAACATCAAAGCCAGGTTTTGCACCAATATGTTCTACTTTATTTTTGTACTTTTCACCCAGATAATAGAATCTTAAGCTATCCACTTCTTTATCTATGATATTCTCCAGGATATTCTTCACCTGTCTGCATTTTGTTGCGTCCATCTGGCACTCAAATACAGAATTTTGTACTCGCTGTCCATAATTAGTACACTCTTTTGCAACTTTACGCAGACGTTTTCTTCCTGCCGCCGTTTGTGTATTCACATCATATGTTATCAAAACCAGCATTATCTCACCTACTTCCAGAAAAATGGCGGATATTCATCCAAATCTCCTCTTAGGTATCTCGCCAACAGCATACTCTGAACATACGGAGCCATTCCCCATTCTATCTTCTCATCCAGAAATGGATGTTTAATAGTCTCCTGTTTTTTAGACTGCCAGGCTGATAAAAAAGCTTTTCGTCCTTCATCCGTCATAATAACCGCTTCATTTTCTTTTTTTATGAAATATTTTTCCTTCATAATTCTTTTATTGATCAGTGTCAAAACAAACCGATCTACCATAACACTTCTGAATTCTTCCATCAAATCCAGTGCCAACGACATACGTCCAGGTCTGTCTGTATGAAAAAATCCAACATATGGATCAAGACCCACTGCTTCCAGAGCAGCCCCACACATTCCTGCCAACAAAGAATATCCAAACGACAACATCGCATTAACGTTATCCAAAGGCGGCCTCTTATTTCTTCCATGAAAATAAAATTCTTCTTTCTGTTGCAGGATTAGTTCATCAAACACAGAAAAATAAACAGAAGCAGCTTCTCCTTCTAACCCTAATAATTCATCCGCACTTTCGCATCCTCTTATTTTCCCCATGCTCTGTACAAGAAACAAAGATTTCTTTTTTATAGTTTCTACATCAAGACGCAACGTATAATCTCTTATAGCTCTTTCTAAAACCCGTCTGGAATTATACACTTTTCCAAGAATAAAATTTCTTGCTATATGTATACTTTCTTCTTTGTTATCGCTGATTCGGTACTGCTGTTTTCTCAATGTCACATTTCCCTTTACCTCACCGGTAACTCTGGCCAGAAACCTTCCATTTCCAGACATAAAAGAAAGATCTATATTTCTCTGTGCACACGCTCCCATAAGTGCTGGACTGGCCCCCGTATAACCAAATGTAATGATTGCCTGAAGATTATGCAGAGGAATTCTACCAATCTCTTTCTGTTCTTCCAAAACAACTACATTTTCTCCATCCAGGGACAAATACTTATTTCCAGTTGTTACATACAACGTATTCAAAAGCCTTTTCATTCTTTTTCCTCTTCCGCAATTATCCTGTCAATATACCCGGAAACAGACTTCTTTTTATTCAGAACAGGAATACAAATATCTTTCAAAGAACAGGCATTACACTTTTTGCTTGTCTTTACTTTCGGTGTATATCGCTGTTCATAATATTTATGCATTTCTGTAAATATCTTACGAACCTTTTCCCTCACTTCATCTGTGAATTCTACTTTCATGCGATGCCTTGTCTCTCCGTAAAAGATATATCCATAGGATATAGTACAACATAACATTTCTTCCAGACACATTGCCTGTGCCGCCACCTGAAGAATATCCGAATCATCTGTTTTCGGCCGTCCTCTTTTGTATTCTATTGGAACTGCCTTATAAACCCCTTCCTTCCCGGCCAGATGAATTCCATCTTTTACTTTATGAAATTCTACTACATCACATTCGCCGCTCACTCCCATTTCCCGGGAGTGAATCGGCATTGCACGTACGGTCAAAAGATCCCCTCTTTTTTCTTTCATACTTGCATCATGTGCGTTTTCATGAAGAATTTTTCCTTCGACTGTTCTGACATTTTCCTGCCACTGTAACTCTATGTAAGCCAATGCCCACTGTCTTCGGCAAAATTCAAAATGCTGGATTCCAGATAACTGAAGAAAATCTTCTTCCTTATACAAAATCAAATTCCCTCCGGCTCTTTGCATCCATCTACATGCCACGAAATTTCGTAATCTGTAAATTCTCTCGGATGCTCCTTCTTAGGTTTAATCTCAAAACCTCTCTGAATTTTCCCACTGGAAACAGCAGGAGTTTTTTCATCATGCTGCCACCAGTACATTTTGCAGACTTCCATACTTCCCTCTGGCCTTGCAGAAGAAGCATCATTTTCAAATAATGTTTTTAATGCTTCTTTCAGTAATTCTGCGTCTTCCTGACTAAATCCTGTTTTTTCAGCAAGTTGAACGTTTACACTTCCCATTACTTTATATACCGCAAATCCCACTCGGTGTTTCGTGCCCATGGTGTCCGAAGCCTTACTCTCTTTTCCAGATTCACTGTTTACACTTTTAGTAATCTGCATGCTGATGATATCGATTGGCGAAAGACTGATCGCCTGATGAATGGAAACAGGTCCTCTTACGCCAAATGATACAGGAATTCCTTTAAATGCAAAGACCTGACCAAAAGCTCTGACATCCAACCACTCTCTGCAAGCAATCGCCGCACATGCGTCTCGATTCGCATTTTTCTTATTTCCCATCTGGGCTTTCAGTTCCTCACATCCATCTGCACGGTCTTTCAGACTGGTATAAGGGTCATCTGTACGATCATCTGACTGTACAAAAATCTTCTGTCCAAGATCCTGAAGACGATTTCTGATTTTTCTTTTAATGCACACATCTGATATTTCACCATATCCATCCATGTTGATCCTTGGACGGTTTCCATTTAATGGATCTCCATTTGGATTCGCATTATCAGCACTTACAAATAAAGTAAAATCAATTTTTCCTTTTAATTCACTCATCGTTTATTCCTCCTCTTCCTTTTCTTTGGAATCTTCCTTTTTCAGTTTCAGATCATAAGCCTGGCTGTGAAAACCAAGAAGATATAAACCATCCAATTTTTTATTATCCTTGAAACTATCTATTTCAAATAATTCATAAATATCATCTAACAGATTTTCATAAAAACGCCTCTCCGCAATCCCCAATTTATTCATATATGGCTGGATATTTTCTTCAATCACCTTCCATGTTTCAAAAGGTCTCTGGGAAAAAGTACTCATGTATCTTTTTGCATTTGTAACCCTTGCTTTATCTCCATCATCATAAGTACGATATTCAATCCGATCTGCCACTGCCAGTAAACGTCCATATAAATAATTTCTGTCTTTTTGATTTTTATCTAATGCCACATTCCATTCCTCCTTTTTTCTATCTTTTTTCACCAGCGAACATGCTAACGTTAAAACCCTTTCCCAATTTTTGCGATCTCTATATGTTAATGGATTAGACGCCTTAAGCACAGCTCTGTTCACATAATCATGCGGGATTTCGGTTCCTTTCCAGATACATGGAATTAATCTTCTCGCAACTTCCGCATACATTTTCTTTCCGTTTGCATCCGCAATCGCAAGTCCGCCTTTACTTTCTATGCCAAACAGAATCTCTGCTACATCTTTAACGCCAACCATTCCGGAAAACTCTATTTTTTCTTTACCTTTCCATTTCTCATGAATCCAGTTGCAGCTCTCATGCCATTTCTTTATATTCTCCAGATATCGCGCAGAATCTAGCGTCATCTCCTCAACCATGGACAATCTTCCCGGTGTGGCCGCATCAAAGCCAAGCAAGATCATTGCTGATGTATTATCTACCTTTTTCCCATATCCTCGAAGCGCTCTGTAAAATTTTTCAGCTGTGACTGCATTTCCATCTGATATGATTTCTTCTTCAGGTTCTTCATCATCCCAAGCATATTCCGATGTAATCATTTCTGTATCTACATTCCATCTTGGCATACTCAGTCGATTAGATTCCCATGTAACAACTGCCAAAGTATCAAAAAATGTTCCCTGTTTCCGAATAATCCACTTCAATGCATTATGAATTTTCTGAGAGGTTTCATTTCCTACTGCAAAAGCCTCTTCCTTACTTACAAACCGTCCCCGATAAGTAAAATTCTGACTGTCATTTGATGAGATCAGCTTTGCTCCGTCACCTTCATTACGGATTTTTTTAGAATGAAGATAAGAAATAGCCTCCATATTTCCGGTAAGATAGCACAAGCCTTTCTCTTTTTCCCGGGACCGCACATAATTTATATAACAATCCTGAAGTGTTCTGTCTTTCCAGCATTCATCTGTTTTTAATTCAAAAAGATCTGAATTTGACGAACGAATGATAAAACGTACAAATGCTTTCGTCTGCACAATTCCCTGAATATTTTCTTTGTCATCAATCTGATTCTGTTCATCCAATTTTATAATCTTTTTATCAACCAGATCAGAGATCAGAGTATTTTTTTTCAGATATAAATAAATTGCCCGGACCTTCTCATGGCAGTATTCCGATTCTACCCATTCTTTCAGCTGAGAAATATACAGTTCATGACAAATTCCATCATCCTTATAATATTGGGTATAATCTCCTGCAAGATATCTCAGATTATCACACAAAGGATGTGGTTCCTTTCCTGCTGTACGACTTCCCGATTTTTCTGTAACCGGTATGATCGTTAATTTATCATTAAGATCTACCGGTTCTGCATTCATAAAATTACCATCCTGATCAATAGTTACTGTTATCTGTGCAGTCACAGTAGTATGAAACGGTGGCAAAAGAACGTATGGCATTTCTCCCCGATACTCAATGACACCTATTTTGTCACTGTTTATCTCATACAGATCAATGAGTTCGTTTACCCAGCTCACTCTCCCACCTCCTCACTGGTAAATTCCTTTAAACCTGTGAAATTATCTTTTCCAAAAATTTTACGTTCCATTTCTCTGATGTGTCTTTTCTGTGTACATTCTTCCGGTTTTATAAATTCTATAATTCCCCCCTTCTTCATAACCGGTTTCCAGAAACGCACTGTCATTTTACCCTTATCTTCTTCCAAAACAGCTTCATCCGCATATGTTATGCCATGATACATAAAACCGTAATCTACTTCTCCGGTCATCGTATCATAAAAGCTTTCTCCCTCGCCAAATGTACAAGGTTCTTCAAAAGCCTGACACTCTCTTGTTCCAAGGAAAATATCTCTGCGTCCGCCTCGCTTCACCATCCGTTTAGCAATATTATGATGTTTATACTCATTTCGATCATCTTTCAATTCTGTATGATTATAATTTATTTCAAAATGCGCACGCACCTGATAACGAACATCTTTCAGATACGTATAGTATGCAAGCTCATTGCCACCATTATATGCGATCGGACGGATACCTTTTGTTTCTGTCTGAATCGGATTCATTACTCTTACTGCATCTACGATCCACATGATCGTGGGCTTCCAGTAAATGCTTTCCACAATTCCACGTAAGGCCTCATATGTCGGAATATGATAACTTGTCTTTTCTCCACCGACCCGCATAACGGGATCAGAAAAAAGTGCATATGGACCATATACTTCAAATTCTATTGTATTTCTATATTTTTTCATGCTTCTCACCACCTTTACATATTGCAAAAATCCATCTTTGGCTCATCCACAACACCCACTTTTTTATCATAATATCCATCACTCAACACCAGAATCCCTTCACTAGTTTCATATATGGCATTTCCCAGTTTATCTTTTCTGATTTCCGAAATCCCGACCGTGTACCTCTGTAATTTTCTCAATATCTTTTTCTTCTCTGTTTCTGTTCGCACTTGTGACAGTTCTTCCAGCAACTGATATGCCTCGGTTTCATATGGAACAACAACGCTTACTTTATAAGTATCAGAAATCACTTCAAACTCATGTCCTGCAGTCTGGAAAGCCTGCGGAAGTTTTATATACATTTTTCCTTCATGTTTTCGTCGATATTGATTCCGACCTGTTTGGTTTTTCCCCAACAGATCCACTAATGTTACAGGCACATTATATACTTCAGCCGGAAATTTCGTTTCTGACTTTCTTAACTGTGTATGATACACTGAATAATAAAATTTTATAGCTATTTCTGAATCCAATGCATAATTAAACTTTTTCTTATCATGCTTAAAATCATCAAGCACCTTTTGTAAAGCAGCCTGTGCGTTTCTTATTTCTCTCAAATGTTCCAGTTTCTCTGCCTCCTGGGACATTTGCACAATATAAACTGCCCCCATTCTTCCCAACTCTTTATGTCGGTTGCATCTTCCTGCTGCCTGAATAACATTGTCAAAACCAGCTTTTGACCGGATCACACATCCGAAAGAAAAATTCACTCCAGCTTCCACAACCTGTGTGCTGACACAAATAATCTTCTTTGATTTTTTTCTTAATACATTTCTTATTTCTTTCAAAGTATCCAGCTTATGTTGTGGACACATATTATTGCTCAGATGGAAAATCGCATATTCCTCCGTACAGCTGTCTTCCAGTTTTTGAAATACTTCAAATGCACATTTTGTAGTATTTACAATTACTAAAGTACTTCTATATTCCTCTGTTTTTTCTAATACAAAATCTCTTAAATCTTCTGTTTCCATCCCTCCAGAGTATCTTTCTGTTTCATCGATAATCTCAACTCTTTTAAAAGCTTTTGCATATTTTTCAGATTCTCCTGACATCTCCACACACCTGCAGATATTATTTTCTTCAAGAGAAGCCAGTGTCGGCTGTGTAGCAGAACATAATACCACTGTTGTTCCGCAAAACTGAGAAAGAAAATTCACAGCCAGATTAAAAAGTTCTGTGCATTTAACCGGAATTGCCTGCACTTCATCAAATATAATAACGCTGTTGCATAGATTATGCATTCTACGAATACAACTCTTCTGATCAGAAAATAACGTATTTAAAATCTGCACTGCTGTCGTTACAATAATTGGTGAGTCCCAGGTCTCTGTGAAATTTCGATATTTTTCCTCTTCTCCTTCTTCACAGATCACATTACAGTGATGTTCCAATACAACAGAGGGCAATCCCGTTGCTTTTCGAATTTCCTCTGCGTTCTGTTCCAAAATAGATGTGAAGGGGGCTATATAAATAATACGATTTTTTTGTTCTTTCCTTGCATGATAGAGTGCGAATCGAAGACTACTGAGCGTTTTTCCAGCACCAGTTGGCACCGTTAGACGATATAGTTTCTGATTCGTTTCTGCTGCCTTCCGACAGGAGTCAGATATCTCCTGTCGAAAACTGTTCAGCTGATTTCCATTGTCCGGATTATTCTGAATTTCATTTTTCAAATACTGTTCAAAATTATGTATACACTTCTGCCATATTTCCTGAGTCTCTTCCTGCGAAATTCTTTTCGATAAAGGGATATTCTGAAAAAAACATGCTGTATCTGTCCAGTCACTATCAGTCAGCAAAGACAACGCAATTCTCAAATACATTCCCAGATAAAAATATCTGCTTCCATATTTTTTTCCGGAAGGATCTTGTTTTTTAACAAATTCATTTATATTATTAAAGATTTTTTGATATGACTGAATTGCCTCCTCTCCGGATTTCTTCAACGTTTTTATATCATAAATCCGGAAAAATTTTTCTTTAATGTATGCATACTCAATTTCTTTTTTCAAACGTCGTTCCTGTAAACTCTGGCCATTTTCCAGATTAATACAATCTTCCATTCCATGATGAAAATAAATCAATGTACTGATAAATTCCGAGACAGGCCATTCCTTTATTAATTCAAGCGCAAGTCTTCCACCGGCAGTAGAATGATCCAGTCCATGTTTATGTACCTTATCACCCAACTTCCGAATATTCTTAAAATCATCCTGATTTTTTGTGCCAAGCTTTCCTGCATCATGAAGAATTCCAGCTAATTCTACAAGGTTTTTCAATTCTGGAAGTTCACAGACATTACTTAAAAAAAGAGCAACATTTCCTGCGTGTTCCTGCATAGACTGGATTCTTTGTGTTTCATAGTCTACATGGGCCAGTGTACATTCTTCCGTTTCCGGAATACTTATTTCTTTATCTTCCATTCAGTACTCCTTGTGTTATATGCCTATTTTTACAGTATTAAATTTCTATTTTTTATATATTTTTACTATATTTTATCAGGATTATAGCCTTAACGCAAGACAGATATCGAAGAAATGTTCGATTTATATATCTGCCTTGCTGACAAACCGTTAATCATTATTCCCGTGGTAACATCATCAGATTATCTTTCGATGTACTATTCGCCACAGAACGAACATATTTCTCACCCTGTGAACTTATTGCAGGAATAAGATATGGATATGGTGAAATATTTACGGTAATGGTTTTAGGAAATTTTTGCAGATAGTCGTAAACTTCTGATTTCTTCCAGTATGTACTTGTCTGATCTATATAGATAGAATCAATGTCCTGTACATTTCCGGAATTGCCACAGTTACGCTTCATTTTGATTTTAATTGCTTTCATGATAAAAGCCTCCTTATGATATTTTTATTGAATCTGCAGATTCATTGTTGTAATGAAAATATCATAGAAAGGGTTTACAAAAATCGAGAAATAATTTAGAATAGATGTGCTGGATGCTATTCAAATTATTTGGATTGCATTTCCTATGATGAGCTACTTAGTATTACCAGTACTAGGTAGCTCTTTTTCATTACAGCTTTATAATATTCCTTTTATCTCTCCGTGTCAATAGCTTTTAACAAATTAATAATAATATAAAGATATAACCAAATGAATAACAATATAAACTCAAAAAGCAATTGAACTATTTTCAATTGCTTTTTCCTTAACAAATATATAATAATATTTTTCAACTCACAGACTTCCATCTGACACTAAATAAAGGCTGCAAAAATTATCCATTTCTGCAGCCTTTATTGTAAATTTTTCTATTTTTCAGTCTTTTTGCCTTTACTCAAACTCAATCGTTCCAGGCGGCTTACTTGTAAGATCATAGAATACGCGGTTTACGCCCTTAACTTCATTAATAATACGGTTCATCACCTTATTAAGTACTGCATAAGGAATCTCAGCAGACTCCGCAGTCATGAAGTCAATGGTCTTAACGGCGCGAAGCGCCACTGCATAATCGTATGTTCTGAAGTCTCCCATTACACCTACGCTTCGCATATTTGTAAGGGCTGCAAAGTACTGGTTCGGCATCCAGGACGGATCTTCTCCGTGTTCTTTTTTGTAGTCGGCGGCTGCATTGTCGACTTCTTCACGGTAGATGTAGTCTGCATCCTGTACGATGCGTACTTTTTCCTCGGTGACTTCACCGATGATACGGATTCCAAGTCCCGGGCCCGGGAATGGCTGACGGAATACCAGTCTTTCCGGAATTCCAAGCTCAAGGCCGGCTTTACGGACCTCATCTTTGAACAGGTCACGAAGCGGCTCAATGATTTCTTTGAAATCAACGAAATCCGGAAGTCCTCCTACGTTGTGGTGGGATTTGATCACTGCGGATTCACCGCCAAGACCACTTTCCACTACGTCCGGATAGATGGTTCCCTGTGCAAGGAAATCAACAGCTCCGATCTTCTTTGCTTCTTCTTCAAATACACGGATAAATTCCTCTCCGATGATTTTACGTTTCTGCTCAGGCTCTGTAACGCCTGCAAGTTTGTTGTAGTATCTCTCCTGTGCATTGACACGGATGAAGTTTAAGTCAAACTGACCGTTTGGTCCGAATACGCTCTCGACTTCATCTCCCTCATTTTTGCGGAGAAGACCGTGGTCAACGAATACGCAGGTGAGCTGCTTTCCAATGGCTCTGGATAAAAGTCCTGCTGCAACGGAGGAATCTACACCGCCGGATAATGCAAGAAGCACTTTTCCATCACCGACTTTTTCTCGGATATCCTTTATCGTACTCTCAACGAAAGAATCCATTCTCCATGTTCCGGCGCATCCACACACGCCTCTTACGAAGTTGTGGAGCATTTTGCTTCCCTCTTCGGTGTGCAGTACTTCCGGGTGGAACTGGATCGCATATAAATTCTTTTCTCTGTTTTCTGCTGCTGCAACCGGGCAATCTGCCGTGTGTGCAACAATATTAAAACCTGGTGCTGGTTTTGAAATATAATCAAAGTGGCTCATCCAGCAGATGGTCGTCGGTGCAACATTTCCAAATAATGGAGAAGTTGTATCCACCATTACTTCTGTTTTACCATACTCACGCACCGGTGCCTTCTCAACTTTGCCTCCTAACACGTGCATCATTAACTGTGCACCATAGCAAAGTCCCAAAACCGGAATGCCAAGTTCAAATAATTCTTTGGTATAGGTTGGTGAATCCGGCTCGTAGCAGCTGTTTGGTCCTCCGGTCAAAATGATTCCCTTTGGATTGATGGCTTTGATCTGCTCGATGTCTGTTCGATAGGAATAGATTTCACAGTAAACGTTACATTCTCTGACACGTCTTGCAACCAGCTGGTTGTACTGACCGCCGAAGTCGATGACGATTACTTTTTCCTGGGAAAAAATAT
>OLOP01001892.1_pt1 | contig 12492 bp, 9 predicted proteins | sample 1672381 | NCBI WGS metagenome assembly OLOP01 (sample SAMEA3136678, study PRJEB25190) | human gut metagenome | biome: human gut; feature: human-associated habitat; material: faeces | place: Austria | collected 2013 | reverse complement strand
CCCGCCGCGCCGTTGTGCACCTGCTGGGCGATTCCGACGGGCAGGTTGCCAACGGGGTTGAAAGTTTTCAAACTGCGTACCTCTACGGCTTCCAGACCGGAATTTGGGAGCGGATTCAGGCGCTTGTGACCGGACAGAAGCGCCACGGCGACAACGTAACCTTGACCGTGGACAGTTCCCTCTGCACGGCAATTCTGCAATCCTTCCAGCGGCGCGCGCCCGGCAAAGCCGGCGCGGCGGTCGTGATGAACTACAAGACAGGCGAAGTGCTGGGGATGGTCAGCCTACCGACGTTCGACCCCATGAGCAGCAGCGCCGTGTCCGCCTCCTCCAACGCCTACTGGAACCGTGTCACGCAGAACCCCTATACGCCCGGCAGCACATTCAAACTTGTGACCGCCGCCGCGCAGCTCCGCGTGAACCCCTCCGCACAGACGATGCAAGTCAACTGCACCGGCAATTTGACCGTGGACGGGCAGGTCATCCACGACTACGGCTCTGCCAGCCACGGCGCGATTGACCTGAAAACCGCCTTCATGCGCTCCTGCAACAACGCCTTTGCACAGTACGCGCTGTCCATGGGCGACAAGGCGCTGCGCGAAGCGGCGGAATCCTTTGGCTTTAACGACAACTTCCTTTTCCGCGATCTCGTCGTAGAGAACAGCGTCTATCCGACCACGAGCCGCAGCAATTTCAACATCGCCATGAGCGGCTTCGGGCAGTCCGCCATCACCGCCACGCCGATGCACCTGTGCCTGCTCGCCGCCGCCGTCGCGAACAAGGGCGTGATGATGGAACCCGTGCTGATTGACCGCGTCGCCAGCCCGTCCGGCGTGACGCGCTATACCCGCTCCAGCCGCGTCTACCGCACCGCCATGACGGAGAGGCAAGCCGCGATTCTGGCGGAGTACATGCGCGCGGTCGTCACCAGCGGCACAGGCACACGCGCTGCCGTCAGCGGGATGATTATCTGCGGCAAAACCGGCAGCGCGGAAACATCACTGAACGGACGTGCCATCACGAACGGTCTGTTCATCGGCTTCGCACAGGACGTCCCCTACGCGCTGTGCGTCGTCGTCGAGGATATCGACGATGGTCAAGGCGGCGGCTCAACCGCTGCGCCGATTGCCCGCGATATCTTCGCGTACCTCAAAAACATGCAGTAAAATAGCGTCGGACAGTTTTCACGGCTGTCCGACGCTTTTGATTTGCTTACCCATTGCCCGCCCAGAGGTGGCTTTGCGGGATGTAGCATACGTTCTCGTTGTCGTTCATGACGATGTAGTAATTGCCCTTGATGCCGATAACGACCCAGTTGTCCCCGCTGTGCCAGCGCGTGTACGGTGCGGATTTTTTCGGCTCATCCAGCACCTCAAATTCATACGTCGTCTCGTCCGCCACGTTCAGCCGATATTCTTCGCGCACCTCCAACTGCGGAAACGCGCATTCCACCTTGTCCGCATCCTCGCCGAACGCCAGATACTTGGTCATCATGTAACCCGTCGTCGCGCGCCCGATGCGCACATATGCCCAGTCGCCGCGGATTTCCTTCACATACACGGGCGTTCGGTTGTAGAACTTGCCGAGATTGCGCCCTTCCTTGCTCGCCTTGCCGCGCAGGTACAGTCGATCCGCCGGATTTGGGTTGTTGACAACCGACCAATTCGTGCGGTCAAGGTGCTGCATGGCTTCTTCATAGGTCGTCGGAAACTCCGCAAACGGCAGGTCGGTCACGTCAGAATACGGGTGATTGCCATACACATAGCCATCGCTCGTGCAGGTGGTCAACGTGCCGTCATTGCAAATCGCGTGCGGTTCAATGATAAAATACACTTGCTCACCCCAGACCGAATGCAGCAGCATCTTCCCATCTTTCAGCGTAACGCGGTATTCAGCATAGTGTTCGCCCTCGATGAAAATTTCCGCCAGATTTCCCGCCGCGTTTGACGTTTGCAGCCAGAAATCCGTCCCGATGATTTTGCGGTACACTGCATACTGCCCGCCGTCCAACTCCGCCCAGCGCAGCACGTCGCCGTCCGCCGCACTGCGGGTGTGCATCACGATGACAGCTTCCGTCGCGTAGATTTCCACCAGTTCTTCGCCGCCCGTCAGCTCATCCGACACATACGGCAGCAGTGCCTCCGGAAGATTCATCGGCGTTCCAAGATAGGCGTTTTCAGCCGCTAATTCCTGCGCTTTCGCGGCGAATCCGTCCTTCACGGCAATGGGCACGGGCTGCTTGCCGTCCTCGGCGGGGAAAATCAGGAAGCCGGATTCGATGGCGTACGGGAGCGGGGCGGATTCAGCACACGCGGCGCTCATCAGCAGAAGCAAAAGCAGTGCAAGGATTCTTTTCATGCGGATTTTCCCCTTTCGTCAGCCGTTTCCCGCCCAAAGGTGGCTTTGCGGGATGTAGCACACGTTCTCGTTGTCGTTCATGACGATGTAGTAATTGCCCTTGATGCCGGTAACGACCCAGTTATCCCCGCTGTGCCAGCGCGTGTACGGTGCGGATTTGCTCGGCTCATCCAGCACCTCAAATTCATACGTCGTCTCGTCCGCCACGTTCAGCCGATATTCTTCGCGCACCTCCAACTGCGGAAACGCGCATTCCACCTTGTCCGCATCCTCGCCGAACGCCAGATACTTGGTCATCATGTAACCCGTCGTCGCGCGCCCGATGCGCACATATGCCCAGTCGCCGCGGATTTCCTCCACATACACGGGCGTTCGGTTGTAGAACTTGCCGAGATTACGCCCTTCCTTGCTCGCCTTGCCGCGCAGGTACAGTCGATCCGCCGGATTTGGATTGTTGACGACCGCCCAATTCGTGCGGTCAAGGTGCTGAACGGCCTCTTCATAGGTCGTCGGAAACTCCGCAAACGGCAGGTCAGTCACGTCGGAATACGGATGATTTCCATAGCGGAAGCCCGCGTTTCCGCCTGCCGACTCCACGCAGGCTTGCAAATCGTAGATGGCGTGGCGCTTGATGCCGATGCCGCCCGCTCCGTTCCAGACCTCACGCAGCGTCAGATAACCATTTTCGCACGTCATGCAGTACGTTATTTCATCGACGCACAGCAGGATGGACGCCGCGCCGCCGTGGTAGCGGTCGAAGGAGAACGGCGTGCCAATCACCTTGCGGATGACATAATTCCCCAGATTCGTCCTGTATGCCACGCGCAGCACGTCGCCATCCGCCGCATCCACCGTGTGCATGGCAATCAGTTCCGTCGTGCAATACAGCGCCGTCAGCGTCTCGCCGCCGGTCAGCTCATCCGACACATACGGCAGCAGCGTCTCCGGCAGATTCAGCTGGATTGCGCCGGATATGTCCGCATCCGCCAGCAGCGCTTCCGGAAAGTCCGGCTTCATGGCAATCGGCTGACATTTCCGTCCAGCGCCGTCCAATAAAATCAGCGAACCATCCTGCATGGTATACGTTTCTTCCGCGTCAGCAATAGGCAGGAGCAGCCAAATCATCAGCAGCGCAAGCAGTTTCTTCATTGGCATTCTCCCCTTACCCGTTGCCCGCCCAGAGCCAGTCCTGCGGGATGTAGCGCACGTTTTCGTCGGTGTCCATAATAATATAGAAGTCGTCAATCACGCCAATCAAATAGCACTCTTCACCCCAATTCCAGAGCGTTTTTGTCGCCGACATGTTCGGCACATCGAACACATAATAGTCATAGGCCAGTTCATCCGCCACATTCTCCTGATACTTTTCTATCAGCGACAGCTGCGGGAAGGCGCATTCTACCTTGTCCATATCCGCACCAAATGCGAGATACTTCGTCATCATCCACCCAGACAGGTCGCGCCCGATGGTAACGTGCGCCCATTCGCCGCGGATTTCGTCCACATAGACCGGCGTGCGGTTGTAGAACTTGCCCAGTGAAACCGACTTTCGGTCGGGTTCTGTACGCAGATGCAGACGATCGGTCGGATTCGGGTTGTTCACGACCGCCCAGTTCGTGCTGTCCACCTGCGCCAGCATTTCCGCATACGTTTCGGGGAATGCTGCGAAGTCCACCGCTTCCACGTTGTAGAAGGGATGTGCGCCGTAAACGTAGCTGTCATTTCGCATCGGAATCACTTCTTCCATATTACCGATAGCGTGTGGCTGAATGTACACAATTTTCCTGCCGGCGGTGTACCACAAAACGAGTTTTCCATTTCGCAGCTTCAAGGCGTATTCCTGCCCATCGACTTCCATGTAGACTTCGCCTGCCGAGACGTGCACCGTGTCCAGCGAAAAATCCTCCCCGACGACTTTATCAACCATTTGATAGCCGTTGCCCGTCCACCACGCCACGCGAAGCACATCGCCCTTCGCCGCGTCGCGCAGGTGCATTCCAACCAGCGCCGTCGTGCAGTAAATCTCGACCAGCTCTGCGCCGCCGGTCAGCTCGTCCGCCACATAGGGCAGCAGCGCCTGCGTCAGCCCCATCGGCGCGGCGGCGAACGCATCCCCCTGCGCAGCGAGCGCCTTGGCTGCTTCCGCGAAGCCATCCTTCACAGCAATCGGCTGATACGTCGTGCCATCGTCGGACTGGAAGGTCAAGTAGCCATTTTCGACGGTGCAGCGGTACGCATCATCCCAGAAGTCTTTGCCACCCGAAAATTCCTCTGCCCCGGCGGTCATCAAAATCAGGAGCAGGGTCATCAGCAGCGCACACCATTTCTTCATTCGGCATCCCCCTTTGATTCGGTTTTCTGACAATGAAACGAACGGGCGGCGCGTTTTCTTCCGCAGAATTGGGAATTACGGAAAAAAATCCCCCTGCGGGTTCAGCAATAGATGGTTCAGTTTTTCGCGCAGGGGCGCATTTGCCTCATATCGCCGTTCCTTTCTTCGGGCGAAACAGCCCGTGCATGTCCGTCTGCTCAATTTCCAGCAGCCTGATTTTGCGGTCAAGCCCGCCCGCGTACCCCGTCAGGCTGCCGTTCGTGCCGACGACCCGATGGCACGGAACGATGATGCTGATGGGATTATGCCCGACTGCCCCGCCGACCGCCTGCGCCGACATCCGTCCGCACTCCAGCCGCTTTGCCAGTTCGCCATAGGTCGTCGTCTGCCCGTAGGGGATTTGCAGCAGCAGCCGCCAAATCGTCATCCGGAACGCTGAGCCTGTCGGGTGCAGTAGGGGCGTGAAGTCGGGTTCGCGTCCGGTGAAATAGACATCCAGCCAGCGCTTCGTGTCCATCAAAATGGGCGTTTCGCGTTCAACGTGTTCTTCGGGCAGCGTATCCGCGTAATATCGTCCGCCATCGAACCACAGCCCGGTCAGCCCCACCTCATCCGCAGAAAGCAGGATGTTCCCCAAGGGAGAGGATATCGTTTGCGTGTAATGCATGTTTGCACCGTCCTTTGGGTTTTCCTCAAAAAACAAGAGACTCTCTGACGCGGCAGGAGCAGGTGAAGCAGCGCCTTCCCGGAAGAAACAGCGGCATGACCCTCCTTTTTTCGGAAGGCCATGCCGTTTTCCTTATGCAGCGGCTTCTTCCGCAGCTTTTTTCTTCCCGGTGAATTTTGCCTTGAAGGCTTCGATCCGCTTCCGGCGTTTTTCGCGGCGCTCAATGCGCTCACCCAAATCACGCGCACCCACGCCGTACACCAGATACAGAATCAAGCCGGAAATGACCATGATGAACACCGTCGATGCGCAGCGGCGGCCCGATGCGTTGACGTTGTAGCCGTCGCGCCCTTCCTCGGCGCACATGTTCTGGATAATCATGGCATACGTTTTGCCGTAGCTGGATTGGAACGTCGCCGACATGTCGTATTCGGTGAACAGCGCATTGAAGTTCAGCGCGAACACCGCCAGCACGCTCGGCAGGACAATCGGCAACTTCACCCGTAGGAATGTCACCAGACTGCTCGCGCCAAGGTTGCGTGCCGCATCCTCCAATTCCTCGTCAATAGCGTAGAACGCCGCCTTGATCATGCGCAGGGCAAACGGCAGCTTCACCACCGTATACGCCATCACAATCAGGAATCGCACGTTCTCGCGCATGTACAAGTTGTTGTTGAAAACATACCACACGCTGTCGGAGTTAAAGTAGGTGCGGTAGGAGTAGCAAATCAGGATGGTCGGCAGCAGCCACGGGAAGAGCAAGCTGTATTCCAGCACAGTGCCGCGCTTCTTGCCCTTGTTCTTGAAGATGTAGTTGACCGCAACGACGACGATAACGCACGCCAGCGCCGCCGCAATCGCGGAGAGGACGAAGCTCAGCCGGATGCCGCCGACGGTATCCGCGTTGGCGAACAGACCGGAAATCGCGCCCGTTCGCGTTTTCAGCTTGCCGCGGTTGGTCAGGAACTCATAGTTCTGCTGACCGAAGAAGTTAATCAGCGTGAACTGATCCATCGAGAGCGTCTTGGAGCGAATCGCCGGATAATTCTGGAACGCGAACAGCACAATCATCACCACCGGCGTCATGTAGATGATGAACAGCACATAGGCGTAGATATGTGCCAGCACATTCGCGACCGGGTTGCTAATCTTCTGCTTGACCAGCTTCGCCTTCGTTTTGCTGACGGAGAGGTAATGCCCTTTGCGCTCGTAGGAGGACAGAACGGTCAGCAGGATGATGGTGAACATCGCCAGAATGATGGACAGCAGCGCCGCGCGCGCCTGCGGGAACGCTTCGTCCGCCGACGATGAACCCGCCAGACGCACGATTTCCGGGTTGATGGAGTCATAGCCCAGCAGCGTCGGCGCACTCATGGCGCACAGACCCGTGATGAACGTCATGACCGTGAGGGAGAAGAGCGTCGGAATCAGCGTCGGGAAAACGACCTTCAGCAGCACCTTGAACGGCTTCGCGCCGAGGTTGCGCGCCGCTTCCACCGTGTTGTAGTCAATCGCGCGGATAGCGTTGCGCAGGAACAGCGCGTGGTTGCTTGTGCAGGCGAACGTCATCGTGAACAGAACGGCGTTGAAGCCGGAGAACCAGTTCTTGTCCATGTTGGGGAAAATCCCGGAGAGCCACGTCGTCATAATGCCGTCGCTGTCATAGAGGAAGAGATACCCTGTCACCAGCGCAACGCCGGAGTAAATCAGCGTCGTCATGTAGCCGAGGCGGAGGATTTTCGCGCCCTTGATGTCGAAATATTCCGTCAGCAGCACGATGCTGATGCCAACGATATTCACCGTGATGACGAGGCAGACCGCCAGTTTCAGCGAGTTCAGGACATAGCTGGGCATGTTGCCCGCGAAGAAGAAGCGGATGACCGCCAGCGGGTCGATGTTGCCCGCACTGTCCGTCGTCGTGAAAATCTGCGTAATGGTGTTCAGGCACGGCAGGAGCATGAAGCCGAAAAACAGGTAGACGAAGAACGCAACGCCGAACACTTTGCCAAGCATCCCCAGCGTCAGTTTGGAGGATTTTTGCGTCATATTGCTTCCTCCTGTCATTGCGCGTCGTAGGACATGACGTCCGTAGGCTTCATGGCTACGGTCACTTTTTCGCCCGGCGCGTAGATGTTGATGCCGTCGTTCTTTTCGATTGCCTTCAAAATCTGGCTGCCTACATCGATGTAATACTTGATGTACAGGCCGTAGTACTCGATGTTTTCAACCACGCCGTCAATGAGGATTTCGTCGTCTCGCTTGGGCTTGTTGACGTGCAGCCGTTCCAGCCGGATGAAGTGATTCTGCCCTGCCGCCAGCTTCATCTTCGCGGCAATCGGCGCTTCGACGCGGTTGATGTCGCCGATGAAGTTGCAGACAAACTCGGTCTTGGAGTGATTGTAGATCTCGTTTGGCGTGCCGATCTGCTCGATATAGCCCTTGTTGAACACGGCGATGCGATCGGACAGGGTCAGCGCTTCCTCCTGATCGTGGGTGACGTAGATGGTTGTGATGCCGAACTCGCGCTGCATCTTCTTCAGCTCATTGCGCAGCTGAACGCGCAGTTTCGCGTCCAGATTGGACAGCGGCTCGTCCATGCAGATGATGCTCGGCCCGGTGACGAGGGCGCGGGCGATGGCAACGCGCTGCTGCTGACCGCCGGAAAGCTGGCTGACTGCCTTTTTGAGCTGCTCGTCGGACAAATCGACCTTGCGGGCAATTTCCCGCACCTTCTGGTCGATTTCCGGCTTTTTCAGCTTTTTGAGCTTCAAGCCGAACGCGATGTTGTCGTACACCGTCATCGTCGGGAACAGCGCGTAGCTCTGGAATACAATGCCGATGTTGCGCTTCTCAATCGGCACATGGGTAATATCCTGCTCGTTCACCGACACCGTGCCGGAGACAGGCTCAATAAAGCCGGTGATGGTGCGCAGGGTGGTCGTTTTGCCGCAGCCAGACGGGCCGAGGAAGGTGAAGAACTCCCCTTCCTTCACGTTCACGTTGATATTGTGCAGCGCCTCAAAATCGCCGAATTTGACCACAATGTCCTTGAGTTCAATCATGGGCGACAGCTCCTTACTTTATGATTCGCAGAATTTTGCACAGGCAAATCATGCTATAAAAAGATGGCGAGCCCGCGTAGGACTCGCCATCCGGGGTTCAAATCCGCTTCTTTGCCGGATGAGAATTTGGGGGAATTACTGCGCCGCCTGCGTCATCACAGCCCAGTTGACATTGTCCCAATCGGGTTCCGCGGGCGCCTGACTTGCGTCAGCCCAGTAGAAGCCGAGGTTGGTCATGATGTTCGTCCATTCCTTGCTGTGCGCCGCGACATATTCCGCATAGGTCATGTCGGTGCCTTCCACCTTCTCCAGCGCGCAGTTCTTCAGCTGATAAATGGCGGGGATTTCGTCGCCGTAGACGTTCTTCACAGCCACTTCGTTGCAGGGGAAGGAGTCGAATTCGTCAGACCATTCCGTCTGCGTTTCCGCAGAGCCGAACCATTCCGCGAACGCCTTGACAGCTTCCGTCTGTTCGGGCGTACGGTCAGCACGGTCAAGGATGCCGATGTATTCCGCGATGTAGTAGGTGCCGTCGTCAATGTCCACAACGCCCCAGTTTTCGGGGGTGGTCGTGCCGGTCAGCGGGACAGAAGAGCTGTCCGCCGCGGAGTCAATCTTGCCATACAGGGAGGAAGAGTAGAACGTGGACACCTGCACGTCGCCGCGGTTCAGCGGGTCAAAGCCGTAGCTGTCGCCGGTGTAGGAGCCGTTCGCGCAGTACTTCCACAGCATCTTCCAGCCATCCACGGAAATGCCGCCGGCAGGGCTGGTCGGATCGGTGAAGGAGTACAGCATGGCGCTGTTGATGTTGCTGTTGGTCGTGCCGCCGACCTTGCCCTGACGATACCAGTGATAGCCGCAGTCGACAATATCAGACCAATGCTGGAAGTGGAGCGCTTTGCCATTCGTGCCCTTGTCGTCATTGCGGTAGAGCATCAGCACGTTCTGCACGACGAGGCCATACGCCTTGCCGGGGTAAACGTACTTGCCGACTTCGTCCGCCCAAGACGGCGTCCAGTCCATCACCTTCAGGTTCTCATAGGTGCCGTTGACCAGCTGAGACCATCGGGTTTCGTTCAGACCAAAGATGATGTCGCCGTCCTTGCTTTCGTTTGCCTTCTGGATAGCGGCGTTGTCGCCGGAGATGACGGAGTTATCGTCGATGGAGATGCTGAAGCCCGCTTCCTTGGCGGCATTGAGCAGCCAGTTCACGCGCTCGGTGGAGTTGGAGTTGGAGTAGATGCGGATGGTATAGCCGGAATAATCCTTCGTTTCCGCCATTGCGCCGCCCGCCAGCGTCAGCACCATGGCCAGTGCCAGCAGCATAGATACGAGTTTCTTCATTATAGGAACGCCTCCTCTTTCGAGATGCTGTTCTGCATCTCTGATTGTTTTTATCATACCACATTCAGCTTGTCTTGTAAAGTCCTAATATGTTATTTTCATCACCATCTGGTCGCATTTTTTCCGTTTTCGCCCATGCTTGTGGACGTGAGCGGTTGTTTTATCACGGCATGTTTTCACGAATTGGAAAATTTGCGCACAAAAAACAGCATGGGCGTTTATTTCCCATGCTGCAAAGGACCCTGATTAGCCAACCACACCCGGCACTTCATAGCGGATGCGCATCTTCGGCGCTTCCTGCAAGGTGGCGTAGTAGTTCGTCATCCAATCTGCGTGACCATCCTCGACATTCACGCCATCCGCGGGCGGCGCGAAGAGATTCAGCTTCAAATCCGCGGGAGTATCCAGCGGAGCATCAAAGAACGCGCTCATCAGGTCAATCGTCTTGACGTGCGGCGCTTTGTAGAACCACTTGCCGTGCAATTCCACCATCAGCCCGATTTCCTGCTCCACAGTCATTTCGCAGAATTCCGGATTGCCCTCGAAGTGCAGCGGAATCGCCAGCCCGTCGGCATCCTCCGCGCCGCCCCAGCGCAGTTCCGCCGGGAAGGTTGCTTCCCCCATCTCCGTCATGCTCGGCTGGAAGTACGGGTCTTTGAGCAGCTCGCGGTACTGCGCCAGCATCGGCTGTTCAATGCCGACTGCCGGGTTGTTCGGGTCTTCGATTTCCAGCCCCAGACGCCCGCGGTCGCGGAACTGATAGAGGCTGATAGCCTTGAACCAGTCGGCTTTATGGTCGCGGAAAGTTTCGGCAAAGCGGATGACGCTCTCGCCTTGGTGTCTTGCCCCGGTCACGTCGCCGTCGGTGTTGAACTCCGCCGTCACCAGCGGCTTTGCGCCGAACTGCGACGATGCGCGCTCGTAGGTGCGGCGGAACATGTCGTAGTACATGCCGACCGAATCCGCCTTATACTGCCCGCCGCCGACTTCCGCCACGTCATACGGCCAGCCGTAATGGAGCGCGAGGTAGCAGTCCGCCGACCAGACGTCCGCCGCGCGGTACGCCACCGCAAACTCGTCTTCCTTCTCCAGCTTGCCGTCCGCCTGTGCGAAGCCCGCGCAGAACACCGTGCGGACGTTCGGGGCTTCCTGATGGATGATATCGGAGAAATGCGCGAAGAACTTGCCGACCTGCTCGTAGGTGAAGCGCTTATTATGCGTGAACCACGTTCCGCTGCACTCATGGTTGATGCGGATGGTCATGCGCCCATAGGGGCGGAGCATCCGGGCGACTTCGCGGAGTTCGTCGTCGGAGAGGGAGCAGTCGAGCGTCAGCGTGAGGGCGGCATCTTGCCCGTGGCGGCGAATATCCCGCATCTGTTCCCACGGCTGACCGTCGGCATTGAAGGGGAAATAATCATCATAAGGATAGTCCCACTGGAAGGTGATGTTCATGTCCTTGCACGCCTTGGAAATGCGCTGCGGCCACTGCTTATCGTGCGGGTAGTAGGTATACATGATGCCTATGGCGCGGTGCGGACGTCCGAGCTTATGCAGGATGTAGTCCTGATTGACGTACTCCGCGCGTTCGCTGCCGTCGCCGAGGTCAAGGGCGCACTGGGCTGCACCCAGATGGAGCTTCTGCATGGCGATGTTCCTCTCTTCTCGTCGTGTTGTTTATTTTCGTCGAATCTTGCACGGTCATCAAGGGATCATTTTGATTCCCTTGCATCTACTTCACTTGTTAGGATTCTCACGCTACTGCCAAAGTGAACTTCTTTTCTGGAAATATACCATGTTTTTCCATTGTCAGAGCTGCCTTGATAGAAAAGAAATACGCGTCCATCATCATCACGGAAAGCATAAGGATGTCCGGATTCACTGCTGTTCCATGTGCCCGGCGCGCCGCATGGGATTAGCGGCTCATTCGATACGCGGCGGAAGAAGATGCCATCCTCGGATACTGCACAGCCGATTTGCTGTGGCGTGCAATTATAGGAGCCGCCGTAGAACAGGTATATTTTCCCGTCCTCTACGACCGTTGCGGGTGCTTCGACGCAATCGCCCTCCCATGCAAGTTCTGGCATAAGCAGACTCTGTTCTGCCAGCGGATGCCACGCATTCCGCCCAAAGTCAGAATCGATTTTTGCCCATGCGCCGCCAATTTTCTGGATGCGCATAGCATGGTCGCGCGTTGCAAAATACAGGTGTATTTTTCCGCCGAACACGCACACATCGGCATCAATAGCGCGCCCACAGCACCAGGTTGCCGCCGGATGAAACACAGGGTTCTCTGGATTCTTCGTGAAGTGAATACCATCCTGCGACCACGCATGACAGATTGCATCCTTCTCCCAATTGCCATAGGTCTGATAGAACAAATGAATTTGGTCATTCAGCACAATGGCTCCTGGTGCGGCAATGCCGTTCGTCTCGCACAGCGCATCCTGCTCTATTTCGCCGCAGGGTGTCCAATGCTCCATATCGGCAGATTCCGCAATGCCGATGCCGAACCTTCCATCCTCATGCTTCAGGGAATAATAGAGCCAGTAACGGCTGCGATAGCGGACAACAGCCGGATCCTTGGCGAAACAAAGGCAATCTGTATTGGTAAACAGCATGACAAATCCTCCTGATCATTGTCGGATTCACAAGAAAGTTTCACGCAGAACTGCCTTATACTATTTCCAGATAAGAATGCGCCAAGATGCGCCGCGAATTTTTCATTC
>OLOP01001888.1_pt1 | contig 12511 bp, 9 predicted proteins | sample 1672381 | NCBI WGS metagenome assembly OLOP01 (sample SAMEA3136678, study PRJEB25190) | human gut metagenome | biome: human gut; feature: human-associated habitat; material: faeces | place: Austria | collected 2013 | reverse complement strand
TCCGCGCGATTGAGTTGGTCGCGCTTTCATGCTCCTTCCGCGTGCAGCTTTTTGGGGCTTCGCCTAAGTCCTTGTTTGCCCCCCCAACTTTCCGTGAAGAACCAATAATCTTCCTTCCCCTGCCCCCTCTGCTTTTGTCGGCGGAGGGGCGTTTTTTGTGCTTCCGCGAAATTCGAGATTGACAACTTCCCCCGATGGTGGTAAACTGGAAAAAACGGAAGTTTTCCGCCCATTTTCGTCGCTTGTTAGGAGGATTGCTATGAGTCCCATTGCCGCCCGGAAAAAGACCATCATCTGGATGATTGCCGCCATCGTGCTGGCAGTTTCCTCCATCGCACTTGGTGCCGGTCTCATCGTCAGCCACAATTCGCTGACGGACACCCGGAATCAGCTGACGGACACGCAGAGCGCGCTGTCCTCCACCCAATCCACCTTAGCGGACACCGAAAACAGCCTGTCCGCCGCGAAGGATACCCTCGCATCCACCGAAGCGACCCTCGCAGAAACGCAGGGCACGCTGGACACGACCGCCGCCGCCTTGACGGATACCCAGACCACCCTCGCGTCTACCGAAGCCACCCTCGCCGAAACGCAGGGCACGCTTGCTGACCGCGAAACTGAACTGTCCGCCACAAAGGACACCCTCGCATCCACCGAAGCTACCCTCGCCGAAACGCAGACTGCCCTGAACAGCCGCGACACCACGCTGGCATCCACGAAGGACACGCTGATGATCACCCAGACCAAACTGGCGGCATTGAAGGACACGCTGTCCACCACGCAGAACGAACTGGACACGCTGAAAGCATCCCTGCCGGCAAAGGAATATGAACTGGAGAACACGAAGGAAGCGCTCGCCGCGACGGAAGCCGAACTGGCGGTGACGCAGAACACGCTGACTGCCGCGCAGACGGAGCTGTCCGACACAAAAACCAGCCTGTCCGCCACTGAAACCGAGCTGACCGCGACGAAGGACACCCTTGCCGACGCCACGACGGAATTGTCCGACACCAAGACGGCGCTGACCGCCACCGAAGCCGAGCTCACGACGACGAAGGACAGCCTGACCGCAAAGGAAGCCGAACTCACCGCGACGAAGGACAGCCTGACCGCGAAGGAATCCGAACTCACGACGACGAAAGACACCCTGACCGCAAAGGAAGCCGAACTCACCGCGACGAAGGACAGTCTGACCGCGAAGGAATCCGAACTCGCCGCAACGAAGGACACCCTGACCGCGAAGGAAGCCGAACTCACCGCGACGAAGGACAGCCTGACCACCGCGGAAAACGAACTCGCCGCGACAAAGGACACCCTGACCGCCGCCACGACGGAGCTGGAAGCCACAAAGGCAACCCTGGCCGCGACAGAGGTGGAATTGACGACGACGCAGGAAACCCTCGCCGACGCGCAGGCGATTCTGGCGGCATCGAACGAATCGCTGAGCTTCGCGAAGCTGAACCCGGCGACGCGCGGCACTGACCCCGGCATTGCGCCCTCCCCGATGGCAAGCGCGGTTCGCGACCCGTCGGAAGCCGTCGCGTTCCTGCTTGTGACGGTCGGCACAAAGACGTACGAGCCGATTCCGCTGCTGGAGGACGGGTACTACCGGCTGATTCACGGCGTGTGCGTGAACATCATCCACGTCACGGAGACGAGCATCGAGATGACCGACGCCAGCTGCGCCGACCACGACTGCATCGCGCAGGGCATCGTGACGCTGGAAAACAAGGACACGCGCGAAGGCGGCAGCTACATCATCTGCCAGCAGAACTTTGTGACGCTGCGGCTCTGCACCCGCGCGGAGCTGGAAGCGGAAGGCATTGTGCTGCAATAATCGAGGATTTGACCGGGGGCGGCGCAGGCTGCCTCCGGTTTTTTGCATAATCAGAAATATCCCCAAGGAGGAAAACGCCCATGCTGACGTATCATCCGACCACTGAAGCCGAGAAGGAAGCCATCTGCGCGTGGCAGTACCCCGGCGAATACGCGATGTACAACAATCCGCCGTATGCCGAGCAGAAGAAGCACGGATACGGTTTTGCGAATCCGGCAAACAATTTCTATTCCTTTTACGATGGCGAAACGCTGGTGGGCTTTGTGAACCTGTCGGACGAGGGCAGCGAGGTGTTTTTCGGCATCGGGGCGCATCCCGACCACTGCGGACAGGGGTACGGCACGCAGATGACGGCGCTGGCGTGGGAGTTATCCCAGCGGCTGTATCCGGGCAAGCCGATGTATCTGGAAGTGCGGACGTGGAACACGCGCGCCGTTCGCTGCTACGAGAAGGCGGGATTCCGGGTGGTGGGCGAGCCGGTGAAGCGGGTGACGCTCAGCGGAGAAGGGACGTTTTACCATATGGTGCGCCAGGCGCAGGGATGATTCCGCGCAAGATGTTGATTTGCCAAGCGGCATCCGCTGCGAATTTGACATTCGCCGCCTTTCGGGGCGGCTTTTTTCGTGCGCGGGGTGGGGACGGAGGGGTTGTCCCCCGCTGAAATCTCCGTGAATCTGTAAAATTCAGTTGAAAACAAGCGCAAAGTGTGGTAAAGTAGATATGTATGCGATTTTTCCCCGCACAGGCGGAATTCTGCTGCATTGCGGCACGCTCGGAGGAAACGAACCATCATGACGATTATGAATGTCTTATCCCTGTTCGGCGGACTGGGGCTGTTCCTGTTCGGAATGCAGCTGATGGGCGAAGCGCTGGAAAAAGCGGCGGGTACACGGCTGAAAAAGCTGCTGGGCATGGTCACGGGCAACCGCTTCCTCGCCATGCTCGCGGGCATCACCATCACGGCGGTGGTGCAGTCCTCCTCCGCGACGACGGTCATGGTCGTCGGCTTCGTCAACGCGGGGCTGATGTCGCTGACGCAGGCGGTCGGCGTGATTATGGGCGCAAACATCGGCACCACGGTCACGTCGCTGCTGCTGTCGGTGCAGATTGATTTCGCCGCCATCTTCACGTTTCTGGGGCTGATTCTCTCGAATCTTCCCGACAAGTACAGAACCGCCAAGCAGTTCGGCACCATCACGATGGGTCTGGGCATCCTGTTCATCGGCATGAACACCATGTCCGGCGCGATGGAGCCGCTGCGGACGTGGGAGGGCTTCCAGAAGGCGATGGCGTCCATCAACAACCCGATTCTGGGCGTGCTGATTGGCGCGGGCATCACCGCCGTCCTGCAATCCTCCGCCGCCAGCATCGGCATCCTGCAAACGCTCGTCGCGCAGGGGCTGATTGGGCTGGACAGCGCCATCTTCATCCTCTTCGGGCAGAATATCGGCACTTGCGTCACGGCGCTGCTGGCGTGCGCGGGCACAAACTCCACCGCCAAGCGCGCAGCGACGGTGCACCTGCTCTTCAACGTCATCGGCACGGTGATTTTCGTCATCATCGCCTGCTGCCTGCCGCTGGCAAGCTGGGTCGAGATGCTCTCCCCCGGCAACCTCAAGCTGCAAATCGCCATCGTCCACATTCTCTTCAACGTCACGACGACGGCGCTGCTGCTGCCCGCCGCAAGCTGGCTGGAGAAGCTGGCGTGCCTGCTGATCAAGGACGACGGCTCGACCGCCGAGGAAATGAAGCTGCTCTACTTTGACGCGCGTATGCTCAAAACGCCGCCGATTGCCGTGGCGCAGCTGTTCAACGAAGTGCAGCGCATGGGCGGCATTGCGATGGGCAACTTCCAGCGCGCAATGGAGTGCTTCAACGAGTGGGACGCGAAGAAGTCCGAAGAGCTGGCGCGGAACGAGGACGTGCTGGACTACCTGAACCGCGAAATCACCGATTCGCTGGTGGAAGTGAAGGGGCTTGACCTGTCCGAGAAGGACACGAAGCTGGTCGGCTCGATGTTCCACGTCGTCAACGACATGGAGCGCATTGGCGACCACAGCCAGAACATCATGGAATCGGCGCAGCTGAAGAATCAGGATGAGGTGAAATTCTCGCCCAAGGCGGTACAGGAGCTGGAAAGCCTGTCGAACCTTGTGCGCGCGCAGATGCAGCGGTCGCTGGACATGTTCAAGGCGCAGGTAACGGACGACACGCTGCTGGGCGAAGTGGAGGGCGTGGAGGACGAAATCGACACGACGACCGAAGCCCTCCGCAGCCACCACATGGATCGCTTGAAGAACCACAAGTGTTCCGCGAAGAACGGCATGATTTATCTGGATATGCTGACAAACCTCGAACGTATCGGCGACCACGCGGAGAATATCGCCACGTCCGCGAAATCCGCGACGGGGATTTGATTTGCACATAAAAACCTCGCGACAGGTGATGCCGCGAGGTTTTTTGGTTCTATTGATTATTCGCCGATTTCCGCGTAAATCATTTCCACATGATTCTGGCATTCCTTCGCGAACGTCGCCGCATCAAACGCGCCGTTCAGATAGCGCTGCACCAACACCTGAAGCGCGTCATCATACGTCAGCGGCGAACCCTCGGACACATACAGCGATTTCGCCATCTCCTGATAGTAGGCAATATCCTCCGCCGAAGAGAAATAACGCCACTGCTCCATGTTTGCGTACTGATCCTGCAAGTCGCGCAGGGTGTCCTCGTCCGCGCGCTCTTTATCTGCTTTCTGTTCCAGCAGTGCGATTTTTTCCGCAAGTTCATCCAGCTGCGCCACCATCGACGGATTTTCAATCGGCTCGGTCAGGTTGTCATAGATAAAGTAACTTCCATCTGTCAGATGTGTCGCGCAGTATTCCAAAAACTGAATCGCGGCTTCCTGATTCTTGCCGTAGGGGTTCACCACAGCAATGGTCACATACGTTTCAACCGCGCTGTTCTGCTCCGGGAAAATGCGCGGCACGAATTGAATCATCTGCGACGGGGCGGACGAAGCACCCGGAATCATGAAAATATTTTCAAATGCCATGCGCGGCTCTTCTTCCGCGGGCAGTTCGTCCTTGATGCGCTGGACGTAATGCAGAAACGTTTCGTCCGTAAAGTCCAGCCTGCGTCCCTCCTGCAGGGAGGTCATGATGTAATACTTCATGAACAAGTCCATCATGCCCGACTGGGTGTATTTCTGCATCAGAAGCCCTGTCTCTTCCGGCAGAAGCCCTTCTTCCAGAATTTCGTTGCACACATCCAGCAGTTCGTCGAAGGTTTCGGGCGACTTCATTCCCCATTCGTCCAGATATTCCGTCAAGACCATCATGCCCATCGGGGAAGCATCTATTATCCAGCCCATCAGCGTATCGTCATCCGTGCAGACGGGGCGCAGAGCGGGATAGACATGCTGGAAAGCGTCCTGCAAAATCGCGCTGCCGGTTAGCGGCGCGTAGTATTTCATGTTTTTGAGGGTATATAAGCCGTCGTAAGCAGTGAAAACAAACAAATCAATGTCGGGATTCTTGATAACGTAGGCGGTCGAAATCGTGTCCATGATGTCTACGGACTTTTCGCAGGTGATGCTGATGCCGCTTTCCTGTTCAAACTGCTCCATGCGTTCCATCAAGGCATAATACTGATTGGTGGCAATGTTCAGTTCTGTATTTTCCGCGTGGGCAGCAAAAGCGCACAGGGTCAGAGCGGCGCAGAGCATCAGCGACAGAAACTTTTTCATTCGCTTCTCCTTTATCTGTCACAGTAGGATTACGATTGCCGCGCTGTCTGCCCCATGGGATTCACGCCTTTCTGTATCGTTCGTTTTTCATGCCAGTATCTTCATTTGTAATATAGCATGTGCTTTTTGTTTTGTCAAGTCACGTCGCCATTTTTTTGCAGCGCATTAGATGTGACGAATATACTCCCCCACGACCTCCACCAGCGCATCCGCCTCCTTCGGCGCGTACCTCGGCGAAATTGCGAGCGTCACGAAGTCATACGCCCCCGCCGCGCGGAAATCGCGGTAGTCGTCGTACACGCGGAAGGGGACGGTCGGCTCTGCGCCGTTTTTCGCTGCGAACATCTGCGCGGTCAGCGAATTGAGATGGATGTTGCCGTCCGCGTCAAGCAGCACTTGCGGAATGTCCGCTCGCGAACGCGGATTGCGCACGTTGTCCAGCGACGAAATCCGCCGCATCGCCAGCGCGAACAGCAGGTAATTCGCCTCATCGAGCTTCTTCTGGGCATAGAAGGCGGTGTAGTCCAGCCGCTTTTGGACGGGCATGGACAGAACGTTGAACAGCACGAAGTTCGGGCCGGGATAACCAATGCCGAGGTCGCTGTGGGCATCGACGTGGGTGACGTCGAAGGGGGCGGTCAGGCGTCCGGCGGCGATTTGCTCCTCCCAGAACGTGAGGGCTTGGTCATGCGTCTCGAAAATGCGCCCCGGCTTGGGGGCGGTGCGGGACAGACCGCACTGGTTTTCGAGGAACGCGCGGACGGCGGATGCTTCCCACGGCTCATGTCCGGGGAGGGACGGGCGGTGTCCTAATTCGGCAAGAGGGCAGCAGTCGGCGAGGAAAAAGTCGAGGTCAATGTCGAGAACGCGCATGGTAATGCTTCTTTCTGCTGAAATCAGCGGGATTTCGGTTCTATTATACCCCATTCCCCCTCACGGCGCAAGGTCGATGATGCTGTTGTCGCTGCCGCCCTCGGCGAAGGAATCCGGCACTTGCCCGACGATGATGCTTTCCGCCATCGCCATCTGCGTGCTGGCCTGCACGTTTTTCGCGCCGGTCGGAATGACGATTTGCACGTTCGCAGTCAGGACGAGGGAAATGCGGTGGCGTGTCTGGTTGATGCCGGCGGTGGTAAAATCAGTGCTGAACGCCGCCTGCACCGAGCCGACAGGCAGAATCTGCACGGCGATGCCCGGCCCAGCGCCCGCCAGCAGCGTCAGCCCGATGGCACTGCCCAGCGGCACGACGACGGTTTTCTGCCCCATGGCGGTCAATCTCTCCTGCGCAAGCAGGGACGCCTGCGCCGCCAGACGGTTCATCTCCGGGGTATTCGCCTGAATCAGGCGCACTTGCCCTTGATCGTCCTTCTCGACGGTCATCAGGTCGGCGTAATGCACGCCGAGTCCGAGCATCTCCGACGCTGCCTCGTTGAGCGCCTGAATCGCCAGCGACCGCGCCGTCGCCTGCGAGAGCGTCAGCACGACGTCGGTCACGTTGCGCTCGACGCGGAGAATCAGCAGCGTCATCAGCACAAGCAGCAGCAGCGCGCGTTTCCACCGCCGCCGGGGAGATTTTCGGCGCTTTGCAGGAATTTTCACTTCTGATTCGTTGTTTATCTGGGGCATGGTGCATCCTCCTTTCGTCGCCTGCCATTGCAGGATGCGCGAATATGTGCTATAATATAGGATGTAATTCTGTATGCTCTGCGGGTTATGCTATTTTCGGATGAAAATGCGCCAAGGCGCGAGCAGATGGCGCAGGCGAATCCGAAAATAGCATTCCGCATTCCTTCATATTCCGCCGGGGCGCGCATCATGCCGCTGACGGCGCAAAGGGGCTGAAGCAGTGAAGAAACGCAACGATTTCCCGGACTTTGTGCCGGAAAACGACGATTTTGCCTATCAGGACGGTCATCCCGACGACCCGCAGGGCGATTATCCTGACGAGTACGACCCGAACTGGGCGGACGACGACGACCCCGTGGAAGTTGCGGGGCAGGCGGACATGTTCGCGCACGAGGACTTCTGGAACGCTTCGGCGGATGATAGCGAAGCGCTGCCGGAGGAGGAAAAGGTCTACAAGCACTCCATTTTCAAGCCGGAGATGAAGAAGCCGAACTTCGTGCTGTCGATTGCCGTCAACGTCATCCGCATTTTCGCGGTGCTGGTGCTGGTGGCAGGGCTGGCGGCAGTCGGCGCGGTGGTCGGCATCGCGAAAGGGTACATGGAAACTGCCCCGACGCTTGACCTCGCCGCGATTGACGATCAGGCGCAGACCTCCTTCATCTACGACGCCAACGGCAACCTCATCACCGAATACAAAGGCTCGGAGAACCGCGTCATGGTGTCGATTCAGGCCATGCCGACATACCTCCAGCACGCCTTTATCGCCGTGGAGGATGCGCGCTTCTACACGCACAACGGCGTGGACATCAAGCGCATTATCGGCGCGTTCGTGTCGAACCTGTCCTCCTCCTCCACGCAGGGCGGCTCGACCATCACCCAGCAGCTGATTAAGAATACGCTCCTTTCCTCCGAGCAGAGCTACAAGCGCAAAATTCAGGAAGCGTACCTCGCCATGCAGCTGGAAACGCGCTACACAAAGGATCAGATTCTCGAAAGCTACCTGAACACCATCTACCTCGGCGAAAACTACTACGGCGTGTACACCGCCGCGCAGGGGTATTTCGGCAAATCGCTGGGCGAACTGACGCTCCGCGAATGCGCCATGCTGGCGGGCACATGCAACTCGCCCTACTACTACAATCCGCGTCGGAATTTCTACACGCGGCAGAAGGAAGGCGTGGATTACCCCGCCATCACCAACGACCGCACCAACTACGTCCTGCGCTGCATGTACGAAAACCAGTACATCACCTATGAGCAGTATCAGGAGGCGCTTGACCCGACGACCGCGCATGTGCTGGAGAAAGACCCGAACACGGCTACCGGCATGTACGCCTACGCGCACTACGTCGAATACGCGGTGGATGAGGTCATCGACATTCTGCTGCAGCTGAACAACCTTGAGGACACCTCCGCCAACCGCAACGCCATGGAAAACAAGCTGCGCACCGGCGGCTACCACGTCCAGCTCGCCATTGACACCTCCATTCAGTCCACCGTCGAGGATACGCTGGAAAACTGGACGAACTACCCCACCCTGCGCGACCCGGCGGACAAGGTCTACCGCACGCGCAATTCCGACGGCACATACGACGAAACGGTTGAGCCGCAGGCCGCCGCCGTCGTCGTGGACTACCACACGGGCGAAATCAAAGCCATTGTCGGCAGCCGCACGCGCCCGACGGCGATGAAGACCTTCAACCGCGCGGTGGATATGACCATGCCCGTCGGCTCGTCCATCAAGCCGATTGCCGTGTACGCCCCCGCGATTGAGCTTGGCGCATCCCCCGCGAGCATCGTGATGAACATGCCGCTGCCGATTTCCGGCTGGCGCGGGTCAAACGGACAGGATTCATGGCCGCGCAACTACGGCGGCAGCTCCTACGCCGGCCCGGAGACGCTGCGCAAGGCGCTCGTCAACAGCCATAACACCGCCGCCGCGCAGGCGCTGATGACCCTTGTGGGCGTGGACAATTCCGTTGTCTTCCTGCACGCGATGGGCATTGACGATGCGCACATTGACGCAACGCCGTTCGGCTTGTCCCTCGGCTCCAGCGGCATCACGCCCATGCAGATGGCGGTTGCCTTCGGCGTGCTGGCGAACGGCGGCGTGTATCAGCAGCCCATCTCCGTCCTCGGCATTTCCGACAGCACGGGCAAGGTCATCTGGGACGGCCACCAGCAGCAGGAGCGTCACCGCGTGTTCAGCGAATCCACGGCGTACATGGTGGTGGACATGCTCAAGCAGGCGGTTTCCTCCGGCACGGGCACAAACGCGAAAATCAAGGGGCAGACCGTCGCGGGCAAAACCGGCACGAACTCCGACCAGAAGGGCGTTTTCTTCGCTGGCATGACGGGCTACTACTCCTCCGCCCTGTGGGTTGGGCACGACAACTACAAGGCGCTGTCATCGAAATCCACCGGCTCCCGCTCCGCCGCCCCGCTGTGGCAGAGCTACATGAGCAAGATTCATCAGGGGCTGTCCAACCGCGACATTCTGGAGGGCAGCGCCAGCGACTACGGCTTGGTGAAGGTGACGACGTGCGCGGTATCGGGGCAGCTTGCCACCGACGCTTGCCGCAGCGACGCGATGGGCTACGGGGTCGTGACGGACTACTGGAAAGCCGGCACAGAACCGACGGTTTCCTGCCAGATGCACACGACGCAGACGATTTGCTCCGTCAGCGGCTTGCTCGCCTCCCCCTATTGCCCGGACACGGTCACACGCGGCGTGCTGACGATTCCCTCGGGACACCCGCTGGCCTCCTTCATCGGCACGGAATATGAGGATGTGCTGATTGAGTACCTCGGCAGCTACGCGGTCTTGGGCGCAAGCGGCACCTGCCCGTACCACACGAGCGCATCCAGCTCCGGCAGCAACACGATGGTGGAGAACACGCTGATTCCCGATGCGAAGATTCTGCTTTCGCAAGCCTACGCGCAATTGCAGAGCATGGACATTGTAAACGACGCGCAGCGCTACTCCGCGATTCAGTCCGCCATCACAAATCTGGAATACGTCATCTCCCTCCCCGCCCCGACGACGGCGGAAGTTGCGTCCGCAATGGGGCAGCTGACGCAGGCGATGGCGGGTCTCTACTAATGGATACACAAACAAACACGGCGGCGGATTCTCTCGCAGAAATCCTCCACGCATTGCGCGGCATCCGCGCCCCCATCCAGCAAGGCGAATATGACCTGCACGACCTCGTGCGCGCCGCGCTGGTGGAATCAGGCATCCCCTGCGCGCACGAAGTCCCGCTCGCGCCGCACTGCCGCATCGACTTGCTTTGCCCCGGCGGCATCGGCATCGAAATCAAGCGCGGACAGCCTGACCGCAAGCGCATTGTGATGCAGCTGACCCGCTACGCCGCGTGCGGGCAAATCAGCAGTTTAATTCTTGTGACTGAGCGGACAGTCGCCGTACCCAATCGAATTCACGGAAAGCCGATTTCGTGCGTATGCCTGAACCGGCTGTGGGGAATTGCACTATGAATGAAGAAGAAGCGGAACTGCTACCGCCGTACCTGCGCCCGTACCCGCCCGCCGGCGCACCGCTGGGAACGCTGAGCTACAACCGCCGCAGCAAATGCTGGGTGGTGAAGGGCGACCCGTCGGTGACGGAGGTGTGCAAGCGGCTGTTTCCGGGCAGCGCGGGCAGCCGACGCGGCGAAGCGCGGTTCACGGCGCATCGGCGGGCGGTGGGCGACCTCTGCTGGCTGATGATGCGCTTCCCGCTGGAAATCAAGGCAAGCGACCGCGCGTTGTGGGAAAAGGCGGTCACGGGCGCGCGGGAATACGCGGTTCGTCAGGCAAAGTTATCGACCATGCCCGTGCGCATGACCCCGCCCGACGGCGCGTTTCTGGGGACGCTCCGCCCATTTCAGGAGGAGGGGCTGTCGTACCTGTGCAGCCACGATCGATGCCTGCTGGCGGACGAAATGGGCTTAGGCAAGACGGTGCAGGCGCTGGCGTTTCTATCCTCCACCGGTTCATTGCCCGCGCTGGTGATTCCGCCCGCGCACCTGACCCGCAACTGGCAGGAGGAAACGCTGCGTTTCCTGCGGGTGGACGGCAAAGCGCCGCGCGTGCACACTATCCGTGGGCTGAAGCCCTACGACCTGCCAGAAGCGGACGTGTACATCATGCACTACCTGCTTCTGCGCGGGTGGAAGAGCGTGCTGCCGACGCTGCCTTTTCGATCGGTCATCTTCGACGAAATCCAGGAGCTGCGCCACGCGGGGACGGAGAAGTACTCCGCCGCGTCGCTGCTGTCGGAAAGCTGCGAGCGCGTTATCGGGCTGTCCGGCACGCCGATTTACAACCGCGGCGGCGAAATCTGGAACGTCATCAACATTCTCGACTACCACTTCTTAGGCGACTGGGAGTCGTTCTCGCGCGAGTGGTGCAGCGGCTACGGCAATCAGCTTGTGCTGAAGCCCGATTTGCTCGGCGCGTACCTGCGGCGGGAGGGGCTGATGCTCCGCCGGACGAAGCAGGAGGTGCTGCGCGAGCTGCCGCCGAAGCGCCGCTTGGTGCAGGAGCTGGACTGGAACGACAAGGTATACGCCCAGCTGATGGCGCCCGTGATGCGCGACGTGCTGCGCTGGAAACAGGACGACCAGCTTTCGGCGCAGGAGCGGGCAATGCTGGAGGAATCCATCAGCCAGCACGCGCGGCAGGCCACGGGCGTGGCGAAAGCGCCGTATGTGTGCCAATTTGTGCGCGCGCTGCTGGACAGCGGCGAAAAAGTGCTGCTGTTTGCACACCACCATCAGGTGATGGACATCTACAAGCAGGAATTGAAGGCGTTTTCGCCGGGGTTCATCACCGGGCGGGAGACGACGCTGGCGAAGATGAACGCGGTTGACCGCTTCCAATCCGGGCGGACGGACGTGCTGTGCATCAGCCTGCGCGCGGCAAGCGGTCTCAATCTCCAGCGCGCGACGTGCGTCGTTTTCGGCGAGCTGGACTGGTCGCCGGCAGTGCATTCACAGGCGGAGGATCGCGCGCACCGCATGGGGCAGGAGGATTCGCTCCTGTGCTACTACCTCGTTGCGCCGCAGGGTTCGGACGCGGTGATGCAGGAAGCGCTGGGCTTGAAGGTCAGCCAGTTTGTGGGGCTGATGGGCGACGCGCCGCAGTCCCCGGAGCAGGCGGAGCAGTTTGCGAATCAGGCACGGCGGCATGTGGAGCGGATTGTGGCGCAGATGGGGGACAGCGCCATTTCACCCAACTAACGATAAAAATCAAGCCGCATGGGTGTGCACTGCGAAGGGGTGTCGGGGGCGACCGCAAAGCCC
>OLOP01001880.1_pt1 | contig 12581 bp, 8 predicted proteins | sample 1672381 | NCBI WGS metagenome assembly OLOP01 (sample SAMEA3136678, study PRJEB25190) | human gut metagenome | biome: human gut; feature: human-associated habitat; material: faeces | place: Austria | collected 2013 | reverse complement strand
ATATACTTCCTGTTCCGTATTCCGGTCAAGTGCGGAGAAAGGATCATCTAAGATCAGCACCGGTCTTTTATGGCACAAAGTTCTCGCAAGTGCAAGACGCTTTGCCTGACCACCGGAAAGTCTGACTCCTCCACTTCCCACAACCGTGTCAGGTCCCTGTTCCATCTCTGCAACTTCTCTATCAAAACATACTGCTTTCAAATAAGTTTCTGTATCCTCATTTTCTCCCATCAGAATATTGTTTTTTATACTGTCATCAAATAATTCCGGGTCGTGTCCTAAATAACCAATGGTTCCGGTTAACACACTATTTCCCATCTCGTTTAACTCTCTGCCTGCAAAACGGATACTTCCCTGATAAGGATATTCGCACAGAAATGTCTTTCCAAACGTGGACTTGCCGGACGCAACGGCACCGGTAACACCAATGATCTGTCCCGGTTTTGCAGAAAATGTGATATCCTCATAAATATCTGTCCCGCCCGGATATGCAAAACTCAAATGGGAAACCGTAAGCTCTGCCTGTTTTTGCACTCTGCTTTCACTTTCATGTTCCACACATTTCATGAGGGGTTTGATCCTCTTCCAGGAAACCTGTGCCTTGTGAACTGCGTTAAAAAGTTTTGCCGCACTCGATGATTTTACCGAAAGTTTGGTAAAACAGGTAAGAAATGTGGTAAATGCCGCAACATCCCAGACTCTCCAGCCACTTCCAAGCACGTTTTTACCTCCAAAATATAAAATGAAAATGACACCCGCCATCGAGATGACACGGTAGATCGGCGGAAATGCCGCGCTCCATATATTCGCCCGCACCGCAGATTTTTCGTAAGCTGAAAGATTTTTCTCATACGCATCTTTTCGCTCCTGCTCGCATCCATAAACACGATAGGTGACCGCATTGGATGCCCGGTCTAAGGTGGCGGCACTTAAGATCCCGGACTGCTCCTTATAGGCTGCCCCGGTTCTCTGCACAATTCCTTTCATCTTCTCTGCCAGAAAATACGAAACCGGCGGGAACAGCATGCTTAAAAGCGCAAGTCTCCAGTCATAAAAGAGAAGCATTCCGGCATATGCAAGCAAAGCTACCCCTGTATCAAATATCTCCGTGGTAAATTTCCGCATGCCCTCCGCACAGTCATCCACATCCAGAATCGCTTTTGTCATGACATTTCCGGTGCCTTCCTCTTCCAGTTCTGCCCGGCTTTTATGCACAAGGCTGTCATACAGAACATGTTTCATGCGCCGGTTGACATTGTTTGCAAAACGTCTCACATAAAAACGCTTGATATATCTGGAACTCTGCACCACTGCGATTGCGATCACATAGGCTGCGACCAGTTTTCCCATATCAGGAAATCCTGCCCTGCCGCCAAGGATATCCACCAGACAGCCCGCCATTTTTCCCTCAAACCATGGTCCGGCAAGGAGTCCTAAATTGTAAATCAACCCGGAGACTGTCACCGCAAGAAGAACTTTCCACTCCATTTTAAAATAGGAAATCACATGGTCTGCCTCAAATTTTTGTTTTTCACTTCCAGCATTTTTTCTGTCGTACTTATCACTCATCTGACTCACCATCCATTTCCATCCTGTCGTCTGAACCGGACTGCACGAGTTTTGACACATCGCAAAACTCTGCCCGCCGCTGTTCCTTCGACCGCCAGTAAAGTTTATCTAACGTCTCAAGAAATGCCGCTTTTTCCTCCTTGGGCAGCTCCGCTAAAAGCCACTCATAAAACACGCTCTCAATGGACGCCTTTGAATTTTTTAACTGTTCCGCTTTCTCTGTCGCATACAAAAGCTGGCTTCTTCCATCCTCCGGGTTCGGTTTCCGGTAAAGATATCCTTTGCTCTCTAAATTAGCCGCACGCCTTGCAGCAGCCCCTTTATCAATCTTTAACTGCTCTCTGACTTTCGCCTGTGTGACGCCGGGATTGTGCCGGATGAAATGGATAAAATCAAATTCTGCCGTTCCGATTCCTTCCTCTTTCATCATCTTTAATGTAAACTTCCCCGCTTCACGCGCGATCTTTGTGATTTTTCTTCCTGACTCGTCCATTGCGATCTCCACTCCTAACCAACTCTGAAAATTAAAATCTAACTTATGACTTTCCAATTAGCATACAAAAAATAGATGTACCTGCATCTAACCAGATGATAGTACATCTATTTTTGTGTGTCAATTTATCTTTTTCTTACTTTGCTCAGGAAAAAACTTTTTCCTGATTTGATTCATCAATGAAATCTTTCTTACTTCTCACTCCAGATTTTTCTATATTTCATAAAATAGTAAATACTCATGATCATACTGAGTATCTCGCCCGTTGTGATCGACAGCCAGACTCCGTCCATTCCAAGCAGATTTGGTAATATCAGTACCGGCAGCAAATATCAATATGCCAGTACACTAACCCATGTTTCTGCTATTTTTACTCCACCTTCGGCAGCCCTGCAAATCCCACTGCAAGCTCTTCATCGGTCGGAATATAGTCTGTCATCTCTCCATTGTTAAACTTCTCATATGCAACCATATCAAAATAGCCGGTTCCGGTAAGTCCAAAAACGATAGTCTTTTCTTCTCCGGTTTCTTTACATTTCAACGCCTCGTCAATGGCAACACGAATCGCATGAGAACTCTCCGGTGCCGGAAGGATTCCCTCTATTCTTGCAAACTGCTCTGCTGCTTCAAATACAGAAGTCTGCTCTACACTCCTTGCCTCCATCAGTCCGTCATCATAAAGCTGTGACAGAGTTGAACTCATGCCGTGATAGCGAAGTCCTCCGGCATGGTTTGCAGATGGAATAAATCCGCTGCCAAGTGTATACATCTTTGCTAACGGACAGACCCTTCCGGTATCACAGAAATCATATGCATAGCGGCCTCTCGTAAGACTCGGACAGGATGCCGGTTCGACTGCGATAAATTGATAGTCTTTTTCACCACGCAGCTTTTCTCCCATAAACGGAGAGATCAGACCCCCAAGATTGGAACCGCCGCCTGCACATCCGATAATGATATCCGGCGTAATATCATACTTTTCCAGAGCAGCTTTTGTCTCAAGTCCAATGACTGACTGATGTAACAATACCTGATTTAACACACTTCCCAATACATAACGATATCCTTCTCTCGTCGTTGCAGCTTCTACTGCCTCGGAGATTGCACAGCCAAGACTTCCTGTTGTGCCCGGATGCTCTGCTAAAATCTTTCTGCCGACTTCTGTTGTCTCAGACGGTGACGGGGTTACACTTGCTCCATATGTGCGCATTACCTCACGGCGGAATGGTTTCTGTTCATAGGAAACTTTTACCATATAGACTTTACAGTCAAGATCAAAATAAGCACACGCCATAGAAAGTGCAGTTCCCCACTGTCCAGCACCTGTCTCTGTTGTCACACCTTTTAATCCCTGCTTCTTTGCATAATATGCCTGTGCAATCGCAGAGTTTAATTTATGGCTTCCACTTGTATTGTTTCCCTCAAATTTATAGTAGATCTTTGCCGGAGTCCCCAGTTTTTTTTCCAGACAATATGCTCTCACCAGTGGTGACGGACGGTACATGCGGTAAAAATCACGGATCTCCTGTGGAATATCGATGTATGGGTTGGTATCATCGAGTTCCTGTTTTACCAGTTCATCACAGAATACATGCCCCAGTTCCTCCGCGGTCATCGGTTTTAGAGTTGCCGGGTTCAAAAGCGGTGCTGGTTTGTTCTTCATATCAGCGCGCACATTGTACCATTGTGTCGGCATCTCATTCTCTTCCAGATAAATTTTATACGGTATTTTCTTTTCGCTCATCTTCTCCTCTTTTCCGCAACTTTTATCGTTACTTTACTGTTATGATTCTCTGATTCATGATTTCATCTATATTTTAGTATGTTAGCACATTGAAGTGTCGCAGTCAATAACTTTGGATCTTAATATCGGCATCGACGAAAGTCGTAACACCTGTTTACCCCAAATTGCGTTTCTTTTTATTCCACTCTTGCAACACTGCTGACACCCTCCGGCGTCCGCTGCTTTGTCACAATTATTTTTTTGTCGATCTGGTCTTTTAATTCAGATACATGTGAAATAATTCCTACCAGACGATTTCCCTCGGTGAGCTGCAGCAATGCTTTTAACGCCTGTTCTAAGGCATCCTCATCGAGTGATCCAAATCCCTCGTCCACAAACATGGAATCCATACGGATTCCACCCGCATAAGACTGTATCTCATCCGACAGTCCAAGCGCAAGTGACAATGATGCCTGGAAAGACTCCCCACCGGAAAGCGTCTTTACACTGCGCTTTGTCCCGTTATAATGATCAATCACACAAAGTTCCAATCCTGCTTTTTCCTTGCGGCTTCCTGTCTCTTCCTCACGTTTTAATTCATACTGCCCGCTGCTCATCGTAAGCATCCTCCGGTTTGCTCGGATCAGTATCCTGTCAAAATAAGCCATCTGCACATAAGTTTCCAGTTCAATCTTTGCCTTACCGTTTAACATTCCACTTGCCGTATCGGAAAGAGATTTCATCCAGACATACTTTTGTTCGGTCTGTGCGATCTCTTTTTGTTTTTTGCTGACATTTTTACAGATTTCCCTATTAGTACAATAAGATGTATATTTTGAAGCCCTGTTTTCTTCCATCTCATTTCTTTTTGCACGCAGTTCTCCCGCCTGTTTTTCGATCTCTTCTTCCGGAAACGATATTGCTTTCTCTGTTTCCTCAATCTGACGAAGCAGCATCTGAATGACGCCCTTTTCCGTCTCTCTGCTTTTTTCGTAATTATGATACGCTTCTCTTGTCTTTTCTCTGTTCTCTTCTAAATTTCTTTTTTTCAGGGTAAACTCGTTTATCTGTGTCTGTACCCCCTCTTTTGTTACATCCCTTACCTGCTCTTTCAGCTCATTGAGATTCTTTTCTTCATTTGCGTACTCTGTCTGCAGACGTACCAGCTCCTGTTCTGCCACATTGATCTGGTCGGCAAGTGTTTTTATTTCTGTTTCATCGAGCGGAATCTTTTTTTCTAAGGCAGTCTTTTTTCGTTCGTCTTCCTGTTTTTTGGAAAGTTCCGCTTTTTTCTCATCGGCTGCTCTTTGCAGCATAGTAATCACAGACTGTACATGGTATGGTTTTGCATCAAAATCTTCTATTGACAAAACCTGACTCCCATCAGCGTTTTTTATGGTCTGTAATGTATTGACATCTGTATCTCCAGTTAAAGTGCTCTGATTACATGTAATTATATTACTTGTAATTATATTACTTGCAATCAAAGCACCCGTAATTAAATTACATGCAGATTTTATATCGTCACTGATCTGCTTTTCGGCAGTTTCCCTGTTTCCGGTCAATTTTGCAATTTCTTCCTGAATACTGCTGATTGTTCCTCTTATCTTTTGTATTGTTTCTTCGCTTTCTTTTAATTCATCTTTGATCTGCTCTGCACGTTTCCTGTTATTTTTTGCCTGTAAAAACTGCGTGTTCCGTTCGTTTTCAATCTGCATAAGCTGTGCAAAAACAGTTTTTTGATCCTCTGTCTGCTCTATGCCAGTTCCACAGTCTGCAACGTTTTTCTTCCACTGCTGTTTCTGCTGTGTGCACCGTTCTGTCGCCGTGGCAAGCATCTGTCCAAGATTAATGTTCTGTTCGTTTAACATAACCAGTTCATCCTGCGCAGACTGCATCTGTTCTTCTAATACATGCTTGACATCCAGATCCTTTTTCGCTTTTTCTTTCTGATCTTTATATTCTTCCCTTCTCGCCTCATCAGCACTCTTTTGCCTTTTTGTCTCCGTCTTTATTTCATTTAAAGACATTCTGACATCAGGCTCACCAAGCAGTTCTCCTGCATCCTTTAGGACTGCTGACATTTTCTCATTTTCCTGTGTCACGAGCTGATGCGCTTTTTCACTCAGTCTGCTGACTGACTCCCTTGCCTTTTCATCCTCCGCTTTTGCCTGTTTTAACACTTCCCGATCCGGAGTTTCCTGTGGTATGACTGCCAGTGTCGGATGATGTATGGCTCCACAGACCGGACAGGGTTCGTCTTCCTTTAATCCCTGCGCCAGCATTCCCGCCTGTGCATCCCAGAATTGCTGTTCTATCCTCCGGTATTGTTCACTGATCTGTTTCTGCTCTGCGGCTGCTTTCTGATACTGTTTTTGAGTTTTCTCCCTTTCTCTGCTGACTTTCTCCCAATCCTCTAACCTGTTTTCCAGCTCTTCGAGCCTGCGTATCCTCTCTGATACTTCCAATATTGCTTTCTCTGCCTGTTCTCCCCTGCTGTCTGCACCGGAAAGCTGCTCCCACGTTTCTTTTTGCTGCTGTAAGTCCCTGCTTTTTACCTCATATGATTTCTGTACGTTTTCCAGTTCTGTACCAAGTCTCTTTACTTCTCTTTCTGATGTGTTCAACTGTTCTGCAATCTCTGTCAGATCCTGTATTTTCTGTCGGATTTCTTTTACTTCCTTCTCATAGGCAATCTCCTGTCCTGCCGCATCCTTGTTCTGCTCCTGTTCTTCTTTTAACAGTTGCCGCTGTTCTAAAAGACTGTTTTCTGTTTTCTTTTTTAAATCAAGTTTTTCCTTTTGATCTGAAATATGCTCCTCCAGCGCACGGCTCCTGTCTCTCTGATTTTTCAGCGTATCCATTTTTTCTGTGATCAGTCGCATTTCATGCTCTATGCGTTGTATTTCCGCAGTAATGCCCTCATAAGATTTTAAGGTCTCTTTTTCCTGCTGCAGTTTTCCCTCCAGTTCTGTTCGTCTCTGTTCATCCTGCCGTTTTTTCTGAACCTTTTCTTCCATATCCTGGTGCTTCTTTTCCTGCGACAGACCAATTTCCTGTATTTTTTCAAACAACACCAGCTTCTGTTTATATTCTTCAATCGTTCTGCCTAATTTTTCACAGCATTCCGTTTCCTCTCCTGCCCTGTCCATATCCGCTTTTGCCTGCACCAGAAGCGCTTCTAAGTCCTTCAGCTTCTGCTGTTTTTCTTCCAACAACCGCCTTCTGTCTGCATTTTCACGCACTTTCCCGCTAAGTTCATCCATATTTTTTATTTGCTGATCCAGCGCCTCTTTTTTCTTTTGCAGGCACTCCAACGCAGATTTTTCCGCTTTACAAAGTTCTTCTAAAAGTGAGATTCCCTCCTCGATCCTGCCGTCAAATTTTTCCTTTTTTAAAAGATTTATTTTTTCTGCGATCCTTGTCCCTTCTTCATCCAGAGAGTCACTCTCACAGACAATTCCCTCCATATACTGATTGATGCTGCGCCGCAGTTCATCATATTCTTTCCATTGTTTTTTTACGGCATCTTTCAGTTTGTCCTGCAGCACACGATAAATATCCGTCCCGAATATCTGACGAAAAATCTTTCCTCTCTCCTCCGTATTGGCAAACAATACTTTCTGAAAATCCCCCTGTGCGATCATTGCTATCTGGGTAAACTGTCTGCAGTCTAAACCGATCAGCTCTGTGATGGCGCGTGTGACCTCTCTGCTTTTTGTCACTGGTTCTCTGTCATCCGGGTATTCTAGTGCAGCATTCGCCTTTTCCGTTGTCATTCCCGTTCCACGTCCCTTCGGACGCATATATTCCGGGTTACGCTCTACTGTATACCGTTTATTTGCGTACTCAAATGTCAGACGCACGAATGTTTTCACGTCATCTTTTGCATATTTGCTGCGGAACATATCCGCTTTGCGCACATCACCACTGGCTTCCCCGTACAGCGCAAACGTGATTGCATCAAAGATCGTGGTCTTTCCTGCCCCGGTATCCCCTGTGATCAGAAATAATCCCTGCGATCCAAGCCGTTCAAAATCTATGGTCTGCTCCCCCGCATACGGGCCAAATGCACTTATTGTAAGACTGACTGGTTTCATAAATCGTTCCTTTCCTGCCGCTCCTATTTTCTCTCAAATCCCAAATATCTCGTTCCCTGAAACATCAGTTTTCCTGTATTTGCTTCTCAAACTATTTTTTCAGGAACTTGTCAATGCACCAGCTCTTCCATCAGTTCTCTGACAAAATCCCGCTGTTCTTCACTCATCTGCTGATTATTCTGTATCTCGTAAAATTCTTCAAACAGTTCCATCTCTGATTTTTGCTCCACATGTTCGGTCACCTCAACCTGCCTGCTCTGTCTGGTCCTGCTGTTATCATAGACAAGCTGCATCAGATTCGGGTATACCGTCCGAAGCTTTGCCATTCCATCCGGCACATCCTCCTCATCGGTCAGTGTGATCTGCAGATAATCGTCTGTTTCTGTGCCCTCATAAAAATCTTTCGACATCAGTTCCATGTATGTTCCCCGGATCTTTCTCAGATCACGAAGCGGTTTTAACGGAACTTTTTCAATGAAGATATCTCCCTTTTCCTTTATCTCCATGACAACAACAGACTTTTTCTGTTCCGCTTCGGAGAAAGAATATTTGAGCGGAGTCCCGCAATAGCGCAGTGTCTCCCTCTCGATATGCTGCGGGCTATGAATATGCCCTAATGCAACGTAATCAAAAACATCAAACACTTCCGCCCCAATCTGGTCTAATCCACCCACCGAAACTTCCTCCGACTCACAGCGCGAAGCCCCTGTCACAAACTGATGTGCCACTAATATATTCCGCTTTGATGCGTCCACCGGCATATGAGATACGACAAACTGCAGGGCATCCTGATATGTTTCCACTGTCTCCACATCATCTTCCTGTGCCAGATCCTGTTTTGTCCCGGCATCTTTTTTTCCAATGGATATCCCCTCTGTCACTTTCCTCCATGCATGGCGCACGACCGCCGGGCGGATAAACGGCAGCAGCCAGATGCAGAGTTCCCCATATGCATCCTGACATGTAACACACCTCACCTCTCCATCATAAACCGGTGAAACATAGACTTCCCGGCTGCTCATAAGCTGTGCACCAAATGCAATACGTTCCGCGGAATCATGATTTCCACTGACTGCAAACACCTTTTTCCCGCAATCAGCAAGTCCCGTGAGAAACTGATCAAACAACTGTACCGCCTCCGCAGACGGAACCGGCTTATCATAGATATCCCCCGCGATCATAACCGCATCCACCTGTTTTTCCAATGCGATCTCTTTGATCTGCCGTAAAATATATTTCTGATCTTCGATCATGGAAAACTCATTGACTCTTTTTCCAATATGCAAATCCGAGATATGAAGAAATTTCATGCTCTCCTCCTATACTATTTCATTCGTAATACTTTACTTAACTATACCATATAGCGTCCCGAAATACAAACATATGTTTTGTTTTTGTTGCTTTTTCACAAAAAAACAGATCTCAGAAAATAAAAACCACTTTCTGGAGATCCATTTTTCTATTTATTTTGTTTCCATTGTAACAGCAATGCCGAATTGATGATGACGAGCACAGAACCTGCATTATGTACCAATGCTCCCACGACCGGATTTAAAATTCCGATGATTGCAAGCACGATCGCCACAAAGTTAAGCCCCATCGAAAAACTCATATTGCATTTGATCGTGATCATCATCCGCCTGGATAATGCAATCAGATGCGGCAGTTCTTTTACTTCATCATCCACCAGCGCAATATCTGCTACATCCAACGCAATATCACTTCCAACACCGCCCATCGCAATTCCGATATCCGCTTTTTTCTGTTCCGCCGGCAAGGTAATCTGCGCTAAGACATCCTCACACGGCACATCCTCGTCAACCATACGGTCGATTGCCTGTACCTGACCAATGATTTTTGACAGTCTTATTTTTCACTTATCTCTTCCCGTATCTCTATCGGATGCGCATCGGTAACAAAGATCATTCCATCATACAATTTTTCCGGCGATTGTGATGTGCGGTAACTGCGTGGGAAAAGTCCCATAAAAATTGCACTGTAGCCCTCTCCTAACGATCCCATAGAAACATGATCTGTAATCTGCTCTTTCAGTTGTGAATTTTCCGGAACCTTTGAAAAATCCAGCCAGCTCATATCATAACCGGCTTTCTTCGCGGCTTTCGCTAGAGGATCATAGGAATAAAACGTGTGCGTGATACGCTTTCCATCATTTTTCGGAAGATTGCAGTTCGTCTTGTAAAAATCCGTTCCAATCGCAAAATATCCGTCCCCCAGTTCATCGGAAAGAATATTCCCCATCACTCTTGTACCTGCGCCATAATTTCCAAACCGCTCTATATGCCCATTGTGACCTGAAATAAAAATACAGGAATTGCCCCTCTGCTCTTCCATAGAAAGGATCCACAGCACATTTTCTGCCATCAATTGGTCTCTGAGCACATTTCCTTCTACGGCAGAATTGATCACTTTCCCAAGAGAAATATTCTGCAGCAGCGTATCTGCCAGATGATCCGCCTGTACAATGTCCTTTACATCTGATTTTTGTAATTCTTCTTTTATTTCTGTGATCACTCTGCTCTGCTGTTCAACATCATACTCACTGTGCTGTTCTTCTGTATCCTCCAGTTTCTTCAGTTCTGTCACATCTATCCCCGCCTTTTCACATGCTTCAATCAGATACTGCAGATTATAGGACCATCTTTGCATGTCAAACCCATAAAACCTTAAATCATCTCCATCTTTTGCAGTCTCATTGTATTTTCGCATATAAGAGATCAGATCTGCCATCTCATCAGTTCTGTATATTGCAAAGCCAATCGCCGCGGCAGCCTGCTCTGCCGTTCCTTCCCCACCGTGAATGTAGCGGTTCACATACTCGCATCCACCGTAGTCTCCCTCCAGTGCAAATGCTCTTATCCCGGCATTTTCCACCAGATTTTGAAATACGGAAAGTTTTAACTGCTGAAACTCTGCATTTCCATGGGATGCCTCCCCCAGTGCCACAATTTTTGTTTTCTCCGGTATCTTTAAGTCCTCCACCTGCTCTGCATATTGTGCAAATTCCGTTGTATCTGCACACGGTCCGGTTCCAAATCCTCCAAAATGGGAAGATATGCTGCCGGCGGCAACAATACCTGCTAATACCATACCTGCGGTTATCAAAATCCATGTCCGTTTTTTCTTCTTATTTTTCTTTTCCATAAAATCTCCCCCAAATCTGTTTTTCTTATTCGATACTCCAATATTAACAAAAGGGAAAATGTTCTGCCATTTCATTAGCTTACATTTTCCCTGATGTATCTTACATTTTTGTAAGATTTATATAGTTTTCAAATTTATACTGTTCTATAACTTTACTTCCCAAAAGAGTGATTGCCTGTTTCGGACAATTACAGATACAGCGGTAACACATGGTACACTGATCCCCTGGGTGGGGTTTTCCTTTTTCCATGATTATATTTTTCATGGGACAAATTTCCGCACACATACCACACCCCGTACAATCCTCATTTATTTTTAATTGATCGGTATATCCCGCTGTCTTTTTATAAAACCAGAGCCTTTGTCCAAAAAGTCCTGCTATATGTGAGAAAATTGTCAGTCCCTCTTTCAGATAATCCCCCTGTTTTATCCGTTTTGCAGCTTCATAAATCTTTCTGTCAGCTTTTTCAATGATCTTTTTATTTTCTTCCATCTGCCTTTTCAACAGCTTACTGTCGCACACGGAATCGGGCATTTTAATATGCACACCGCTAAGAATCTCTGCTCCATATTTTTTCAGAAGTCTTGCTGCACATCCGGAGCCGTCCCCGCATGGTCGCGACACATATCATTTTCCTGCCTTTCCATAAAGAGGCATGCATTTGGATAAAATCTCTTACCATGTATGGTGCATTCGAAAACTGCGTCGGATACCCAAGGATCACTGTTTCGTTTCTTTTTATTTTATCAATGATAAATTCATCTTCTAACGGAACCACATCGGCTGACGCATCGATTAATTTTACCAGCTTTGTAACGCAGTATTTCGTATTACCTGTACCACTCAGATAAATTCCTATCATTTCCAAACTCCTCCGTCTTTCGGTTATTTTGACGTTTTTTCTATGAATGTTTTCTATTGAATATTTTCTATTGAATATTTTCTATGGAATGGTACAGCATACCAAAACCATCCTCTAAAAATTCACTCTTTGATAAATCCATCGACATTTTGATATATTCTTCCTTATTCGCTGCAAGCTGTATCAGTCCTGCTAACATTCCCCAGAACTGAAAGATCGTAGGCATTATTTTTAAATCCTCTCGCAAATCACCATTTTGAATGCCTGCCACTAAAAATTCTTTCATTTTTTCATTGATTTCTTCCCCCACATGATAGGTAGCTTTCTCTTCTGGCAGGTAATCATGATCTTTAAAATCAACATTAATTTTGTCCAACACCATTTTAAAATAAAACGGAAATTCCTCCTGATACTGTATTAAACCTTTACAGATCATATCGTATCTAGCCCTTGTTGTCTGCTGCTCTTCTAACGCAGCAACTATATATCCATATAATTTTTGCATGCTCTCTAAAACCAGCAGACCAATGATCTCCTCTTTGTTTTCAAAATATACATATAACGTAGCTTTACTGTATCCGGCAGCTTCTGCAATATCACTCATGGAAGTTGCCGTGATTCCATTTTCCATAAACAGTACCGATGCCGCTGACGCAATATTTTCTCTATGT
>OLOP01001879.1_pt1 | contig 12582 bp, 9 predicted proteins | sample 1672381 | NCBI WGS metagenome assembly OLOP01 (sample SAMEA3136678, study PRJEB25190) | human gut metagenome | biome: human gut; feature: human-associated habitat; material: faeces | place: Austria | collected 2013 | reverse complement strand
CGAACACGTAGCAGGCCATGTATACCGCAACCACCAGCGGCATCGCGGAAAACATCGTCTGCGCGTGCCGCGTCGGGATATACATTTCAAAGCGCAGTTCCATGCTCAGGTATACGGAAAGCAGAATCAGCACAATATCCAGCAGCGCCATGCCTACCTTGCGGAACCATGCGTTGTTTTTCAGCTTGTTCATCGTTTGTCTCTCTCCAATTAAACGCGCGCAAAAAAGGCGCGCAGATTCTCCCAGTCTCGCTGATTGTAGATTATAGCATATTCCGCTTCCGTTTTTCAAGTAGGCGCAAACAAAACAGCCGCTTCTCTTTCGAAAAGCGGCCGTTCGTCGCGTTATTCAGCCTCCATCGGCATCATCACAGCGCCCTCGGGGCGAACCATCAGCGCAGTGCAGCTCCCCGCGCCGAAGGCGTCTTCCATCAGCTTCTTGTAATCGGCCAGACGGGCGAGCGGCACATACGCCTGAATCGTGCCGGCAAAGCCGCCGCCGTGCACGCGCTGCGCGCCGTCGCCATGCAGGAAACGGCGGCTCAGCTCAATGCCCATCGCCATCTGCTCCTCGGTCGGGCGGGCGTAGACGTTTTGCAGCAGCTTCCAGCTGCTCTCGCCGCTGCGGTTCACCGCGTCGAAGAACGCGGGCAGATCGCCGCCGCGAATCGCCGCCGCCTGCTCGAGCACGCGGGCGTTTTCATCGTAATAATGCAGCGCGCGCAGCACGGCGCGGTCGCCGCAGGCCCTGCGCACCTCGCCGATGCGGCTTTCCACCGTCTCCGGCTCGACCTCGCGCAGCACATGCTTGCCGAAGTGCGCTGCGACGGCCTCCATCTCCTTGCGGATCGCCGCGTAATCGTCGGTCAGGTCGCCGTGGTCGCCGCCGGTGTTGACCACACAGAGCGCGTAGCCCTTCGCCGCAAAATCACAGGCGATGGCTTCCACCTTCGCGTCCTTCTCCTTGAAATCAATGGTGACCATGCCGCCCACGGAGGAGGCCATCTGATCCATCAGGCCGCAGGGCTTGCCAAAGTACACATTTTCAGCCCACTGGCCGATCTGTGCAATGGCAATGGGGGAGACTTTTTCATCCATGAAGCAGTCGTTCAGAATCACGCCGACCAGCACCTCAAAGGCGGCAGAGGAAGAAACGCCGCTGCCCTTGGGCACATTGGAGGAAATGTACACGTCCAGACCGGACAGCTTTGCGCCGCGCTGACGGAAAGCCTCGCACTCGCCGCGCAGTAGGGAAGCAGTGGTGTTCTCCTCCTCCTTGCGGGCGGTCAGGTCATCAAGGTCGATGACGCACAGGTCGTAGCCCTCGCTCTGCACGCGCAGCTGGTTCAGGCTGTTGGGGGCGGCAGCAGCGATCATATCAATGTTCACGCTGCCTGCCAGCACACGGCCATGCTGGTGGTCGGTGTGGTTGCCGCCGATCTCGGTGCGGCCAGGGGCACTATACAAACCGGCCTCGGTATGTGCGCCGAAGGTGGTCTCTAACCCGTCCAGAACAGCCGCATAGCGGGCTGCCTGTGCAGGGGTCTCATCGGGGGTGCAGCAGTACAGCGCAGCCAGACGCGCAGCGTGTGCGCCCTTGGTCAGCTCCTGCTTCCAGGTGGAAATGGACTTCATCATGGAAATTTCCTCCTACTATTATGATCGGAAAAGTCGATGCAGCCGTTCGCAGCTGCCGTAGCTGCTTCTATAATAGTCAAACGCAACGCAAAAAACCATGTGTTATTGTTGCATCTCGATGAAAAGTTGCAAAAAGCGCCTGTGCAGCTCAATCGACTGCTGTCGAACAAATAAAATAAAAGTTTTTCGGGCGAATCAAAATGCTTGGCATAAATGCACACAAATCCCGGAATTTTGAGCGCAGCGCCCAAAAAAAGACGGGATGGAAAATTGCACTTTGCACAAAAAAATACCCCCGCACCGATGCAGCCATCGGGTGCGGGAGTGTGGTTCAGCGGGTAAATTCGCTGCCGGTCAGGCCGTCGAGGTTCAGCATTCCTTCCAGTGCGGCAATGTCGGCGTTCACGTCCAGCGCATCGGCTTGGAACAGCTTGTCCAGCTGGTTTTCAAAGGCGGTCACCAGCAGGTCCATGCTGCGCTCGATGCTGTGCTTGGCTTCGGTAATGTTCGTGCCCTCCACCGCCTGCCGGGAAAGGCTGGCGTAGGTGTTCAGCAGCTTGAGGGCGGTAGGCAGATAGTAGTTCATAAATTTTTGCAGCTGTGCTTTTTTGTCCGGGTCCTTCTGCGCCAGCGCAAAGATACGCCCGCTGACCTCTTCCAGCCGGGAGATCTTCTGGCTCATCACCGGGTCTGGGATGGCATCGTTCACCTCCCGCAGCTGGCGCAGCAGGGCAGCGTACTCGTCCCCTGCGGCGGGCTGAGCTTTAGGTGTCGGGGCTTGCACAGGCTTTTTCGGCTGGGGTGCTGCGCCCCGCACCACCAGCGTGTCGGTGCGGTTGTCAATGTAGGCATCCGCGCCGAAGTATCCGTGCTCGATGGCACTTTTCACGGCAGCGCGTCCCCGGGCGGCGTCCACCCCGGCGGCGGCAAACAGTTCCGGCAGGGGGATATTATCGCGCTCGCCCACAACCTTATCCAGCAGCTGCTCCAGCTTGCGGGTGCGGTTCATCCGCAGACCGGTCAGCAGCGCACCGCCGCCGCCAATGGCCATGACGATATCGGAAAACAGCTCCCCGGGGTCGGGCAGAATCTGCCATGCACCGATGATATCCACCGCATCCGTCACCCCGGCAAACAGGAAAACGGCACCCATGATGGTGCAGAGGACGGCAATGTTTTTATGCCATTCCTTTGCACTTTTCTGCTCTGCCGTGGGAACATCCTGCCCGGGGAAAGGCGGCGTTTTCGGCATGGATGCAGGTTCCGGGTCGGGGCGGTAGCCGCCCCGGGCACGGGCAGCTTCCTGCTCTTCTTTCTGCATCTTCTGGTCAATGCCTTTCAGGATGAACAGTAGCACCCCTAATGGTCCGGACATCGCCATCACGATAAAGATGGCAATGGTGGGGATCTTTGCAAAATAATGTTTTCTCGGCTCCATGAAACAGAGTTCCTTTCCGCAATAAAAATAAGACCGTGTTCCACTCTATTATAGCGGAACGCGGTCGTTTTGTTAAGGGGTAATCCATGCGGGCGGCAGGGGAGTAAGTCTGCCCCCGCGGGGAGGGATCACTTCATCAGGCTGCACACGGCCTCGGCGTAAGCGGTGGGGTCGTCCACAGGCAGGCCCTCGATGAGCTGGGCCTGTGCGTACAGCAGGGCACTGTACTTGTTGATCTTGTCGGTGTCACCGGCCTCCTGTGCGGCCTTGAGCACGGCGAACACGGGGTGGTTGGCGTTCAGCTCCAGCACCTTATCGCTCTTCACGCCCTCGCTGCCGGGCTGCTTGGACAGCACCTTTTCCATCTCAATGGACAGCGGGCCGTCGGCGCTCAGGCACACCGGGTGATCCTTCAGGCGGGTGGAGACCTTGACTTCCTTCACCTTGCCGTCCAGAGCAGTCCTCATGGCGTCGAACAGGTCCTTGTTCTCGGCGGTGGCATCCTCGGCGGCCTTCTTCTCTTCCTCGGTCTCAAGGCCCAGGTCACCGCTGTTGACGTTCTTGAACTCCACGGTGCCGTCCTTGCCCTCGGCATCCTTGCGGGGATAGGTGCGCATGATCTGGAGGCAGAACTCGTCCACATCTTCGGTCAGGAGCAGGACATCGTAGCCCTTGTCCATGACCAGCTCGGCGGCGGGCAGCTTTGCCAGACGGTCGGTGGAGTCGCCGGCGGCAAAGTAGATGTACTTCTGCTCAGCGGGCATCTTGTCCACGTACTCCTGCAGGGTGACCATCTTCTGCTCCTTGGCGGACCAGAACAGCAGCAGGTCGCGCAGCAGCTCGGCGTGCATCCCGTAATCGGAGTAAGCGCCGAACTTGATCTGGCGGCCGAACTCCTTCCAGAAGGCCTCGTACTTCTCACGGTCATTGGCCAGCATGGCGTGGAGTTCGTTCTTGATCTTCTTTTCCAGTGCGTTGTGGATCAGCTTGAGTTGGTTGTCCTTCTGGAGCATCTCACGGCTGATGTTCAGGCTCAGGTCCTGACTGTCCACGACGCCCTTGACGAAGCTGAAGTAATCGGGCAGCAGGTCGCCGCACTTTTCCATGATGAGCACGCCGGAGGCATACAGGGCCAGACCCTTTTCGTAATCCTTGGTATAGAAGTCGTAGGGACGGTGGCTGGGCACGAAGAGCAGGGCGTTGTAGTTCGCGGTGCCCTCGGTGCGGCTGACGATGACGCGGGCGGGGTCGGAGTAATCGTTGAACTTGTCCTTATAGAAGTTGGCGTACTCCTCGTCGGTGACTTCGCTCTTCTGCTTCTTCCAGATGGGCACCATGCTGTTCAGGGTCTCCAGCTCGGTGTAGGTCTCCCACTCCGGCTTGTAATCATCGGGCTTGGGATCCGGTTCGGGCTTCTGGCGGCTCTTCTCGCGCTCCATCTGGATGGGATAACGCACATAGTCGCTGTACTTCTTGACGATGGCCACGATACCATACTCGTCGAGGAAGTTCTCGTAGTTGTCGGTGTCGGTGCTGGGCTTGATGTGCAGGATGATCTCGGTGCCCGCGGTGTCCTTCTCGGTGGGGTTCAGCTCGTAGCCGTCAGCACCGCTGGACTCCCACTGCCAAGCCTCGTCGGAGCCATAGGCTTTGGAGATGACGGTGACCTTGTCGGCCACCATGAAAGCGGAGTAGAAGCCGACGCCGAACTGGCCGATGATGTCGATGTTCTCGTCCTTGTTCTCCTTCTTGAAGTCCAGCGAACCGGAGTGGGCGATGGTGCCGAGGTTGGATTCCAGCTCCTCTTTGGTCATGCCGATGCCGTTATCGGAGATGGTCAGGGTGCGGTTGTCCTTATCACGGGTGAGCAGGATGCGGAAATCGCCTTTGTTCATGCCGACGGAAGTGTCGGTCAGGCTCTTATAGTACAGCTTGTCGATGGCGTCCGAAGCGTTGGAGATCAGCTCCCGCAGGAAAATTTCCTTATTGGTATAGATGGAGTTGATCATCATATCCATCAGCTTTTTGCTTTCTGCCTGAAATTCTTTTTTCGCCATAATGCAAAACCTCTTTTGTTCAGATTTGGCGCCAAGGAGCCGGAGTTTCGGGATGACTGCTTAGCACTCATAACTTTCGAGTGCTAATATACACCGCTTCACACCAAAAATCAAGGGGTTTCATAAAAAGTTCAGAAATGTTTCGATTTCCTTTACATTCCCCCGCAAACTTATTATAATGATTCGGAAACCAAACCGGAAAGGATGACCCAAATGCAGTTTAAGACTTACCCTCTCCTCGGCGGGGGAGAGCTGGACGTATATCTGCGCACCCCGGCCCCGGCGATGCCGAACGCGCTGCGGCGGCCGCTGGTGCTGGTGGTGCCGGGCGGCGGGTACGAGCATGTCAGCGCCCGCGAGGCGGACCCGGTGGCTTTGCAGTTTGCGGCAGCGGGGTACCACGCCGCCGTGCTGACCTACAGCGTCGGCGAGGGCGCACGGAATTACCAGCCGCTGCGCCAGCTCAGCGCGGCGCTTGCGCTGCTGCGGGAACATGCGGAGGCGTGGGGCGTCCTGCCGGAACAGATCGCGGTCTGCGGCTTTTCGGCGGGCGGGCATCTGGCCCTGTCCGGGGCTGTGCTGGACCTGCCCGGCGGTGAGGCGGCGGCCCAGCAGCGGCCCAATGCGGTGCTGCTGGCTTACCCGGTGGTCACGGCGGGAGAGCACGCCCACCGGGGCAGCTTTGTTCGGCTGTCCGGCAGCGAGGACCCGGCGGACCACCAGAAATTCACGCTGGAAGATAAGATCACGCCGGACACCCCGCCCGTTTTTGTCTGGCACACGATGGAGGACGCCACCGTTCCCGTGGAGAACACTCTGCTGCTGCTTGCAGCGCTGCGGAAGAACCGCGTTCCCTGCGAAGTACATCTGTTCGAAAAGGGCGTCCACGGCACCAGCATCTCCACCGCCGAGGTCGATGCCGCCAGCGCCCACCGCGCCCACTGGGTGCAGCTGGCTGTGGAGTGGCTGAACGACACCTTCGATTTTCATCTGGCATAAAATGGTTTTGTGCGTGTCTACAAAAATTTCATGAAAAAATAGTTGACCTGCAACAAAAATTAGCGTATACTGGTTCAGCGAAAACGAACGCCGGGGCACACCCCCGGAAGAGAAGAGGGAATACATATGGCTATGCGGCCGGAAATTTCGGTCAAGGACCTGCTGATGCAGGCCTTTCTGACCGGCTGGGAGCTCTCCGACAAGAGCATCTCGCAGGACGAATATCTTCAGAGCGCCATTCAGGTGATCGAGGTGCTTCAGGTGGAGCCGGAAAACCTCTACGCCGAAGAGGGCCTCGGTTTGCCGGACGGCGAAGAGGTGGATCATCTGGACGATCTGCTCCGCGCGGATGGTCAGTGGCTCTATTACGGTGTGGAAGAGGAGAACTTCTTCCTGATTCAGTGGTATCCGGATGTGGAGTCCGCCAACGCGAAGCTGGCAGAGCTGGATGCTATGGGCGACGGCAGCAAGCAGTACCTTGTGGATATGAGCCTGAAGCGCTCGACCCCCACCGTGGCCGAAAACTTCGGCAGCTCAAATCCGGTGCAGCTTCGTTCTTGATATTTTTGGAATAAGGAAAGGGAACCCAAGCGATGCAGCTTTCTCAGATCGAACGGGAGCAGCTTTACGCCATCCTCGAAAAATACGACCAGCACCCCAAGGTGCAGGAAATGCGGGAGTTCATCCAGCACGGCGATGTGACCACCTATCAGCACTGCAAGAATGTGGTGCTGGTCAGCTTTTGGATCAACCGCCGCTTTCATCTGGGCGCGGATGAGACGGCGCTGGCGGTGGGCGGCTTCCTGCATGACTTCTATCTGTATGATTGGCACAAGACCAGCAGCTTCCACGGGCTGCGCCGCCTGTTCGAGATGCACGGCTTTTCCCACCCCGGTTCCGCTTGTGTGAACGCGAAGCGCTACTTTCAGATCACCAAGAAGGAGCAGAACATCATCCAGAGCCACATGTGGCCGCTGACCTTCCGTCATGTGCCCACCTGCCGCGAGGCGGTCATCGTCTGCTTGGCCGATAAGTACTGCGCGGTGGTCGAGAGCATGTTCCGCCGCGCCAAGGCGGCTGCGACCGTCGGCGCGGACGAAACCGACGAGACCCTGTGGTAATTACGAGAATGAAAAATCCCCGCTGGCGGTCTGCCAGCGGGGATTTTTTGCGGATCTGAGAGAAAAATCACTCCGACCGCAGAGCCTTGACGGGGTCGGACTTGGAGGCACCCTTGGCGGGGATGAAGCCGCCGAGGATGGTGAGCACGGTGGCGAGAACGATCAGCACGAGGGCTGCGCTCAGCGGCAGACGGGCCACCACGTTGGTGCCGTTGGAAACTTTCTGGATGATCATGTTGCCGGGGATGAGCAGGATCTCGCTCAGAATGATGCCCATCACGCCGGAGCACAGGCCGATGATGAAGGTCTCGGCGTTGAACACCTCGGAGATGTTCCGCTTGGACGCACCGATGGCGCGCAGGATGCCGATCTCCTTGCGGCGTTCGAGGACGCTGATATAGGTGATGACGCCGATCATGATGGAGGAGACCACCAGCGAAATGGAGACGAAGGCCACCAGCATGTTGGAGATCATGTTGATGATCTCGGTCACGGAGGTCATCAGGGTGCCGACGACGTCGGTGTACTGGATGACCTTATCCTCAGCGCCCTGCGCCTTCATGCTGTCGTTGTAGGCGTCGAGCTTGGCCACGACGCTGGCCTTGTGGTCAAAGTTCTGCGGGTAGATCTTGATCTGGCTGGGGTCGTCGAGGTCGGCGTAGCCCAGCGTCTGCAGGTTGCTGTCGTAAGTGGCGTTGGAGGAGAGCATGGCCGACTTCATCAGGTCGGTCAGGTCGTCCTCGGTCATGTTCACCTTGATGGCATTCTGGAAGGCCTCAGCGTCGATCTTGAGGGCGCTTTCCATCTGGCTGCCCAGCTGGGCGAAGCTCTGCTGCATCTGGCTCTGGAGGTTCTGGCCCATCTGTGCCATCACCTGCGTCATGGCCGTCTGCATGGCGGCACCGAGCTGGGTCTGCAGCGTTTCGGTGATCTGGGACGAATAGCTTTCCATAATGGTGGACATGGACTTCTGCATGGCCTCCGAGAACTGCGTCTGCAGCTCGTCCTGATCGAACAGATCGCTCATGGCACCGTTCATCAGGGTCTTGAAGGCGTCGCTCTTGAGGTACTGGGAGAAGCTGATCTTGTTCAGGTTCAGGATGCCGTTGCCAATGACGTAATCCTTGTAGCCTACGAGGACTTTGTGGGCCAGCTCCTGAATCTTATCCTCCGAAATGGAAAGGTCCATGTTGGCGAAGATCTCGGTCAGGGCGCTCATGTCCATGTCGGGCATTTCGGTCAGGTCCATGTCGAGCTGGAAGTCGTCGGGGTTCAGCAGCTGGCTGAAATCCACCGACCCGTTGTCGAAGTCAAACGCACCGCTCAGGTCAAAGTTCAGCTTGCTGGTGTCGAATTGGAAGGCGCTCTTGAGCTGGTCGGTATCGATGCTGAACAGGGAGGCCATATCAAAGGCGGAAGTCTCTTCGGTGCCGAAGGGCTCACCGTTCATCACATTGATGGAGGGGTTGGCCAGCTGATCCTTCACGAGTGGGGAATCGGCGGCGCTGGCGATGACGTGCTGGGTCAGGGAAGCGGGGTAGGCGATGCCGGAAGAAAGCATGGCCGCAGAGGCATCTTCCTTCGGCTGGACAACACCCACGACGGTGAGGGACTCGCCGGAAGCGACGAGGTCTTTCAGGAAGTCCTTGTCGTCGGACTTGTCCACCCAAGCGTTGTGCTCGTCGTCCCGCAGATAGCGGTCGGCGCTGTTCACAAGCTTGAACTCAATGCCGATAAAGTCATCGTATCGGTACGTTTTGAAGTCCGAGGGGACATCGACGTTCTGGTTCTGGGCAAACTGCTTGATCATCTTGTCCAGTTCGGCGTTGTCCCGCAGACCGAGGGCATACAACGCGTAATCGGTGATGGTGCCGTCCGCGCCGAGGACCGCCACGCACTCATTGTAGTTCTCCGGCCAGTGGCCCGCCTTGACTTCGTACTGGGAGTTGTAGAGCTCCGCGCTCTCCGGCAGCTGGTAGAAGACGCTGGTGTTCATCATGGAGGACATCATGTCGTTGGAGGAACTGGTGGAGCTGATGCCCAGCGAGGCGAGGGAGGAGTCTGGGTTCACCTGACGAACGGTGCCGTCGGCGTTCTCCCGGTAGATCTGGGGCTGCACATTATAAGAATACTCGATGGAGGTGGCATCCTCCGCGATGGTGCAGTCGCTGCTTTCCAGATAGGCCTTGAGGGACTTCAGGTCGTTGGAGGTGATGCCCGCGACCATCTGGGTGATGAGCTGCCGCACCGGGACCATACCCTCCTCCGTGGTGGTGCTGGAGCTGGAACTCGGCGCGCCGGAGGTGAACAGGGAAGTCAGGTCCATGCCGCTGCTCAAAATTTGCAGCGGGTATTCGGACAGGGTGGACTTTTCGGTGTCGTCGATATACTGGTTGACGCCCGCCGACAGCGAGATGATGAGGGCGATGCCGATGATGCCGATGGAACCGGCAAAGGCGGTGAGCAGGGTGCGTGCCTTTTTGGTCAAAAGGTTGTTGAAGCTCAGGCCCAGTGAGGTGAGGGGCGACATGGACGAGCGGCCCATGCTCTTATGCACCGGCGGGGACAGCTTGGAGGTGTCCGGCTCATAGGGGGCGGTGTCGGAGAGGATGACGCCGTCCTTCAGGTTGACGATGCGGGTGGCGTACTGCTGGGCCAATTCCGGGTTGTGGGTGACCATGACCACGAGGCGGTCCTTGGCCACTTCCTTTAGCAGCTCCATGACCTGAATGCTCGTCTCACTGTCCAGCGCGCCGGTGGGCTCGTCGGCCAGCAGGATGTCGGGGTTGTTGACGAGGGCGCGGGCGATGGCCACGCGCTGCATCTGGCCGCCGGACATCTCGGTGGGGTGCTTGTGGAGCTGGTTGCCGAGGCCGACCTTTTGGAGCGCCTCGGTGGCCCGGCGGCGCCGCTCGGCCCCCGAAACGCCGGAGATGGTCAGGGCCAGCTCCACATTGGCCAGCACCGTCTGATGCGGGATGAGGTTGTAGCTCTGGAACACGAAGCCGATGGTGTGGTTGCGGTAGGAGTCCCAGTCCCGGTCGGTGTAGCGGCGGGTGGAGATGCCGTTGATGATGAGCTCGCCGCTGTCGTAGCGGTCGAGGCCGCCGATGATGTTGAGCAGCGTGGTCTTGCCCGAGCCGCTGGGGCCGAGGATGGCGACGAATTCGCTGTCGCGCAGGTTGAGGCTGACCCCGTTGAGCGCTGCCTGTGTCAGATCGCCGGTGGTGTATTTCTTTTCGATATTGATAAGCTGAAGCATTGGCCTGCCTTTCCGGCAGCAGAACGGGGAAGTGTCTGCTGGCCTATTCCGCCCGACATTTGTGGACGGAGCGGGAAACATAGTATCTGCTTGATTTTATCAGAAGAATATGAACAATTTATGTCGTAACGGGTGCCAAGTTCTGTGTTTTCTGCCGAAGGATGGAAAAGCGCTGCATCCTGCGCGGAAAAGCGTCCCAAATCAGGAGAATGCGGCAGATGTGTCTTGATTTTTGGAGCGGTTGATGGTATTCTTGAGACAGTATCTATGTTAATATTTTCAGTGTTCCAAAATTCGACGAAAACTGACGCAAATTTGTCGTTGTAACTCCTTTCGACGCTCCATACAATTTTATACAGTATAGTATGAAGTAATTTGTCCGGCATAAGTGGAAGGGCCGGACAGATGGGGCGAGGAGGATGCAGAATGAAACAGGATACCCCGTTGGTGAGGAGATTTTCGACGCTGGAACCGTATCAGGAGGCGTATACCCTTGCCTGTTCTCTGGAGACGGAGGGACAGGGCTGCTGGCTGACCGTGAGCCGGACAAAGGCTCCGGACGACCCGGCAGACACAGCCCGTACATGGGTCCCGGCCCCGGAAGAGGAGTGCGGACGGCTGCTGCAGTTTTTGTATGAGAATTCGGTCCAGCCGGAGCTGTGGCAGGATGTTATTTCCTGCTGGTATCCGCAGGCGAAGCAGGCAGAACACCTGCAGGAAGGGAGGCGCGTCGTGTGAGCTATGAGGAACAGGACGTCATATGGCGCGTAGCGCTGGCCAGCTATGACCCCAGAGAGATGCGGGTATGGACACGCTATCTTGAGGAGCGCAACCCGGCCATCCGCTGTACGGGCTACCGCAGCAGCCGGACGCTGCTGGAACGGCTCGAGCAGGGCGATGTGGACGTTCTGGTGCTGGGCGGCAGACTGGAGGACATGGACAGCATCCAGTTTCTGCCCAGGATACGCGGCCTTGCCCGCAAGCCTCTGGTGCTTCTGCGGGACGACGGACGCAACGAGAAGTCGGCGGTGGAGAGCCTGAGTCAGGAGGATGCATGCTACCTCATCCGTCAGGCCACACTGGAAGATATGCTGCAGGAGCTGCGCGCCCCGGCCCACCGCCCGGCGGAGAGCCTGGAAAAGCGCTGCGAGCGCATCTATCTCAGCTGGGGCGTGAGCACCTGCGACGCCAACAAGCGCTACCTGACCGGTGCGCTTCGGGTGATGATGGGCTCCGACCACCGTCTGGCCATCCGCAAGGAGATATTAGGGCCGGTGGCGGAGGAATATGGTCTCACCGTGGCGGCTGTGGACAGCGCCCTCCGGCGGCTGCTGGAGACGCTGGACGAGACCGGTACCCAGACATGGCGGGATTTTCGAAAAGAGTATGGCTTAGAGCGCAGGAAGGTGACCATCGGCCGCCTGCTTTATGCGCTGGAAAGTAGACTGAGTCAGCAGTGAGGTGCTGACCACACGACGCGGAGGTAGAGCAGAATGCGCAGGCGAAACGATGGAGCAGGAGTCTCCCCTCAGGAGGAGTTTGGGGATGTGTGCTTCCATGCCCTTGGCATCATCGACCAGAACCGGGAGTATCTGCAGATGCATCTGCTGGCGTCGGCCGACCTGCCCACCCGGCAGGCACTTTCAGACATCCAGATAGAGTCTGCCCGGCTGGACCGCACGGTACGCAATGCCATAACACTTTATCAGCTGGAAAATGAAGAGCTGAGCGAGCTGCAGCCTCTGGACCTGTGCGGTCTGCTGGAAAAGGCGGGCCGTCTGGCCCCGGACATCCAGCGGTCGCTGGAAATAGCGCTCACGACGGAGAGCGGGGGCATCGAGCACTGCGCCGTCATGGGCGTCCCCGATGAGGCCGAACAGCTGCTGCTCCACCTCATCTCCAACGCGCTGCGGGCCTGCGATGCAGGCGGCAGGGTGTGGGTGAGCCTGAAACAGAAAAAGACGGGCGTCGCGCTCCGGGTAGAAGACAACGGCTGCGGCCTGATGGAGGAAGACCCCATCGAGAACAACCGCCGCTTCCTCAGCGGCGCAAAGCTGGGCCTCCGCA
>OLOP01001868.1_pt1 | contig 12647 bp, 13 predicted proteins | sample 1672381 | NCBI WGS metagenome assembly OLOP01 (sample SAMEA3136678, study PRJEB25190) | human gut metagenome | biome: human gut; feature: human-associated habitat; material: faeces | place: Austria | collected 2013 | reverse complement strand
AACTAAAAACTTGAATAGCAAGCATAGGAAGCGGGTACCCACTTCCGTAAATCCCCGTTACGACGCTGACGCGCCGGACGGGGATTTTGCTTGTTGGGAAGTTTCCCAAACCCTCTTTTGCGGAGGGCTTCACCCTCTGAAAATCTTCAAAAAACTTTGGCAGAAATGCGGGTGTGCCGTAGTAGGCTATGCAGCCAAAAAATGCAGCTTATGACGCTGCCCCAGAGAAAGGAGGTTTTTCAACTATGGCAAGTTTACGGGACACCGTAAAGGACTATCAGGACGAGCTTAGGGACGGTATCGCATGGGTGGCGTTCTGGAAACAGGGGCGTTCATGGAACGCGGAATATTTTCATCTTGATATGGACGATACGCTCTACCCGGAGGACAGGAGCCGGTTAGAGGAAATCAAAAGCACCGACCCCGCCGCCGTTATCCTTAACGGCTACTATTGCGGGCATTTAGGCGAGGATATGAGCCTTGACGAGCTGACCGCCGGAGTGCGCTACCACTACGAAAACAGCATGAACGATATTGACGGTTTTATCGGGGCGCATGACGACAGGCTTCCCCCGGAGGTTATCGAGGAAGCGAGGGCAGCCGCCCATGAAGCGGGGCTTCCCTTTTCCGAAAACCCCTACCGGGACGGGGAGGATTTTAACCCCTATGTATTTGACGGGAGCATGAGCATTGAGGATTTTGAGCTTATGCACCGCATGATTGAAAAAGAAAGGAGCGAACAAATGGCAGAACCGATTTTAAGCGGCTATCTTTCCAATCTTGGGAAGTACACCGAGGGCAGACCCGCGGGCGAATGGGTGACATTCCCCACGACTGCCGAACATCTGAAAGAAGTCTTTGACCGTATCGGGATTGACTTCAAGCACTATGAGGAATGGCATTTCACAGAATTTCAATCCACTATCCCCGGCTTGACGGAGCATTTAAGCGAGTATTCCCACCCCGACGAGCTGAACTATTTAGGGAAGCTCTTGGAAATGCAGTTTGACGACGACCGGGAGAAATTCATTGCAGCCATTGAATACGGCGACCATGCCGACAGCTTACAGGACATCATCAACCTTGCACAAAACCTTGACTGCTACTGGCTTTATCCGTCCGTCCACAGTGAAGAAGAATACGGGCATTATCTGGTTGATGAACTGGAAGAACCGGAGCTATCCGACGAAGTGAAACGGTATTTCATGTATGAGGAATACGGGCGCGACGCTTCCATTAACGACGACGGTATGTTTACCGAAAAGGGCTATATCTACAACAACCGCAACACCTTTACAGAATGGTACGACGGGCGCGACGTGCCGGAGGAATACCGGGTAACGCCGCAGCCCCCGCAGCGGTCAATCCCCGACCCGGAAAAGGTAGAAATGGACGCAGCCGCGCCGGGGCAGAGAACCGCGCAGACCGCAGAGCAGCCACAGGAGCCGCGCCCGGTTATCCCTATCGTGCTGACGAGCGAGAAGCCCGCCGAGAAATTAAAAGAGATTACCGACCGTCTGGAACAGGGCATTGCGGAACTCTTTGACAGCGAGCGTTACAAGGAATATCTGAAAGTCATGTCAAAATTCCATAATTACAGCTTCCGAAACACCGTCCTTATCGCCATGCAGAAGCCGGACGCTTCCCTTGTGGCGGGCTTTTCCGCTTGGAAGAACAACTTTGAGCGAAACGTGATGAAAGGGCAAAAGGGAATTAAAATCATTGCCCCGTCGCCCTATAAAATCAAACAGGAAATGCAGAAAATCGACCCGCACACGCAGAAGCCCATAATCGGCAAGGACGGAAAGCCCGTCACCGAGGAAAAGGAAATCACCATACCCGCCTACAAGGTGGTATCCGTCTTTGACGTTTCCCAGACCGAGGGAAAGGAGCTGCCGGACATTGCGGTTGACGAGCTGACAGGCGACGTTGACCGCTACAAGGATTTTTTCGCAGCCCTTGAAAAGACTTCCCCCGTTCCTATCGCTTTTGAGAATATCGAGGGCGGCTCTCATGGCTACTACCACTTGGAGGACAAGCGCATTGCTATCAACGAGGGCATGAGCGAATTACAGACCTTAAAGACCGCTATTCACGAAATCGCCCATGCGAAGCTGCACGACATTGACCTCAACGCGCCAAAGGACGAGCAGCAGCCCCACATTGACCGCCGCACCCGCGAAGTCGAAGCGGAAAGCGTCGCCTATACCGTCTGCCAACATTACGGGCTTGACACGTCGGACTACTCTTTCGGCTACGTCGCCGGGTGGAGCAGCGGGCGGGAGCTGTCCGAACTGAAAAGCTCCCTTGAAACGATACGCAGCGCAGCCGCCGAGATTATCAATTCCATAGACGAAAATCTTGCGGAACTGCAAAAGGCACAGGACAAGGAGCAAACCGCCGGACAGGAGCAGCCCACCAGAGAGGAACAGGCAGCCGCGCCGGAGCAGCCGCAGCCGGAAGCCCCGGAAAAGGCAGATACAGCCGGGAAAGAGAAGCCGGAGCCGGAAGCAGACGCACCGGGGAAATCCGGCGCACAGGAAAAAGCGGACGCAGCCCCGAAAGAAGCCTTTACCCCGGAAACGATTTACAGAGTGCGCCGGAACCCTTACGGCGACAGCCGGGAAAACAGCTACCTCTTGCAAGCCTATGTGACACAGGAGAACGGGCGGGCGAAAATGGGCGACGTTCTTTTCACCGGAACGCCGGAGAAATGCCGCGAGCTTATGGGGCAGCTCAAAAGCGGGGAGCTGACCGAGGGCGACGTAAAGCAGCTCTACGCAAAGGCACAGGAAACGGCAAAGACCGCCGAGCCGGACAAGGACACCTTTTCCATTTACCAGATAAAAGGCGGGGACGAAACAAGGGACTTGCGCTTTGAGCCTTACGACCGCCTGCAGGCGGCGGGGAATGTGGTTGACAGGGCGAACTATGAGCTTGTCTATTCCGCGCCCCTTGCGCCGGAAACTTCCCTTGAAGATATTTATACCCGTTTCAATATCGACCACCCCAAAGATTTTAAGGGACACAGCCTTTCCGTTTCCGACGTGGTAGTGCTTTATCAGAACGGACAGGACGCGGCGCATTATGTTGATAGTTTCGGCTACAAAGAAGTGCCGGAGTTTTTGCAGGAGCAGACACAACAGCCGGAAAAGATAAACCCGCTAAAGCACGTCGAGGACACAATCGAGCAGAACGACAACAACTTTGACGGTATCATTAACAACACCCCTACCGTTGACGAGTTGGAAGCAAAGGTAAAAGCCGGGGAACAGATTTCCCTTGTTGACCTGGCTAACGCTGTCAAAACGGATAAGCAGCGCGGCAATGAGAAGCCGGAAAAGAAGCCCTCTATCCGGGCGCAGCTAAAGGCAGACAAGGCAAAGGCGCAGAAGAAAACAGCAAAGCAGAAGTCGCAGGACTTGGAAAGGAGCTGACGCATGAGCAAATTAAATAAATTTGAAGATGTAGACGTGTTCGCTTCCCTCAATGCGATTATGAAGCAGAATACAGGCTTTTATCAGAGCGATTTTGATATTGACAGGGAGATTATCGCAAAAGCGGCGGCAAGCGCAAGTAAAGAGGATAAGACCCTCTTATGGTTTTGCCGCCCGTCCGGGACGCATTGCTTCCGGGAGCGCGACGTGTTCCTAAAGGACACCGCGCCCCATAACACCTGGCGTTTCTACATGGAGCAGACAAGTGACCGTATTCTTGCCTATGCAATCGAGCTGACAGGCAGGGAGCAAGGAAAAATCAAGGGTAATCTGTATGAGCTTGACTATGCCCGCCATTATGAGCGCGTCAAAGAAAAAAGGCTGCCCGCCGATACGGTAAAGCTGATTTATGAGCGCGGGGAGCAGATGATACCCGCCGGACAGTATTTCAACGGAAGCCCAGACCCGCAGATTGGGAAGTTTGAACGCTTTGAAGCCATACCCAACAACCCGGACGCTCTTAAATGGCTCTTACAGGAGGAACACCGCAGCCGGGAGCAACTTCCACCGGGAGATTTTAAGTCACATATCGCCGCATTGCATGACGGACTGATTGAAACGGAAGCGCGGCGCATTGTGCGGGAAATGAAGCGGAATGACACGCCGAACAGCCCGAACAAGACCCATTTCATGGTGGAGCTTTCCCCGGCGTTCATGCAGCTTGCGAATACAAAGGACATTGACCGCCTTTTCTCAATGCTGCCTTACAAGACCCTTTCCTTTTCCAAAATCGAGGGCAGACATGGGACGTATGCGCTGATTGACAAGGGGGAGAACCGGGACAGGGAGATAAGGAAGCCCCGCCCCTCTGTCCGGGCGCAGCTTAAAGCAGGCAAGGCAAAGACCGCCCCGAAAAAGGCGGCGGCAAAAACAAAAAATCACGATATGGAGGTATGAGCATGATTAGACTGACTGTTGAAGAAACAAACCTTTTGAGCATTTACAACGAGGGCGGCAAGCGGGCTTTGATTGAGAATGTCAACGCCGCGCTGCCCTACATGGACGCGGATATGCGGGAGCTTGCAAAGCGCACCCTTTCCAAAGTGGACGCTTTGACCGAAGCGGAATTTGCGGAGCTTCCCATTTACGCCGCTGACGAAGTATGAACGGGGTTAAGCGGCTGACGCCGCCCCAGAGCCGGAAAGTCAACGCCCTTGTGCGCCGGACGTGCTGCAATTATGATAACGGGAACTGTATCTTACTGGACGACGGGGACGAGTGCGTGTGTCCGCAGCTCATTTCCCATTCACTTCTCTGCAAGTGGTTCCGGGTTGCGGTGCTTCCCGCCGACAGGCTGCTCTATGCGGAGCTTTACCAGACAGGGGATAAGAAGAAATGTACCGAATGCGGCGCGTTCTTTGCGTCAAGCTCCAACAGCGTCAAATACTGCCCCGACTGCCGGAAGCGTATCACCCGCAGACAAGCCGCCGAGCGCATGAGGAAAAGACGCGCCCCTGTTACGCAGTAGGCGCGAAAAACCCCTTGATTTACAGGGCTTTCCGGGCGTGAAAATCGGACAGGCGATACTTTATACCTTTACCCCCAAAAATGGCGTTCTACTGCGTAACATTCACGAAAACAGCACCCATAAAAAGACAGGGCGCGGAAGTCATATACTGGCTTCCGCGCCCTGTTCTTTTTTTGCCTATCTGACATTTCCCTTTTCCATTTCTTCAAGCGGGAACTGCGGGAGGGCTTCTATCAGCTTCTTTGTGATAGACTGACGCATATCTTCGTTGATTTCCTGTTTCGTGCTTCCGTCCGGCTGTCTGACCGCTACCGTCGATAGCCTGTCGATTTCGTCCTTGTAGCACTCCACGACTTTCTCCACCGCCCATTTTTCCCCGGCAACGGCGGCGCGTATGGTTTCATATTCCGGCATTTTCTGGTTTTCCATGCTCAACGCTCCTCTGCTTTTTGATAGCCCTATCATAGCACAGCGGCGGGGATTTTGCTATCCTTATCCGCGCTCTGTTTCCTTTTCCCGTTCCGGCTGTCTGTCTGCCTGTAAAATGCTGTCAATGTTCTGCTTGATAATATCATATTCCCGGACTTTCTTTTTCAGCTTCCCATAGTCGGCGTAAAGGGCTTCTTTCTGCGCTTGGAGGGCTTCATATTCCGATTGCAGCGCGGCAAGGTTCGGGAGCTTTGCAATGCCCGCCGCTTTCAGCGACCTTGCGGCGGCTTCATGTAGGATAATCGCCTGTTCCTGTCCGGCGCGGTACTTCTCCCTGTTCCTTGCCTTGCGGTATGCGTCATAGACGGGCTTTGTCTTTTGGTAGGTGGAAACATTCTTGATAAGCACCGCCATGTCCGCAAGCCGCTTTTCCGCGTCCTTCAATGCGTCTGCCGCCTGTCCGCTTTCCGCTGCCATTTCCTCAATCCGGCTGACTAAATCCGCGTACTGTTCAATCTTATGTTCCGTCAAGAAATTCATGGTCTTTGCCGCCTGTTTCAGATTGTGGATTTTCGCCCACTGTTCATAGCCTTTGCTCTGCGCCGCCTTGATACTGTTTTCAATGTCGATAAGCAGCGAAACGCCGCGCTGCTCTCTGGGGGCTTTCGCCGCCTTTGTGCGTCTGCCCGCTATCCGTTCCCTTATGGCTTCCTCTGTATAGTCTGCGCCGAGGGTTTTAAGGCGGGTGAAGCGTTCCTGCCCGGGGGCGCGGCATGATACATATTTCCCCGGCTTTATCTCATAGCCCGCCACCTGTAACCGCTGCAACAATTCCTCAAAACTGGAAACTTGGGGGATAAGCGCGTCAATGGCAATCTTTAGCTTGCCTTTCCAACTTGTACCCGTCTTTTCTGCCTGGTACTCCGCATAGCTCTTTCCCTTGCTGCCCTTGCCGGGAACGACGACGGACAAGCCATTCTCCCGGCACAGCTTGTCGCTCATGTTCCGTATGCCGTAATAGCTCCTTTTGTTGGAATTGTATTTGCGGTGGTCTACGAAATTCACCGCGCAGAAAATAATGTGATTGTGGATATGCCCCTTGTCAATGTGCGTCGTCACAACATATTCATGCTGCCCCTTTGTTACCGCGTCGGCAAGCTGCTTCCCGATTTCGTGGGCTTTCTCATAGTCCACTTCCCCCGGTGCAAAGGACTGTATCAAGTGAAAGGCTAAATTGTTGCCCTTATCCAGTGCTTGCGACAGGGTATAGCCGAACTCAATATCTGCCGTTTCATAGGAGCAGCCGAAAGAGGATATGAGCATTTTCCCGTCCGTCTTGTCCGGGTTTTCGATATAGTCAAGGGCTTTGCTTAGGGTGCTTTTAACAGGCTTAATCTTTGTAACCGCCATATCTCCGCAAGCACCCCCTTTATTTCCTCTATGTCCTCTTTGTATGCGTTCCCCGTTGCGTTCACGCGGCGGGCTATCTGGTTGACGTTGACACCGATTTTCTGTATCTCTGCGGTCATTGCTTTTATATCGGCGTGGTCTATCTGAATGATGTACCCGTCAATGGCAATCTTCCGCAGATACGCCGCCATGTTCCGGGTGGGAACGAGCTTCATTTTTTCCAGTATTAAATCCCGTTCCGCTTCCGTCACTCTGAATTTGATTTGCACCGTCCTTTTCCGTCCGTCCATTGCTTCGCTCCTTTCCGTTTTTTAGAGGGTTTGGGAAACTTCCCAACAAGCCATTTTCAACCGACGCGCTGCAGCGCGGGAGGGGGAAAATACGGAAGTGGGTACCCGCTTCCTATGCTTGCTACGAATGTTTTTATCCTTTAGGCTCTTATCCCTTACTACGGAGCAATCCCCGATTTGCCAAACTTTCGCAAAAGAAAAACGCTGCAATCTCAAAAAAAGATTACAACGCTCTCTATACTCTGTTCAGTTTTGACGGACACATCTTATCTGCCCTCTGTTTCGACTTCCGCTAGCTCTTTTGCCGTTGCGGTCACAATCCGTATGCCTGTATCGCTCATACCGTCAAGGAGCGCGTCAAGCTGCCGCCGCTTTGTGTCCTTTGCAGCGGGCGTGTCTAACAGGAATTGGTCTACGGATATATGGTAACGCTGTATCAGCTCAAAGAATATCTGTAAACTTGGGTGCTGCCCCTTGTTCTCAATGTTCGCAAGGTAGCGCGGCGAGATAAACATTTCGTCGCCTACTTTCTTGCGGCTTTCCTTGCGTCCTTCACGCGCTGCCTTTATCGCTGCCCCAAAAGCCTTGAAGTCGTATTTTGGTACTGGTCTTTTTGCCATAGTTATTCACCCTCTTACATTTTACTGTTCCCCTTTCTTCTTGGATATGTCTACATAGTTCTATCAGTTAGCCAAAATAATTCATATATATATATGTTGACAACAAGCTGCTTTTGTATATAATATTATATAAAAGGGGGGGAATGTTTATGTTACATAGCATGCGTATTCGATAAGCATTGAAATCAAAAAAGATTTTTCCCATTTTCAATATGGGCTTTTTTGTCATGCTTATTTTGCGTATGCTATACAACAAAACTAACGACGTATAGACATAGTATAAAAACTATGCCTTAATTTTGTTGTAGTATTATATGTATAAATGCAGGTCAATGCTCATGTTGAGAATTGACCTGCATTTTTTTGCGCAAAAGGAGAAATATTATGCTTGAAAAATATTGGATAAAATGTCCAATTTGTAACGGAAAGACGAGGGTTCAAGTATTTTATAATACGGTATTAAGAAATTTTCCTCTTTTCTGCCCTAAATGTAAATTAACGCATATCGTTGATGTTGAAAAACTAGAAATCATAATCAAAAACTCTGAAAAACAAACTTTTTAATTTTGAAAAGGAAGGATATTTAAATGAAACACTTACCTAAAAGTACACCTACGGAAATATTGAATGACCCATACGGATTTACTTACAAAGAAATGTCGGAAGTAATTGGAGAGGATAAAGCAAGAGCCTTATATACGGAATTGTATAAACAGCCATTTCACAAAGAAAATCTATCAATATCAACAAAAAAAGTCTATAAAAGTAGCGATACTGAAAAGTATGTTTATGAATTGAAAGACAACAGGTATATCGAAACGGTTTTTATTAAACGGCGAGATGGTGGGACTGTTTGCGTAAGTACGCAAGTTGGTTGTTCTGTTGGCTGTATTTTTTGTGAGTCCGGACGCAATGGTTTTGTTCGTAATCTAACACCGTCTGAAATTGTGCAGCAGGTTGTATTGATACGTCAAAAAGTAAATCGTATCGTTTTTATGGGAATGGGAGAACCTTTATTCAATTACGACAACTTGATTGCAGCAATCCATATTCTTCGAGATAGAAATGGACTTAACTTTCCAACCGACGGCATTACCGTATCAACAGTTGGTCCAGTTAATCAATTAAAAAAATTGCGCGAAGAACATCTAAAAATTCAGTTGACAATATCTTTACATGCAGCAACACAGGCTGCGAGAAACTGTATCATTCCTCATATGCACATGTACGCTATTGAAGATGTTGTTAAGCAAGCATTGTCCTATTCTCAAAGGCATAATCGAAAAGTGGTATTTGCGTATTTGCTTTTACCAGGTATAAATGACCGTTCCTCAGATATAAGGCAACTTGCAAAATGGTTTAAGGGCAAAAATGTTATGATTAACGTGCTGCAATACAACCCGACGAGTAATTCAAAAATTAGAGCACCACAAAAACAAGAAATGGTTGCGTTCAAACATCAATTAGAGCAAACAGGACTTGAAGTTACCATGAGAGTTTCTCATGGTAGAGAGATTAAAGCAGCTTGTGGACAGTTAGCTAATACATATAATAAAGCCAAAAAACAACAGAAATAATTTAATTAAAAGAGCCAGACGCACAGACGCAGAGCCGATAATATGCAGTTTGAAATACTGCTGTTATCGGCTCTTTTTTGATTTTAATTTGTGCCCCTAATAACCATATTGGAGCAAAATCAGAACTGTTGCTTGTCGTTCTTTGATTTCCGCAGCAGCTTTGAAAAATCAAAGCCGCCGTTTCTTTTTATCTTCTAATGAAATGACGCGGTATCACTGTTAAAAGCGGCGGCTAAAGGAGGTAGCCGCCATGAAGCACATACCCTATCGACAAAATCCGACGGTCATTGACATATCAAAAAAAGCCCGACCACCGCCGGGAACCTCTCTACCCTTAACTATGAACTGTCTAATCATCTAAATACTGCTTACAATACCTATACGCCTGTCCGGGCTTTTCGGACAGGCGTATTTTGCTGCTCAAAAAATTTTTTGAAAAAATTTCAAAAAATCTTCGGCGTTTTTCAAAAACGCCGTATTGCCCCGCGAAAAGGGGGAAGCACCACCAACTTTCCAACGAGAAAGGAGGTGAGAATGTGGAACCTAATAGCAGGGAGTTTTACAAACAATGTGCTTTTCAGAAGTTTTGTAATACGGTGCTGCACAATGAAGCGTGTGACGCTCACAGGGAGCTGCACAGGCATAAGGCAAGGGAAGTCACCTTTTCCGATTTGCCCTTAGACGAAGCGCGGCAGCTTCATACCTTTGATGAATATTTCAAACGGGAAACCGCCGAAACCGTCTTTGAGAAAGCCGGGAAGAAAATCACGCCGAAGCTGCTTCTTGAAGCAATCCGTACTTTGCCGGAAGAAAAGCGCAAAGCCATATTGCTGTATTATTTCGAGGGAATGAGCGATACAGAAATTGCAGAGTTGCTCAATACACCGAGAAGCACAATACAGTACAGACGGACAAGCTCTTTTGAACAATTAAGAAAATATTTGGAGGAAAATGCTGATGAATGGGACGAATGGTAATCAACCTGGCTACCCGGAAAATGCCCTTGTTCCTTATCCTGTCATTGTGGCAGCGACAAAGGGCGACCCGGACGCTATGAAAATGGTCTTGCAGCATTTCAGCGGTTATATAGCCCGTTTATCCATGCGAAAGTTATATGACGAGCGTGGAAATGTTTATTTTGGTATAGACAACGACATTCGGGAACGGCTGCAAGCCAAACTGATGATGGCTGTCCTCAATTTTAGAACAGAGAAATAACCGCAATCGGCGGTGGAACGTCTTTACTCCCCCTTTTCCGTTCCGCTGCTAATGCGGCAACACAGCCATTTTGAACCTTGACAAAGAAAGCGGCGCAATAGAACGGCGACGCAGCATAAGGCAAATCGGATACGTTCCTTTTGTGCCGAGCCATACGGCGGGTGCGCCATGACCTTTCTCCTACGGGAAAAGCGAGCGAACAACACCACCGCTGCAAAGCAAGTGTAGCAACTTGCGGGCGATAACGCACAGAATACATAATGATACTTCCTTACAGCCATAGTCCGAGCGTTAGAAGCGTCGCAGGCAATGGGTAGGGCTTCGGCAGACCGCCGGAGGGGTGCAAGTCCCATGAGGTTACGCTAATAGCCGTCCGATTAAAGCCTATGTTACAAATTGACTTTTGACCCATTTAGAAAGGGGGACGACAAATTGAACAATAACGACGTGCCGATTTGGGAAAAGTACACTCTTACCATAGAAGAAGCCGCAAAATATTTCCGTATCGGAGAAAGCAAGCTGCGGAAACTGGCAGAAGAAAATCCCGTCCCGGACTGGGTAATGATGAACGGAAACCGTATTCAGATTAAGCGTAAGCAGTTTGAAAAAATGATTGATACGGTGGACGCAATCTGATAGTGAAATCGAGCCTTGAATGTGGTACAATGTAGTCAAGCATATCAAGGCTCTTTCCATTATGGAAAGGAGCATAACGATGTCGGAAAAAAGACGGGATAATAAAAATCGTATTCTCCGCACCGGGGAGAGCCAGAGAAAAGACGGGAGATATGCCTACAAATATATAGATACCTTTGGAAAACCGCAGTTTGTGTATTCTTGGAAGTTAGTACCTACGGACAAAACCCCGGCAGGAAAACGCGACGATATAGCGTTGAGGGAAAAAGAGAAAGAAATCCAAAAAGACCTTGACGACGGTATCGACCATATCGGAAAGAAAATGACGGTCTGCCAACTCTACGCAAAGCAGATACGCCACCGGGCAAATGTGCGGCATGGTACAAAGCAGGGGCGAAAACAGCTCATGCGGATTTTGCAGGAGGATAAACTTGGAGCCTGCCGGATTGAAAATGTGAAGCTCTCCGACGCAAAGGAATGGGCATTACGCATGAAAGAAAAAGGTTACGGCTTCAAGACTATCAACAACCACAAGCGTTCCTTAAAGGCTGCTTTTTACACAGCCATACAGGACGATTGTATTCGTAAAAATCCATTTGACTTCCAGTTGAACACAGTCCTTGAAGATGATACGGAACCAAAGGAACCTCTATCCCCTACGCAGGAAGCGGCTTTTCTGTCCTTTGTGCAGCATGATAAAGTCTATCAGAAATACTACGACGAGATTATCATACTGTTAGGGACAGGGCTTCGCATTTCGGAACTCTGCGGACTGACGGAAGCTGACATTGACTTAGACAAACAGCTTATCAATGTAGACCACCAACTTTTGAAGATTGCAGACGTGGGTTACTATGTGGAAACGCCTAAGACGAAAAGCGGCAATCGGGTTATTCCTATGAGTGAAAAAGTGTTGGAAGCATTTCAACGGGTGCTGAACAAACGAAAATATGCACAGCCTGTTATTTTAGAGGGCTACACAAAGTTTCTGTTTCTTAACCGGAACGGCTTGCCAAAAGTGGCAGTCAACTATGAAAGTATGTTCCGGGGGCTTGTAAGGAAATACAACAAAACGCAAAAGGTCGCATTGCCAAAGGTAATGACACCGCACACCTTACGCCACACATTCTGCACCACGTTAGCAAATGCGGGAATGAACCCTAAAGCATTGCAATACATCATGGGACATTCCAACATCAATATGACGCTGAACTATTACGCACACACAACTTCCGAAACGTCAATAACCGAAATGAAGCGGCTGATTGCATAGTAGTAAATGGAGAATTTACTACTCCACATACTACTTTTGAATACAAAAACATACGGGGATATAAGAAGATTTGAGAGTATCTTCCACAATGAAAAATGCCGGAAAAGCCTGTAACAATAGGCTATACCGGCATATAAGAACTTTTGAAAAGATAGTCAAAAATTACTTTGTGATTTATTAACAAACATACTGACATTTGCTATTTTTCACAAGTTAAGTATTGTAATAG
>OLOP01001866.1_pt1 | contig 12667 bp, 10 predicted proteins | sample 1672381 | NCBI WGS metagenome assembly OLOP01 (sample SAMEA3136678, study PRJEB25190) | human gut metagenome | biome: human gut; feature: human-associated habitat; material: faeces | place: Austria | collected 2013 | reverse complement strand
ATCTCCGCTTCATGTATCTCATGGATCATCAAACACCTTCTTATCGTACCTTCGGTTACTTCATTAACGAGGTACTTGCTGATTCCATTGAAGAGATATTTCAAGACATAAACAAAAAAATTTTCGAGACAGAACATGTGGATCTCCAACACCTATACATCGATGGATCCAAGTTTGAAGCAAATGCGAATAAATATTCCTGGGTATGGAAAAAATCAACAGAAAAATCCAGATACCGTGTCTTCGATAAAATTACTACACTTTTTGCGGAAATCAATGAAGAACTGACATGTACAGGGATAAAGCTTTGTATCAATAGTGAGTATGCGCCAGAGTATCTGAAAGAAGCTGCCGAACAGTATGCAGAAGCCTGGCAGATTGATGAAACTGCGTTTGTTCATGGCAGGGGACATCGCAAAACTACACAGCAACGGCATTATGAGAAACTCAGGGAGTATGCTGCTAAGTTAGAAGAATACGTGGAAAAAATCAAAATCTGTGGGGAGGATCGCAACAGCTACTCGAAAACAGATCATTCGGCTACTTTTATGCGAATCAAGACAGATTACATGGGAAATGACCAGCTGCTTCCGGCTTATAATGTACAGGTTGGTGTTGCAGATGAATACATTGCTGTTGTTGATGTAAATCAGTATCGCTCAGATATGGATTGTTTTGTTCCGTTGATGAACAAGTTTTATACTACATATGGCTTTTATCCGAAGTATCCAGTGGCAGATGCCGGATATGGTTCTTACAACAATTATATTTTTTGTGAGCAGCATGGAATGGAAAAGTATATGAAATTCACCATGTTCAAAAAAGAGACTACTGACAGGAAGTATCATGAAGATCTATTCCGAGCAGTAAATTTTCCAATTGGTGAAGACGGAATCATGCGTTGCCCAAACGGGAAAAAATTTTATCTTCAATATCGTAAAAACGTAAAGGGAAACAAGTATGGTCGTCAGGAAGAAGTATATCAGAGTGAAGATTGTTCTGAATGTCCGTACGCAGAACAATGTAAAAAGACGGATAAAAACCGTACTGTGAAGATTAACCGTGAACTTACAGCGATGCACCAGGAAGTAGTTAAAAATCTCGAAAGTATCAAGGGAGCACTTCTAAGGATGAACAGATCCATTCAGGCAGAAGGTACATTTGGTATCCTAAAAAACGACCGTTGGTACAAAAAAATTGTGCGAAGAGGAATAAAATCCGTCCTGCTTGAAGTATTTCTTGTTTCTATCGGACACAATCTTTATAAATATCACAACAAGCAGAAAAAAGTTGCAACTGCCGCATAGGATTCATAATGGCATTCTCATGGGGGAAGGGGGATTATACGCTTTTTTGTGAAATATAATTACTGTTGTATTTATAAGAAAAAGGACGCATGAAAAAACTTTCGTTTTTTCACACGCCCTTTTTTGTTTCATAGGAAATTACATTTTCTATCTAGAAAAGCTTCCGGTAGAATGCATAGGAGATGAGGGAAATGAAAAAAGGAAAGAAATGGAAAAAAATTGAAGCATTCTGCATTTTGCTCATTGTGACATTGTTGCTTATTTTTGTCAGAATACTGTATCAGCCGGGTACGGAGTCGGAAAGGGGCGAGTTGTACACCTTCAGCAATGGATGGTATCAGCTGAAGGATGGGAAAAAGACGGAGCTCAAATTGCCGTGTTTTGTTACAGCGGATAAAGATGGGCAGATCATTCTTTACAATGATATGTTATCAGAGGCTGATAAGGGAAAAATCTTGTCGATCCGAGGAATACAGGATCAGCTGGAAGTCTGCATAGGAGACCGGCTTCTCTACCAATATAAGGATAACAGATTTGAAAAAAACAGGCAGATGAAAGGGAAAATATGGGCAGATATTTCTTTGCCGGAGAAAATCGGGCAGGAAGTGTTATCAATCAGCTATGAAACTAAAAAGAATGCCAGACTATATGTGTATGCCCCGATGATCGGAGAGTTTTGTTCTGTTTTCAGACAGCATCTGCTAGGATCGATTTTTTCGATACTGGTAGTTTTGGGAATGACCGGTCTCGGTATCGTTTCGGTGATTGTTTTTTTCTATACCAGATACAGGCAGATCGTAGAAAAGAGATTTTTAAATGTAGCATTGTTTTTGCTTCTATGCAGTCTGTGATGTATTCTGGATTCGGGAATTTACCAGATGTATGGCAGTCAGAATGCAGCAGGAACGTTGGTATCCTTTTATGCGTTTATGACGATGCCTGTTCCCATGCTGTTATTTGTACAAAATACAGTGAGTGAAAGTGTAAGATGGATACCGCAGGTCTGGATTTTTCTTCTTTATGCAAATGCTGTTTTACAGGGATTCTTGTATTTTCTGTTTAGGATTCCTTTTATAGACATGTTATTTATCACACATCTTTTATTATTTACGGGGGTTGTGTCTATGATTCTTCTTTTGTGGAAAGAGTATCGGAAAACGCAGGAGAAGGAAGTAAATCTCTGTCTAAAGGCATTTGGTGTATTAGGGATAAGCGGTGTAATCGCACTGGTACTGTACTGGGTATTATCCATTTACTGGTATGAATCTATTTTCCAGTTTGGCATTCTTCTTTATATTGCTGTTTTGTTTTGGGGATTGCTTTGTAAAGTATCCAACAACATTCAGTTTTGCCTGGAACAGGAGGTTTATAGGAGAATGTCCTTGGAAGACCGGATGACAGATATGAAAAACCGGAAATCATTTGAGATGTATCTTGAAGAGATCCAGGAGGGTGCGATTTTACTTGAAAATGTATTATTGTTGTTTGTGAAAATTGCAGAACTGAAGAAGATTAATGATATGTCTGGAAGACAGATGGGTGATGAAACGGTTATCCGAACGGCAAGAAGCATCCAGAGTGCAGAAAGGAGTGTTCTGGAACAGCAGGCAGACGATATGCTTTGTTCAAATAAATAAAACCGGCGGAGGATAAATATGACTTATAATATAGATTTTCTTATTGCGGCAATGGTTATATTGTTGCTGGTTTTATGGTATTTTCTGGGACAGAAAAGAGCAGAGGATCTGAATAATCAGGTATTCCTTTTCTTTGCCGTCATCGGTATTTTAGATGTGGTTGCGGAACTTGCCAGTAATTATTATATTTCTTTTCCAAATAGTAATTGTGAAATTGCTGCAATGCTTGCAACAACGATCTTTTATCTGCTTCAGGCATTGCTGCCGTTTACGGTGATCTGTTATATTCAGACATTACATGATAATAAGATCATTTCGGCAAAAAAGATGTTTTTATCAGGTGTGCCGACATTCATTCTGATGGGGATGATTCTGACAAACTCGTTCACAGAAAAGCTGTTTTATTTTGATATACCGGCAGGCTATATGAAAGGTCCATGGTATATGCTGATGTATTACAGTGCACTTTGTCATATGGCAGCAGCCTTGATCCTTATTGTCATATGGCGGAAAAAACTGGGCTATCAAAAAGTGAAGAGTCTGTTGGAAATCCTGTTGATATCCGGTGCGGGAGTGGTGATCCAGCTTTTATATCATCCGCTTCTTACAACAGGGTTTGGTATGAGTCTGGGAATTCTGGCACTATTTATTACGATCAACAATCCTCATGCAAATATCGATACACTTACCGGATTATACAATCATCTGTATCTGGTCAGAAAAAGCAATGAGCTGATCAGTGCGGGAAAAAAGCATTTCGTACAACGGGAAAGAGTTTTATGATACTTACCGGTTCACTTGAAGAATATGAATATTATCTTACGCAGCTGAAGAGAATGTTTGATGGAAACAGTAAGCTGAATGTCAACAATAAAATTATTACAGTGCCTGTGATCATAAGCGGGATCATGAATGCGCAGAAACTTGGAGACAGCGGGCTTATTCTAGAATATGCTGAATATCTGGAAGCCTTATCTGCGAAAAATGGTCTGACAGAGGTGATACAGGATGATTATCAGACGATGAATGGTTTCCTTTATAATAAACGGGTAGAACAGTATTTGCATAAGGCGATTACAGAGGATCTGTTCGAGATATACTATCAGCCGGTTTACTCTACACGGAAAAAATGCTTTATCACACTGGAAGCGCTAAGTCGCCTTCAGCATCCGGAGCTTGGCTGGATCGCACCAGATGTATTTATTCAGATTGCAGAAAAAAATCATATGATCGAACAGATCACAGATCTACAGTTTAGTCGTGTCTGCAGATTTTTAGGAGAAAACCGATACCTGATGAGGCATCTTCTGAATGTAAAAGTGAACCTGTCTTCTCTGGATCTGATGAGAAATGACTGTAGCAGACATTTTATCCGGATTATGGATGCTTATAAGATTCCACATAACTGGATACAGTTTGAAATCACGGAAACGGTTGCGACTGAATGCAATGCGGGTCTAAGAAGAGTTGCGGAGGAATTTACGGACGCTGGCATTGGTTTGTGTCTGGATGATTTTGGTTCCGGATATGCGAATCTGAATACGGTAATGAGGCTTCCGTTTTCTGTGATCAAGGTTGACAGATCTCTGCTTTTTGATATTTGCAGGGATGGGAAACGGGCAATTTTCTATGAAAGTGTTGTAGAAACATTTCATAAAATGAATTATCATATTGTTTCCGAAGGGGTGGAAACACAGGAAGAAATGGAACAGATCAGCAGCTGGGGAGTCGAGATGATTCAGGGCTATTATTTTTCCAAGCCGCTTCCTGAAAAAGAGCTTTTGGAATTGCTGAAGAAGCAGGATAATATAGAAAGAGAAAATTAAGAGGCAATTCATCAGGCAGACAAATTAATGTATGAAAATAAAAGAATGTCATAAAGAGGAGGAAAGAAAATGTTACTTATTAAAAATGCAAAAGTTTATGCACCGGAGTATGTTGGAAAAAAGGATCTTTTAGTATGTGGGGGAAAAATTGAATGTATTGAAGATAAGATCGAGGATTTTCCGATCGCATGTGAAGTTATTGATGCAGAGGAAAGAATTCTTACACCGGGGTTTATTGATCAGCATGTTCATGTTACCGGAGGCGGTGGGGAAGGAAGCTTTCATACCCGTACACCGGAACTTCAGCTGTCAGAACTGGTAAAAGGCGGAATTACAACGGTTGTAGGACTTCTTGGAACGGACGGACTTACAAGGAGTGTTGAAAATCTTTACGCAAAAGTACAGGCTTTATGCGAAGAAGGGGTAAGTGCGTATATGCTTACCGGTGCATATGGATATCCAAGTCCGACTATTACTGGAGAGGTAGATCGGGATATTATGTTTGTTGAAAAAGTACTTGGCGTGAAACTTGCCATTTCAGATCATCGGGCACCGAATGTGACGGAAAATGAACTGATCCAGCTTGCGAGCAAGACCAGAACGGCAGGTATGTTAAGCGGAAAACCTGGAATCGTGGTGCTGCATATGGGAGATGCAGATGCTGGATTATCGCCGGTGTTTGAAGCTTTGGAAAAGAGTATGATTCCGATCAAGATTTTCCGTCCGACTCATGTGAACCGCAGAAAAGGTCTTCTGGAAGAGGGCTATCAGTTGCTTGAAAAGGGTGGATACATCGATCTCACCTGTGGTATCAGTGAGGAATTTTGTCCGGGCGGATGCATTTTAGAAGCAAAAGAAAAGGGAATCCCGACAGAGCATATTACCATCAGCTCCGACGGACACGGAAGCTGGTCAAAATACAGAGAAGACGGAAGCCTGTTGGAAATCGGTGTTTCCTCAGTAGATGCGCTGCGGGAAGAACTTCTGTATATGGTACATGAGCTTGATATGAAGCTGGAAGATGCACTTCCATATATGACATCACATGTAGCGGAGGCACTGGGATTGCAGGGTAAGAAAGGGACAATACAAAAAGGAGCCGATGCAGATCTGCTTTTGTGGGACAATGACCTGAAGCTTGACAGTTATATTGCAGGTGGAAAAATCTTTATGCAAAAAGAAAAAATCATTTGCAAGGGAACCTATGAAAAATAGGAATTGAATAAAGTACAACGTTAGCCTGTTAAAATATTCCCTTGCGGAAATGCCGGAAAAGCCTTAAAATAAAGGAATCATGTGTATACAGAAAGGAATATGCTTTATGGAAAAAGGGACTATTTTTAAATTTCATAACGATCTGGATACAGACCAGATCATCGCATCCCAGTATCTGTTGCTGCCGAATCTTGAGGAGATGAAGAGCCACGCATTTGAATCTCTGGATCCGGATTTTGCACAGAAGGTAAAACCGGGAGATTTCGTGGTCGGAGGAGAGAACTTTGGATGTGGATCTTCCAGAGAGCAGGCTCCGGGTGTGTTAAAAGCGTTAGGTGTAAAAGCTGTTATCGCAAAATCATTTGCAAGAATTTTTTATAGAAATGCTATCAATATCGGACTTCCTGCTATTGTCTGTAAAGACCTTCCGGATGAAGTAAAGACCGGAGATCAGATGGAGCTTCATATGCTGGAAGGAACCGCTGAGGCAAATGGAAAGGTTTATTCCTGCACAAAACTGCCGGAATATATGCAGAATATTTTGAATCAGGGCGGACTTATTGCGTCTCTGAACCGTGAGGAGGAATAGACGATGGGAATGACAATTGCTGAAAAGATCATTGCAGCGGCAGCCGGTGTGGAAAGCGTAAAGCCGGGTGACATCCATACAGTAGAACTGGATCGTCTGATGAGTAATGACGGAACTACACATCTTACCGTTGATATGTATAATAATAAATTAAAAAATCCACATATTGCAGATACAGGCAAGCTGGTATTTATCGTAGATCACAACGTACCGTCTGACTGTCCAAAGACAGCCGCATCCCAGAAGAAGATGCGTGATTTTGCAAAGGCAAACCACATTGATTTCTGGGAAGGGAAAGGTGTATGCCACCAGATTATGATGGAAAATTATGTTCGTCCGGGAGAGCTGATCTTTGGTGCAGACAGCCATACCTGTTCTTACGGTGCACTTGGTGCATTCGGAACCGGTGTTGGATGTACAGACTTCCTTTACGGTATGGTAACAGGAACTTCCTGGGTAATGGTACCGGAGACTGTGAAATTCAACCTGGTTGGAAAGCTGCCGGAAGGTGTATATGCGAGAGATCTGATCCTCACCATCATCGGTGAAGTCGGAGCCAACGGATGTAACTATCAGGTGATGGAATTTACCGGAGAGGGCGCGAAGACTCTGACAATCAGTGACCGTATCGCACTTTGCAATATGGCAGTAGAAGCCGGAGCTAAGACCGGTATTTTTGAAGTTGATGATGTGGCAATGGAATATTTAAAAGAGCATGGACGCGAGCCAAAGGCTGTATATCACAGCGATCCGGATGCGCATTATGTAAGAGAATATACATTTGACTTATCCAAGGTAGAGCCGGTTGTTGCAAAACCGGATTTTGTAGACAATCTTGCGCCGGCAAAAGACGTGCGCGGTATCAAGATTGATGAGGCATTCCTTGGATCCTGCAACAACGGACGTATCGAAGATCTCCGTGTAGGCGCACAGGTTATCAAAGGAAAGAAAGTATCTGAAAAAGTAAGATTCCTTGTTGTTCCGGCAAGTCAGACTATTTACAGACAGGCTCTGGAAGAAGGACTGATCGACATCTTCATGGATGCAGGTGCGATCGTGATGAACCCGAACTGTAGTGTATGCTGGGGAAGCTGCCAGGGCGTAATCGGTGAAAATGAAGTCCTGATCAGTACAGGAACCCGCAACTTTAAGGGACGTGCAGGACATCCGAGTTCCAAGGTATATCTTGGATCGGCTGCAACCGTTACAGCATCTGCCATTGCCGGAGAAATTGCACTGGCAAGTGATGTGTAAGAGACGAAATTACGTTTGACGAGGTGACATAAGATGGATAAATTTACAGGACGTGTATGGGTTCTTGGAGATGACATTGATACCGATATCATCATTCCAACTGAATACCTTGCACTCAAGACAATCGATGATATGAAGCAGTATGGCTTTTCTCCTCTTCGTCCGGAACTTGCTGGACAGATCCAGAAGGGGGATATCATTGTAGCAGGAAAGAACTTTGGTTGCGGTTCGTCAAGAGAACAGGCACCGGAGATCATCAAGGCAATGGGTGTGCAGTGTGTGATCGCCAAATCATTTGCAAGGATCTTTTTCCGTAATTCGATCAACAACGGACTTCTTCTGATTGAACAGCCGGATCTTTATGATGATATGAAAGAGGGCGACGAGATCACGGTAGTGATGAATGAGCATGTGGATTATAATGGCAAGGAATATTCGATTGCTTCTCTGCCGGAGAATCTGATGAGCATTATTCAGGCTGGTGGTCTGGTAAAAGCCATGCGCAAGCTGAATGGACTGGATTAACCGGAAAGGAGAAGAAAATGGGCGAGACGATTATTGAAAAAATTATCAGACATAATACAGGAAAAGCCGTAAAGCCGGGAGACATTGTGACGGTTAACGTTGACCGCGTGATGATCCATGATATTTTCATCCCCTTTGTGGCAGAAAAATTTGAAGAAATGGGATTTACGAAACTGCATGATCCGGACAAGGTTGTTCTGATCTATGATCATCTGGTTCCGGCAAGTCAGCAGGATGATACCAGACATTTTCGTACCGGAGATGCATTTGCAGATAAATACGGACTTACACATGTACACAGAAGTGACGGAATCTGCCATCAGCTGATGACAGAGGCTGGCTATGTTAAACCGGGTGATATCGCATTCGGAACCGACAGCCATACCACAACTTATGGTTGTGTTGGAGCATTTTCATCTGGTATCGGTTATACCGAGATGGCAAGTATCCTTGGAACCGGAACGATGTGGATCAAGGTACCGGAGACGATCAAAGTTGTGATCGATGGTGAACTTCCGGAAAATGTCATGTCAAAGGATATCATCTTACGACTGATCGGTGATTTGAGAGCAGACGGTGCGACTTACAGAGCACTTGAATTTGCCGGAAGCACCATTGAAAATATGACAGTTGCAAGTCGTATGACAATGGCAAACATGGCAATCGAAGCAGGTGCAAAATGCGCACTTTTCACACCGGATGAGAAAACTGCCGAGTATTGCAATATTGAATTAAATGATTATCAGAAGAGTCTGGTTGGTGATCCGGATGCAACTTATATGAGAACGATCACTTATAAAGCAGAGGACTTTGTACCGGTTATGGCCCTTCCGTCACAGGTTGACAAAATCAGAAATGTATCCGAGGTAGAAGGAACCGAGATCGATCAGGTATTTATCGGCTCTTGCACAAACGGACGTCTGGAGGATCTTCAGGCAGCAGCAGAAGTGTTAAAGGGCAAAAAAGTTGCGGATTTTGTAAAACTGATCGTGACTCCGGCGAGCCGTAAGATCTACAAACAGGCAGCAGATATGGGAATCCTTACGACTTTATCTGAGGCAGGTGCGATCATTACCCATCCGGGTTGCGGACTTTGCTGTGGACGTACCGGAGGAATTCTGTCAGACGGAGAACGTGTGGTTGCAACCAACAACCGTAACTTCCTTGGACGTATGGGAACTTCTAAGGTCGAGATTTATCTGGCATCTCCGAAAACAGCGGCAAGCTGCGCGGTGGCAGGAAAGATTGTAAATCCAAAGTAGAGGAGTTCACTATGAAAAAAATTGGATTTATCGGTGTTGGCATCATGGGAAAATCCATGGTGCGCAACCTTATGAAAACAGGTTATGAACTGCATATTTACGCAAGAACAAAAGCGAAAGTCGATGATGTGATCAGCGAGGGTGCAATTTTCCATGAATCTATCAAAGAATGTGTACCTGGATGTGATGCAGTGATCACCATCGTTGGTTTTCCGAGAGATGTGGAAGAGGTTTACTTCGATGAAGGCGGTATTCTGGAAAATGCAGATCCGGGAACCTATCTGATCGATATGACAACTACAAGCCCGATGCTTGCAGAAAAGATTTCAAAAGAGGGCACAGAAAAAGGATTCCATGTGTTGGATGCGCCTGTAACAGGTGGGGATACCGGAGCAAAAAACGCTACATTATCCATCCTTGTCGGCGGCGAGAAAGAAGATTATGAAGCTTGTATGGAGCTTTTCAAAGCAATGGGAACAAACATCAATTATCAGGGAAAAGCCGGATGTGGACAGCATGCAAAGCTTGCTAATCAGATTATGATCGCCGGTGCCTTAAGTGGTGTATGTGAGGCCTTTTCCTATGCGCAGGCCAAAGGACTGGATCTGAATGTCCTTTTTGATTCGGTCTCTACCGGGGCAGCAGGAAGCAAACAGTTGGATGTTTTCGGACCGAAGATCATTGCCGGAGATTATGCACCGGGATTCTTTATGAAGCATTTCATCAAGGATATGAAGCTTGCGCTGACTGAGGCGAATATGAGCGGACTGAGTCTTGAGGTGCTGAGTCTGGTACTGTCAAATTATGAAGAGTTGGCACAGGAAGGGCTTGGAGATCTTGGGACACAGGCGCTGATCAAGTATTATGATGTGCAGGATGTAGAAGAATAATCGTATGTGATTTAGGGAGCTGTTTTGCAGCTTCCTGATATTTTGTGTTTCATAAACAGTAACGAGAAAACCCGCTGATCTTTCGACCAGCGGGTTTTCTTGTGCTTTTATTTAATTTCTAAAGGAATGAGAGTAAAGTGCGGCAATCGGGGTAACCCGATTGCGCTTACTTTATGAGGGGGGAGATAGTTGTTTATCAACTATCTGACTCTTAGTATACAGATAAATTGTGTTCAAAATATGTCTATATCATAAAAGAAAAAGAAAATTTCTTAAGGAAAAATGAACTATCGATTAAGGAATATTGATTAGAGTACAATAAAAAAATCATTGCGAAAGTACTTTCAAATGTAATCAGATTCTTTTTACATCGTTGCAACTGCGGTAGTTTAATGGTATACTGGACATATTGCAAAAGTAGAAAATGGCAGCAGAAGCTGTCGGCAATGTTTACAAGGCTCATTGGGGTTATGTGAAATATATAAGAGAGTAATACGGAGGAACAGAACAGATGGATTTGGTAACAGTAAGAGAATTATACAGAAACAGAGAGGAATATCTGGATAAAGAAGTAACCATCGGGGGATGGGTGCGCAGTATCCGTGATTCTAAGACATTTGGATTTATCGTTGTAAATGATGGATCTTTCTTTGAAAACCTTCAGGTAGTATATCATGATAATATGGAGAACTTTGGCGAGATTTCCAAGCTGAATGTTGGTGCGGCAATCATTGTAAAAGGAACACTTGTCGCAACACCACAGGCAAAGCAGCCATTTGAGATCCAGGCAGCAGAAGTTGTTGTAGAAGGTACCTCTGCACCGGATTATCCGCTTCAGAAAAAACGTCACAGCTTTGAATATTTAAGAAGTATTGCACATCTTCGTCCAAGAACCAATACTTTCCAGGCAGTGTTCAGAGTACGTTCACTGACTGCTTATGCAATCCACAAATTCTTCCAGGAAAGAGGATTCGTATATGTACATACACCGCTGATCACAGGAAGTGACTGTGAGGGTGCAGGAGAAATGTTCCAGGTAACAACACTGGATATGAACAATGTGCCGAAAAATGCAGACGGAACTGTTGATTATTCCAAAGATTTCTTTGGAAAAGAGACAAACCTTACCGTAAGCGGACAGCTGAACGGTGAAACTTATGCACAGGCATTCCGCAACATTTACACATTCGGACCGACATTCCGTGCGGAGAATTCCAACACCACACGTCATGCCGCCGAGTTCTGGATGGTGGAGCCCGAGATTGCCTTCGCCGACCTTGAGGACGATATGGAACTGGCCGAGAGCATGCTCAAGTACGTCATCCGCGACGTGATGGAGCGCTGCCCCGACGAGCTGGCCATGTTGAACAAGTTCGTCGACAAGGGGCTTCTCGAGCGCCTGGATCATGTGGCCTCCTCCGACTTTGCGCGCGTCACCTACACCGAGGCCATCGATATCCTGCTCGCGGCGCAAGCGGCTGGGCGCGCCTTCGAGTATCCCGTTGAATGGGGCATCGACTTGCAGACCGAGCACGAGCGGTTCCTCACCGAGGAACACTTCGGCCGCCCGACGTTCGTGATCGACTATCCCGTCGGCATCAAGGCCTTCTACATGCGCCTGAACGACGACGGGCGCACCGTGGCCGCCATGGACTGCCTCGTGCCGGGCATCGGGGAAATCGTGGGCGGCTCCCAGCGCGAGGAGCGCCTGGAAGTGCTCGAGCGGCGCATCGCCGAGCTGGACATGGACGCCGAGCAGTACCGGGCGTATCTGGACTTGCGCCGTTTCGGCACCTGCCAGCATGCGGGCTTCGGGCTCGGGTTCGAGCGCCTCGTGATGTACCTCACGGGCGTGAGCAATATCCGCGACGTCATCCCGCACCCGCGCACGGTGGGCAACGCCGAGTTCTAAGAGGGCTCAGGGGCCGCTTCCGCCCGCACTTTACCGTCCCGAAACGGTCGGGTGCCTCTGCGTGCGCTACAATGGGTGCCGATCTGTCTCGGGCGCCCTCTGTCGGCGCGCCCTGCGAGAAAGCTGCGTCTATGGAATACATCACTGCCGGAGAAAGTCACGGGCCGAATCTTACGGCCATCGTGACGGGCGTGCCGGCCGGCCTGCCCGTGTCCGTCGATCACATCAACTCCGATCTGGCCCGCCGCCA
>OLOP01001865.1_pt1 | contig 12671 bp, 9 predicted proteins | sample 1672381 | NCBI WGS metagenome assembly OLOP01 (sample SAMEA3136678, study PRJEB25190) | human gut metagenome | biome: human gut; feature: human-associated habitat; material: faeces | place: Austria | collected 2013 | reverse complement strand
CTGATATCAGCGTTCCTAATCCATACATAATTGTAAACCAAAATACAAGACTGCCGCCTACAGAATATCAAAATCCAAAATAAAAGAAATTCATTCCAATCATAATCTGGTGACACTGGGGAACAAGGTATACAGGGGGGAAAAAGGTGACAAGGGTGACACTGAGCCGAAAGGCGAACAAGGCGATACCGTGGAAAAAGGCGACACTGGACCTCAGGGTACGAAAGGCGAAAAAGGTGACAACGGGGAGACACCCGTAATCACCGTAGTTGAAGATACACCTCTCACATACAAGCTGAATTTCAAAACCTCTGCTGACGATATCACAACACCGAATTTGTTCAAATCTCTGGATGAATATCACGTAGATCTGTCTGCATCCGGCAGTACATTGAATATTCCACTGGAAAGTCTGATTCTTACTTACCAGCAGATTTCTACTACAGCGTTGCGGATCACAATAGCCGCAAAAGATACGAGTACCCCTGTCCTTACCGACATCCGCAGAATCACCATTTTCAATACTTCTTCCATTGAATCGCTGACACTTAACAATACGACAATTTCTACACGGACGGTACTTGACGATCTGATGTATACACAGTCGCAGGAATCACATTGTCTCACAATCCGTCAGCAGAATCCGATCACCAAACTCTGGTCCCTGTGCGAGATCCATTCCTTTAGTTCAAATGGTGGTGCCAGAACTTCCGTATGGGTGCAGTGGAATGAAGTAGATGTCAGCTACGAGGTCCCTACCTCCTGATATCCAACAGCTTCCTCTAAATGCATAGTTCATATACATGGATATCAGCAAAAAGCCGGAGAATGTCTGTCTTACAGACACTTTCTCCGACTTTTATGCACTCTCTAAATTTTTTTCAACTTTCACCAGCTGACAGATTGTCTCTACATGCGGTGTCGTTTTTCACTGCTTTAACAGTACGCGAACCCGCATAGTTACTGAGTTTTTACACCCTTTGACAGGTTGCTAATATCTGCAATCATAAGGTTAAGACATGGCGTACAGACCGTTTGACTTTGTAAACGTGTGGCGGGTACGCCGATATTTTGTAACACTTTTATAATACAAAATTATTCTAAATACTGCTACCAAATTTGGTAATATATCAGTACGCCGATTTGTTTTGGGCATTTTTGCGAATGGCATTAACACCCTTTCAATGTTCACTTTTATTGAAACCGATATTTTCCTTTTCCATGTCCTGTTACAGGTACGATTACCTCACTATCAACCAACAGTTTTATTAACTTGGAAGCTCCTGATGGCTTTAATCCAGTAATTTCTTCAACTATCGTTCTTCCGAAACAATTTTCTTTTCCACATTTTGAAAATATTTCTACTGTATGATTTATTGTTTTTTCTGAAATCGTATCTGAGAAAGAAAGTAATTTATTTCGAATGTCCACTTTTGTGCTTTCAATGTCCACTTCTCCACTCTCAATGTCCACTTTTACTCTTTCAATGTCCACTTCTGCAAACCTTCCACTAATGTGCATCGTACGATTATGAAGTTCATTCTTCTCATCCAACAATAAATTTCTTAAAAACAATTCCAAATACTCGGTTGTTTCATGAACACCATTTTTCAAATCGTTATAATTGGCCCTAACAAGTGCATTTCTAAAATACCATGCATTTTCTGCAAAAATATCATTGGTTACATCAAATCCTAGCGTTCTAAGATACTTAATAAAAAATACTGCTGTAGTTCGTGTGTTTCCCTCTCCGAATACATGTATCTGCCATAATCTTGATATAAAGATTGCTAAGTGATGAATAATTTCTTCCATGCTCAAGTTTTTATAACTAAACTTCTTTTCCTCTGCAAAATCATAGTCCAGGGTTGCACGAAGTTCTGATGCACTTCCATAAAGAATCGTTGCTCCATTCAGCACCCACTCTTTTTTTGTGATATTATAATCTCTAAGTTTTCCGGCATGTCCATAAATCCCTGTAAATAACTTTTTATGAATAGAGATATACTCATTCGGAGTAAAACTAAATGCTTTCTCCGACAAAATTTTTGCTATTCTAACGGCAACTTTGTCGGCCTCTTCCGTACGGTCTTCTATATCTGCTTTTGGATTTTCTTCATAATACGTGTTGAGAAGTTCTTGCGCTTCATCAATCGAAATATCACCTTCAATATTCTTTATTGCAGTATCAATCAAATACTTCGAAGTCTTTAATCCATCCACTGCTTGAAGTCCGATAGCTGTATGCCAGGCATAACCTTTGTCTCTTTTATTCGGTTCTGATTGTTTCATATACTCTTTAAAGGGATCTTTATCCATCAAATTGCCTCCATTCATTTTTACCAATACCAGCTCTTTCTGATACTGTCTTGTAAAGATTTTTCCTTTTCTTCAGCACTTTTTTCATGCTGACGTTTTCCCAGATATTCATCCTCAGTCGCTATAGACGGATCATACCAGTCAGCTTTCTTCAGAGCCCATTCAATCCATTCCGGAGTAATATCTTCATTTCCACTATCTATCATCATAGCCTGAATATATTCTCTTATTTCCTTTGCAATTCTATAGTCTTCAGCTTTGTTTACAAGTTCTTTTACAAGACGAATTTCTTGTTCTTTTCTTTGTCTATTTTCTTCTCTGCGTCTCTCTTCTTCAACTCTCTTACGTTCTGCCTCTTCACGTGCTTCTCGTACAATTCTATTCTCTTCTGCCTTCTCATACAGGGTAACCAAAATATCACCCAGTCTATCTTCTAATTTTTCAGAATCGTTATCTCTTATGTAGCTTCGCGCCCCAAACACAATACGAAGTTTACCATTATATACCTTGTCATACTTTCTAATTTGCGGTTTTGAAGCCCATCTATGATTTTTGATATCATCATTATATTTTACGAGCGCCTGTGCCTCTTGCTTAGTCATTTCATGCTTCACTTGGTCTTGACTCTCAACCATACAAAATCTAACAATATCTCCTCTAATTTTTACAGACAAATCACTATTAATACTTCCACCTAAAGATTCAATTGTTTTGAATACGGTATCTAATATTGCAATTGCACGTGACATACACTCATCAGACATTTCCTTAAAGAATTCAGGCTCGTTTTCTGGTTTGTTATGTCTTGAATTATAGTATGGTCTACTCTGTACTTCTTTCAGCTTTGACTTATAATCTGCAATATCCTTCTTGTATTGGACCAACATTTTATGCAATCGTGTACTTTGACTTATCTGCAGATTGCATGCATATTCTAATACTTTATTTCTTTCCGTCTCATCCAAATAATCAAGAATTCCATCCGGCCACTCAGGTATGTTGTCCGTTTTTTTCTGCGGTAAATCCTCCTCGGTTACTACGTCCAATTCTTCTGTTACGTCAGTATGCACTTTCTCTACTACTTCTGCCTTAGCTTTCCGAATACGCTTAACAACCGCGTCTTTCGTTATCAATGAAATTTCTGTATCTTCCAATCCAGAAAATTCTACAATCTCATTCGATACATCTTTTCCCATATTCTTCTTAGTCCAATAACCAGAAGAAGGAAAAGATATATTTTCTACTTTACAAGTTGCTATCAGTTTACCATAATTCAAGTTATATTTTCTGGCTACCCCTGCAACTGAAAGAGCCCATATTTCATCATAGAGCTGCTTACGAGTCAATTTAACTATTCCTTTTTCATTCTCCATCCTGGCAGCTCCTTTCCTGCATATTTTTTGTCAACATCTTTGTATTTTCCCAGCGAAAACGCATATTCATAAAGCTCTAATTCTGCTGATCCTCGTTTTCGCTTAATAGAAAAACCAAATCTTTTTTCATTTCTTCAAACTGTTCTATTATAGTATTTAGACTCTTTTCTATATTTTGAACTTGTACTTCTGATGTTTTCCCATATTTATATGCAATCAATCTCTCACCAATTATGTGATAGGACCAACTCTCAGAATATGTTCTATCTCTTTCTTCATTGTGAATTGCAAAACCGATCGGTAAAAGATCTATTCCCTTAAATACTTAAACGGAAACGGAACAACAGTTAACATTCCATACCTTACAAACTCTACTCCCATAAGTGGCAACACTTTCTTAAAAATTAACTTGCTGCCTTCTACCGCCTGTATCTCACGCACTACGCTGGCTCTCTCAATTGTGTATTTCATTCCATTACCAATTTCACCAACTGAATATTTTGCATGCGTATCATCATAACAGACCTAAATAATCAATATGATTTTCTAAGCCTCTTGTTATAATCTGATTAAGTAACCTGTCTCTTGTTGCATCAAACTCATCTATAAAAATAATTGCATTTTTTGTAATATCATTATTGTAAAAGCCATATGTAGGCTCAATAATCGTAGTATTCCCCAAGAAAAACTTGTCCATAGACATAAAAAATATTCGTTTTTCTCTCGTATATACTGCTGGATACAATTCTCCTATCCAATGATAATCAGGATTATTAGCAATATTCTTTAACTTTTCCTTTGGTGTCCTGAACTGCTTCAGCTCGCTTTCTATCACCTTACGAAAGGCACCTTCCTGCTGCTTGCGAATTGCATCCTCTGCGCTCTTGCATAAAACATTTATAATGTCCTTACTGGTTCCTTTTAATTCACGCTTTTTATCTCTGTATTCGTTTAATAATTTTACAGAGCCATGTAAATCTTTAAATTCTTGCTTCATGGTAATTGTCGGCGGTATTTTTCTTGCACGATATAGCTCGTCCAATTTTTGCACAACCATATCTGCATTCGCTTCTATTCGCAAACAATATTTATCATAATCATCTGCTTTACCACGCCTTGCAAAATGTTCACGCAACTCTTTATCTGGCAAATTTTTCTTAAGGGTTGTAACAAAGAAAATCTTCTTATCCTTGAATTCAGGCGCATCATAATTGTCGACCATAAAATCCAGTACACTATATGTTTTCCCAAAGCCGGTCGGCATATCTAACAAGAACAATCCGGTATCCATTGACTTGCAAAAATTCACAATCGCCTGTTTCATAGCATCCTCCAAGTTTTTATTGTGCGTTTCTCCTTTAAATTGTCTATCATCCAAACTCAAATCAATGAATTCGAAATTCATCTAATAGTACAGCAGCCTTCTCATTTCTTATTTCTGTCAATGCTAATAGTATGTCCTCATATGCATTAATCAGCTTCTCATCCTTTTTTATTTCATCGCTATAGAATATAAAGGATTTTAAGATAATCATATCAACTATCACTTGTGAATCTGTTATCTCTTTTGCAAACTGTTCTTTACTATTTCTAATAGCTTTTGTAAAGCACGAACTAATAGATATCAATATTTCTGGTAAGAGTTCACTAATATTGAGCAAATATACTGTGTATAGAACATCGTTCAAATGATTGGAGCCATACTTCTCAATCTGTACATTCAGAAAGCACTTATCTTTATAACTATATTCTGCCTTTACTTTGTTTACATCCCATCTGCTAAATCTTCCTTTACAAAGGAACAATCTCTTTTCAAGAATATTTCTTACATAGTCCTCTGGAATACTATTTACATAAGTTTCAAGAATTCGAATCTTCTTCTCAATGTCATCTCTCTTACCCTTCTCCCTAAATCCATCAACATATGACACCAAAAAGCCACTAAGAACATCTTCATAAAAATCCACTGTATCTCTGGTAAATATCGAAAAGTCAGTTCCTTTAAACAGAATATCATAAACAGCTTCTGGATTTCGTCCTGTCATATTCAATTCTCTTTGAAAATAAGAGGATACTTTGTGTTCTTGAAATGTATCAATTATTTCATGAGCCCGCATTTCTTTACAGTTTTCATGCCATATTTCAATCATACATTGCACAATCGAATTAATAACTATGACAAATTTCTCATCTGCTGTATCCAATCCACAACATGCAATATTACAGAGAAGGTCTATATCATAATTACTGATATCAAACTCAGAAAGATCTATCCCCTTACCATCATACAAATATTCTTGAATTATCTCGGACCTCTTATTTTGATATTCATTACCATTATTTTCTTGAATCCAACGGTCCACTCCACATAATTTAGGAACCATATTTGGAATAAATTGATACTCAGCATCATTACGATTTTCTTTTATAAATGCAGCATTAAACTTCTGATGATTCATCTCATCTTCTGCAAGCATAATAATTGTATTAAAAATCCTACTTGCATAATTCTTATTTTTTGCCAGAAAATACTTTGTTAATTCTGCTATCTGGCTAATTAATCCTGAATTATCGTCATTAATTATACTCTCTAATATCATTAACAATATCTGCTGTTTAAGGTCGTTATTTATATCTTTATTCAATTGTTCCCACAATGCAATTACCATATTAACTTCAGCTACATAAGATTGATTTAAAAATATTTTCTTTACACGCCTAATCCATTCATTGACTAGTTTATTTCGCTGTTCGTCCGTAACATCTGGCATTATCAAAGCTGAAGCAATCAACGTAACAAGTATTGATTCAAACTGTATTTCAATACGATAATCACCCTTCATCTTTTCACAAAGAGTATCAATTACTGAAACAATTTGATCAGCATCGGCTTTTTTCTCATTGATATCACTTATCAAACGATTTAATATTTCATTCATTTTCAATAAGGGTTCATTTTCATCTTCATTGTTTTTTACAATCTTTTGAGCTTCCCCCTTGATCTGCGGTTCTATCATTATTGTCTTTTCGTCTATTGCCGTCATAGCAGCATCGCGAAAATCCATTTTCTGAATCTGCAAATTCTCATTAGGATAAGTTTTTTCATCGTATATAGAATATAAGTAATCTAAAATAACATGACATCTATTTTTTATTCCTTCATCTCCACAAAGATACGAATTAGCAAAATATTGTTGCAAATTACACGCACACTTTTCGTCTTTCTCATATCTTCTGGTTATTTCTGGAACTCCCATCGATAGCATAATCTGCTTTTCCAACAATTCTTTTGTCGGATTAGAAATAAATTCGCCACTACGATGAATATCAAAATATATTAATTCCATACTGGATGCTAATTCTAATGCATACCCCGGCATTTCTTTTTGATAATTCATCCCTATAGACTCAATAATAGACAAAAGCAATATGTTGTTTGCCTTTTCATATATAGTATTCTTAACATATTCTGCTAAGCCTTTAATATATGCATGATCAGAAGAATTTCTCATAGAATTAATAACAGTCTTCTTTATTACAAAAGAAATGTCCGTCAATACCACAGGAAGGTTATGTTCCATGATGTCTGCCATCCACAACCATTCATTACCCAAATACACTCTTTTCTTGTTTTCCTTTGGAAAATAAATTTCTATATTTGTTATCTCATCTGGCTTATTCTCTGCAAATGTCTGTACTGCATTATTAACAAATGATATTGCCCACTCAAGGCCTTTTACGAAGTCACATCTCATAACATACCAAAAAAAAGTGTTATTATACACGCCATTTTCATTATTGTCGAAGTGATCTGCATTGTCAGATAGACCATACGCTCTCACATTATTATGGTCGTATCCATCATACTTAAAATGCTTTCTTGACACTCTTTGTCCCCATAATGTTTCCGCTGATTCACATGCCAATTCGGGTAATTCCATAGCAAATGAAAGTGGACATTTTTTCACAACCGCCTTTAGAATCTCTTCAGCAACACTGTCCCTTCTACTAGTTCCAGAGCAATATTCTACTATCATATTTTCAACAAATTCTTTCAGCCATGACTTAGATGACTTGGCCATTTTTGCAACAATAAGGAAAAGCTGCACAATCTCTTCATCATGTTGATAATATGATTTTTCCTCTTTACCCTTTTCTATTAGCTCGTCAATATATCTAATTATTATTTTGTATGCTTTTTCTTCAGTATCCGCAGTTTTATAAAAACAATTTGCATAATCATCACACAGCTTAATAATAGAAGTTCTATTTTTATCTAGACTTATGCGTTCTTCAAAAACCATACCAATCAAATTTTCACGCGCCGCTCCTATCGGTGTTACATTCATTATTAATGCTGGTGAATGATTAATTTTCGCCTCAAATGCATATAAGTTTGTTATATCTAACAATTCTTCAATCACTGTTTCACCAAGCAACTCCTGAAATTCCTTGAAAAACATTCCACAGTATTTTGATTTTACTATCCCAATTTCCGTTTGCTTTTTCCAATTCGCTTCAATACTATTATCCGTTAACAGTGTATATACAAATTTCTCGCGAGCCTCCTGTACAAACAGTTTATTTGATATCCAAATCTGGTATCTCCTATATATGCAACGTCCGATTTTCTCTATTTCATCAAAAAAATTATTATACGATCCATGACATGCATCGAAGGCTTTATCTATATATCGTTCAAAACAAATATCTTCAAAAATATCATATTTCAAACGTATCTTATTCTTGCTTTCAACAATAATTCCTTCTGATTTCAATGCTTCTAGAATATCGCTATCTACAATATCACTATCAACACCAACAACAAAACTTCTAGCACGTTCAAAAACGATACGCTCAACATTATTTCTAACATCACTTTGTGACACACCATATTTTCTGCACTTGTCTTTTAAACAGATGATTCTTTCCCATATGAGATTTCTAAAATTATTCTCGTCGTTAATATTTTCTTCTACAAATCCTCCCGATACAATTAAATTAAGATAAAATGGCACACATAATAAATCCGAATATTTTTTATTCTGCTGTAAGGATAAAATAATGGGATAACTTTTAGCAACCTTATCAATCTCATCTTTCGCCAAATCCGGAATCTCGTATGTTTTGATTCTATATTTTGTATTAATCTTCATAAACGCAGAACTATCAGTAGTTCTACACGAAGTAATAATATATACATTGCTGTATTTATCTGCAAGCCTATATATCTCCTGCAACAACGGAAATGCATTGTCACCACAATCTGCAATAAATTCGATAGCATCAATAAATATATACAGCGGTTTATTTTCTAACCACAGGATTGCATCCTCTACATCACAATCCCACAATTCGTTTACTTTCTTTCCAGTGGACAAATTCTCTGCTCGCGTGACTAATACGTATTCTTTTCCCTTTAATAGTTTTTTGCATACAACTGATTTACCAGAACCAGCATTTCCCTGTATCGATACTAATTTTTCTCGTCCTGCCTGTATCGTTTCAATAATTTCTGACCTGTCAATTTCATATTCACCGTTAATAAGCTCTTCAATATTTTCAAGTTCAATTTCTTTACTTATTTCAATCGCACGCAAAAACTTTTTAATGTTTTCCTTACGAGGTTGTTCTTCTATCATCCCCAGCTTATCCATTATCTTGGAAAAATCCGATGATAGCGTATTATGTAGTGTTCTTTCGCCGCTCGACATAAGGGACTTCGCATACTCATTATATGCGTATAAAATATCCTCAATAATCTGAGTCATTTGCTTCTTTTCCTCATTCCCTATACGCAGCTCTCTATTCTGTTCAAAAAAGCCCCGAATGATATCTTGGATTTCTTCCTTTGAAAAAATATGATCCTTATATTTATCCCCCATATCAGTTTTAAATCTATCAAGACAAACCTGAACTAAAGGATCATCTGAATCCCAATTATTGATATCAATTTCTTTTCTTTTTATCTTGTCCTTAATAATTAATATCCAGCTTCTTCCCGCTTCTTCTAAAGTGACAAAAGAGCTAATCAATCCAATTGCTGATACCAAATCCATTTACTAATCATCTCCTCGTCTAATCTATAAATGCTGATTCAATACTAACTTCTGTTCCAAACCATTCTTGTTAACCTCTCTGCATTTCAAGCAGTTTATTTCTTGCCTGAAGATTTCCAATCAAACAATATATCAGTCCCATTCTCATTGAGTTGTCATTAGATGGACTAATGTATTCTACTAATGTTCCCTGCGTAAATGCAGTATTTATATCGTTTGCAAGCTTTCTCGGAGCAAAGCCAAAGTTAGTAATGAAGTAATCAAGATGTCTTCCAAACAGCACGTTTTCCTCATATCTTCTATTGATGGTTGAGCAGTAGTCCCTAAGAAGCATTAAATTTTCATCACTTACTTCATTGTGCGCTAACCTCTCAAGAAGATGTTCCAATGACAAATTCTTTTTACCAGAGCCATCAGGACCAGGCTTTGGAACATGCTTCTCAGACTCGGTTACACCAACTGCATCAACTATGTAATAGCATTCCTTTGTGTCAGCATTTGGAGTTACTTCCTTAAGTTTGTCATCACTAATAACTCGACATCCTCTACCCTTCATCTGCGTATAAAGAACATCTGAATGAACATCCTTCATAAAAAGAACCACTTCCAAAGGCTTTACGTCAGTTCCAGTTGCCACAAGAGTTACTGTTACTGCAATTCTAAAATCTTTCTCAGTTCTTAAATCCCTTATAAGGGCATTAGAATCACCGACAGAATACGTGATCTTCTGTACAAACTTTTCCGGTATTGCATCATTTTCAAATTCAGGCTTAAATACATTTTTTGCAATATCTACGATTTCAGTCGCATGATTATCATCTTTTGCAAAAATCAATGTCTTAGGTATGTATTCCCACTTCTGCTCACGACTAGGATATAAATCTTCATAAATAGCTTTCTTTTATGCCATCAGCACTTCTTTTATCTGCTTTTTATTTACAACTGATCTATCAAGTTCTGACGCACCATATTCAACCGATGTTCCAGCATCAATAATTTCAGATTTTCCAGTTCTCTTAGAAGTCTCTGTAATCTTAGTTCCCTTTTCAATCGTGCCTCCATGCGCTGTAATATCCGTAATAATTCGATATACACGAGGTGGAACATTAACTCCATCTACAACTGAATCATCATAGGTATATTCTTCAATAACATTCTTGTTAAAATATGCATATGCTTCTGGCGTAGGTGTAGCTGTAAGACCAAGCACCGTTACGCCAGAGAAATAATCCAATACCTTCTTCCACTTTCCATAAATGGATCTATGACATTCATCCACCATAATTAACTGGAAATAGTCTGGTGGAAGCTTTAAATCATTACCCAGGTCAACTACAGTCTTACTATCCTTTTCTTCATCTGCTTTAGCTTTTTCATCCTCAGCATCTTCATCACTATCATTTATTTTCTGACCAGTTAATACGCAGAATAATTTCTGAATTGTAGAAATTACAATATCACCCTTGATATCTTCTTCCTTCTTAAGTCTGTTGATTGTATAAAGGTTTCCCAGCTTCTGCTGGCCTTCTGTACGATCAAACACGCTAAATTCAGACTCTGTTTGCCTTGCAAGGTTATTTCTATCTACAAGGAATAAAATTCTCTTTGTAGGCGTATAGTTAAGCAATCTATAAGCTGCCAAACATGCAAGATAAGTTTTACCAGAGCCGGTTGCAAGTACTGCCAGATTTTTCTTGTTTCCCATTTTTAATGATTCTTCAAACTTTACTTCTGCTCTTCCGTTAATCGCGAAGGCCACGCTTCTCGATTAACGGAAGAGCACCATACTCGGACTTCTTTCCAATAATCTGAAGCATCTTCTTAGGAGAATGCATCTGTGACAGTTCTTCATAATCACTGTTTTCTACCAACATATTTTTGAAATATATCTTATTTCCATTAGCCATATACACAAACGGAATAAGTTTCTCAAACCATAAACCATACCAGTCTCGTGGAGAAACAGCATAGTCCTCTGCCTATTTCTTAACTTCATCACCTAGAGGATTCTCTTCTCTTTTTTCCTCAACAACTGCAATAGCTTTTCCATCAATAAAGAGAAGATAATCACTTTCTGTGTTTTCTCCCATCAAAGCTTCCTTAACAGCAGATGTGCTATTAGGCAGATATTCATTTCGAGCCACTATATCCCAGCCGGCATTTCTTAATTGCTTATCAATTTTTACACGAGCTTTTTCTTCCGGTAACATAGGCATACTCTTCCTTTCTAATCCATTCTCCCATATCTGTTGTCCCAAAATCAGGACTTGATATACTTCCCGGACTTAATTCTTTTATCCGCTGGTTTTACAGCATTCTTTGGAATAGCCCAAGTATTACCAAACTTCATAGCCCCTTCTATCATTCCTTCATTGCAGATTGTCTGCACTCTTCTAACTGATAGGTTCCACTTTTCTGCTGCTTCTTTAATAGTCATAAACTCCATATTTTCTTACCTCAATAAAGTTATAAAATGCGACATTTTATCCTAATTTCTATTATAAGCGCCAAGACGCCGAAAATCAATCTAAACCTACATAACTTTCGGCGTACAGTCTATTACTTCTCCGCGTACAAAATCCCATAAAAATAACCTTTCAGCGTACTCTATACGAACTACGCCAAAAGGTTAATTTTCACTACACCCGTATTCTATTTTTCATTTCATGCACATATTTTATAGGCTTATTTTCATAATATGTTCTAGCAGATATACCCCTCACCCCCGCTTAAACTAGGCATTTCTTAGAGAGGAGGCATACCGTCTCAACAGTACTTTCGTTGTCCCAACAAAGTTCCTGTGTTTCCCTGCCTCCAAAATACACTGGAAAACGGAACTTTATGTGCTTCAGGAATCTGCCATCTGGCTGCTCCTGCTCGTAAATGTCCACCTGTTCTACAAAGCTGTTAAGAAATTCTT
>OLOP01001863.1_pt1 | contig 12682 bp, 10 predicted proteins | sample 1672381 | NCBI WGS metagenome assembly OLOP01 (sample SAMEA3136678, study PRJEB25190) | human gut metagenome | biome: human gut; feature: human-associated habitat; material: faeces | place: Austria | collected 2013 | reverse complement strand
CTTGCATGTGTTAGGCACGCCGCCAGCGTTCGTCCTGAGCCAGGATCAAACTCTTTCGTTTAATCCTTTATCCCTTAATCGAGTTTCCTCAACCAAGTTTCACTCATTCGGAATTACTGTCTTGTTTGCGTTGTTATTGTTCTGTATCGTTTTCAAGGTTCGTACCGGTCTCCCAAGCAGCTTTTCAGCGGCTCGCGCAACCAGCTTTGTCAGTATACTACTTTTTCGCCCTCCCGTCAAGGGGTTTTGGGAAGGTTTTTGCGGTTTTTTGCGTTCTTTTGGGATTTCCGAACGATAAGCACGTTCAGTCGGCATCATCGTTCGGAAATCTGCGAACCTTTCAGGTGATTTCCTTTTGGTTTATTCGTTCAACTCATGCCGGGCAGGAGTTACCCTCCCGCCCGGCACGTCCGCATCAATCCACCGCGTGATCAAGCATCACGTTTTCACCGCTCCAAATCCGCTTCGCTGTCCACGGAATCTCCGGCTTCGACCAGAAATCCGCCGTCGGCGCAAGCCCCAGCGGCAGAAACACGGTCAGGCATAGATACAAACTGCCGACGCAGATGTACTCCTCCGCCAAGTCCGGCTGACAGCCATACACGCCCGGCTGAAGCCACCCCTGCGCGTCGAACATCGCCGGATGCTCCGTTACCTTGCGGATGCACGCCGTCAGCGCCGTCCGAACCTGCTCCGGCGGCAGTTCATTCGGCAGAAAATCTTCCAGCGCTGCCTGTGACAGCAGCTGGAATGCGCCGAAGCGGTAGGTAATCGACCGCCCGATGACCGGGTAACTGCCGTCGGCGTTGATGTTTTTCTCCAGCTCCGCCGCATACCGTCCCGCGCGGTGCTCCACCTGCTTCAGCAGTTCGTCATAGCCGCGCCCGACATCCGCGAACGTCCGCAGCACATCAACATACATCGGCTGAATGACGAAGCTGTTGTAGTAATCCCAGCGGAATTTCGGGCCGTCGCCGTACACGCCGTCACCCAGATACCAGCTTTCAAACATGTTCACAGCATAATCCACGCGCGTCAGGTCGTAGTCGCTTTCGCCCATCACGCGCAGCGCCGCCTCCACCATCGCGGAGAAGAAGAGCCAGTTCATCACAAACGGGGTGAATTTCCGCGTCGCGCGCAGGGCACCCACCAGATTCCGCTTCGTCTGCTCATCCAGCGCGCGGAACAGCTGCTTTGGGGCGCGAACAATGCCGTGTGCCAGGAACGCCGCGTCCACCAGCGCCTGCCCATACCCTTCGGTGAAGTTCATGAAGTCCGGCGATTCCGGATTTACCGCGTTTGCAATTGCCTTGCGGGTCAGCTCACGGTATTCCGCCTGAATCTCCGCTTCCTCGCCCGTCAGGCCATCCAGTTCCAGCCACGGCGCAATGCCGCAGACCGACCGTCCGAACGCTTCGAGGTGCATATACTCCGCCCTGTCGGGATGGAACACCGTCGGCATGTTCTGCTTCAGCGTCCCCGCCGCCAAGTTTTTCAGCACCGGATCAGCGATTTTCAGCATTGTTTGCAGCCAATACGCTCTTGCTTCCATCTTGTTCGCCTTCCTTATCGCATCCGTAAACTTCCCACTCCGTCAGCGCGGGAAATGCCGACGGGTCATCGCTTTTCTGCATCCGCTCCAGCCGCATCCAGCGCACCGTGTGTTTTCCCAGCGGGATGATTTGCCTCTCGCCCGTCTTTTGCAGGTCGAACGCGACTTCCGCGCCGTCGGACAGCACGACGTGTCCGCTGACCCAATACGCGTCATGCGGGAAATCCGCGCGGAGGATGAGCGCCATTGCATCCACCGTCACCTCGCGCCCGAAGTCGATACAGCACCACGCGTCTTCCCGCGCGCCGATGCCCCAGCTGCCGAACGGCCACTCGCCGTGATAATTGTTGCAATGCAGCCCGTTGATGGCGTTGCGCGCGCAGAAGCACGCCTCGTTGCGCGTTTCGACGTTCGCGGTGATATGGGGGAAGAAGTCCGTTTCGCCGCGCAGATCCGCCGGATTGCAGGCAATATCGCGCCGCCCATTGATTTCCTCTGCCGTCATCGGGCGCGCCGTAATGACATGCCGCTTCGCCTCGAACGCGCCGGGCGCATACGCCAGCCGATGCTCCCCTGCCGGGACGCGCCACGTCATGCGCCCATTCGGCAGATACACTTCGCCCGGCAGCAGTGTCACGTCCATCTGCACGCACAAATGCTTTTCGTCCGCAAGGATTTCCACCGTGTCGCCATCTTCATAGGCGCGGTCGATGCACAGGCGCGCATCCTCCGCACTCTGTGCTGAGGCAATCAGCGTTCCGTCCGCCGCTTTCACCAGAATTGTAATCATGCTATTCCTTTCACCGCCAGAGCATTGGGTCGCTGCCCGTCAGCTTCGCCAGCGCCTCTACAAGGAAGTAATCGCCATAGGTGATGTTCGTGTGCCGCCCCGCGCCGTCGTCGTGGTAGCTCGCAGTGCATTTTGTCAACAGTCCGCAGCTGTTCTGCGTCCAGTCGACGCAGTGCTCAAGCAGACCATCCACCAATCGAACCGCCGCCGCGTGATATTCCGCTTTGCCCGTGATTTTCGCCAGTTCCAGCAGTCCGCACGCCGCCACCGCGCCCGCGATATTGTCGATGCGTTCCTCATCCTTCGGCTGACAGAAATCGCAGTCGGTCAGTCCGTCGGGGCGGATATGCCGGATGAAGTTCGCCGCGATTTTCTCCGCCGCGTCCAGATATTCCGTATTGCCGCCGTTAAGATGCGCCAGTGTAAAGCCGTACAACCCCCACGCCTGCCCACGGCTCCACTGCGAACCGAGGCAGTATCCCTGTCCGCCGTATTCCTTGACGCGCTTGCCTGTCTCCGGGTCAAACTCGATAATGTGGCTGACCGACCCGTCCGGGCGCAGGAACTCCCGCAGCGTCGTCTGCGCGTGAATCTGCGCGACTTTCGCGAATCGTGGGTCACCCGTCTCGCGGGTTGCCCACCAGAGCAGGGAAAGGTTCATCATGCAGTCGATGATGGCAAACCCGCGCTGATCAGGGTGATTCCACGCGCGGATGAACCCCGCCGGGTTGAAGCGCCCCATGAGAAGGCTTGCCGCGTGAAGCGTGTCGGTTTTCGCCTGTTCGTCGCCGGTCAGCTTTGCATCCGCGCCGCAGGACAGCAGGTACATGAAGCCAACGTCGTGGTTCAGGCAGCGGAACGTGCGGAATTCATCCGTGAGGAGCTTCTCCACGCGCCGCGCTTCGGTCTGGAACTGCTCGTCGCCCGTCGCGCAGTGCAGCTGCCACATCAGCCCCGGCCAGAAGCCGCCTGTCCACCAGCTGTTGCCGTCGTAGGGGGATGCAACCCAAGCACCGTTTTCGCTCTTATACGGGATGATGCCCGCGTCCGCCGCCAGTTTTGCGCTCCAGCGGAACTTGTCGGCTGCCTGCCGCATGGCTTGCGTGTATTTTTCCACTCTTTCTCCCATCCTTTTTGATAAAGGGCAGACAGGGAATTTCCGCCCGTCTGCCCTTTTGTTTTTGCAGGAATTTCCGCTTTCCGTCCTATTTTACCCCTTCAAGCCGCTCGTTGCAATGCCTTCGATGAAGTATTTCTGCAAGCAGAGGAACACCACCGACACCGGCAGCAGCGACACCAGAGACGCCGCCATGATAAGGTGATAGTCGCTCGTGTACTCCTGAATAAAGCGCCGCAAGCCGACCTGAATCGTCTTGTTCTCGTCGCGGGTCAGGTAAATCATCGGGCCCATGTAGTCGTTCCAAGTGCCGACGAAGGTGAAAATCACCAGCGTCGCAATCGCGGCAGTAGACAGCGGCAGCATGATTTTCGCCCAGATGCCGTATTCGCTCAGCCCGTCAATGCGCGCCGCTTCGCACAGTTCCGTCGGAATACCCTGATAGAACTGGCGCATCAGGAACACGCCGAACGCACTGAACGCCTGCAGCACAATCATCGCCAACAGCGTGTCATACAGCCCCATCGAGCGCATCATGATGAACTGCGGCAGCATGTACGCCTGCCACGGCACAGCAATCGTCGCGATATACGCCACGAACAGCAGATCGCGCCCCTTAAAGCGCAGCTTTGCAAACGCATACGCCGCAAAAGAGGACGTCAGCGTCTGCAGGAACGTCACTGCCAGCGCGATAATCGCCGTGTTCTTGAAGTACGTCAGCAGCGACACGCGTTCCCAGATGATGCGGTAGTTTTCCCAGTGGAACGTTTCCGGAATCCAGCGGATGGGATACTGGAACACTTCCTGATCCAGCTTCAAGGAGGAGGAAAGCATCCACACAAACGGAATCAGCGTAAACAGCGCCATCGCAATCAGCACCGTATACAGCAGCACACGCCCAATCACCTTCATGACCGGGTTGTCCTTGCGAATCGCCTTTTGATGGGTAACAACAGCCGTCTGACTCATGGTGTTCTTCCTCCTTTCTTAGTCGTTGGCGAATTTCTTCTCGTTTGCGAACTGGATGATGGTCACAATCAGGACGATGACAAGCAGCACCATGGCAATCGCGCTCGCCTGACCGTACTTGATGTTGTTGAACGCCACGTCGTAGATGTACGTCACAAGCATCTTCGTCGCGCGTCCGGGGCCGCCATTGGTCATGATGGCGACCGTGTCGTAAATCTTGAAGCTGCCAATGACCAGCATGATGGTGCAGAAGAACGTCGTGGGCTTAATCTGCGGCAGGGTCACATTGCGGAACTGCTGCCACTTGTTCGCGCCGTCCACCGTCGCCGCTTCGTAGAGTTCGCGCGGAACGCCCTGCAGCGCAGCGAGGTAGATGACCATGTAGTAGCCCATCGAGCGCCACACGCTGACGAGGATAATCGCCCACATCGCCATCGTCGAGTCCGCTGTCCACGATTTGTTGAAGTTGATGCCCAGCGCCATAATCATCTGATTGACCGGGCCATCTTTCATCAGCATGAAGTTCCAGCAGACGCAGATAGCGACCATGGAGGCAACATAGGGGAAGAAGAAAATCGTGCGGAACGCGACCGCGCCCTTCGCCTTGTTCAGCGCCAGCGCCAAGGCAATGGCGCACACCAGCGTCAGCGGCACGTTAATCAGCGCATAGAATACGGTGTTTTTCAGCGCAATGCCAAGGTCAACGCGGTTGAAGAAGTACAGGTAGTCGCCGTTCGCCCACTTGCTGGCAACTTTGTCCGCCTTGAAGATTTCCGCGAAATTTTGCAGTCCGACAAAATGAGCATTGCTGATGTCGCCACCGTTCCACTCCACGAACGCCAGCAGGATTGCGCAAACTACCGGGACGAGCGTGAAGAGAGCAAACCCCAGAAAGTTCGGCGCGAGAAACGAGTAGGCAATGAGGGTATTTTTCTTTTCCAGCCTACTCATCTTGTGTTTGCGCTGCTTGGCAGCAACCTCCGCCATAGTTGGACTCCCCTTTCAGCCTGATTTTCCGAAAAATCGACAATAGGCGGGAAGAGCGAGTTTTGGTCGCCCTCCCCGCCCATTGGCTTATGGATGCTTGATTTGCTTGCGGATGCCGATTACTCGTACAGTTCCGCCACGCGCTCGTTCATTTCCTCGATGCCTTCATCGACGGAGATTTCGCGCGTCATAATCATGGTGTGTTCTTCGTTCAGGATGGTCTGGATTTCCGCCAGCTTGTCGCTCACGCCGATTTCGATGGAAACCATGCTGGGCAGCAGCGCTTTCTTGGAATTTTCGTCCTGCGGGAAGCCGTCCACAGACGCCAGCACTTCCGCAACTTCCTCAGAGACCCATGCCGGACGGTTGCCGCAGCCAGCGGTGACCTTCGCGCCTTCCGGGCCGCACAGCCAAGAGACGTATTCCCAAGCCAGATCCTTGTGTTCGGACTTCTTGTTGATCATGATACCGGTCAGGTTGCCGAAGGAGGAACCCGCCTGCACACCTTCCTTGTGCGGCAGCGCGGTGATGCCCCATTCAAAGTCGCACAGACCATTCTTGATGTTGTTGATGAGGGTCGCGACGTACCAGTAGCCCATGGGCATCATGGCGGTGTCGCCGGTCTGGAACGCGCCGGAGTAGTGCAGGCCAGCCGCGGTCAGCTCGGTGTACTTGCGGCAGGCATCCGCGTCTTCCAAGGACAGCGCGAGGTCGTAGAAGTACTTCAGGTCGGAATATTCGCCGTCCAGCAGCGTGTTCACGCCATCATCCACCGCAAAGTTGACGATTGCGGACAGCCAGGTGTGGTAGTGGCAGCCATACTTGCAGTTGCCCTTGCCGGTCATTTCCTTCGCCAGCGCCGCGTATTCCTCCCACGTCATGTCATTGGTGGGGTAAGCCACGCCCGCCGCGTCAAACAGGGTCTTGTTGTAGAACAGCACCCAGAAGTCAGAGCGGAAAGGCAGCGCGTACTGCGTGCCGTCCAGCGCGTAGTTGGGTTCCATGCCCACGAAGCCGGACAGATCGTAGTTGTCCTTGGCAATGTAGTCAGTCAGCGGCTCCGCGAAGCCCTGCTGCGCCCAGTTCATGATGTTGATGTTCTGCTTGACCATGAACAGGTCGCTGGTGTCGCCGCCGGAAAGCATCGTGCCAGCCTTGGTGTCCCAGTCCTGAGATGCCACGTCAACGTATTCGATGGTCACACCGGGGTGGGTTGCTTCAAAGGCTTCCTTCTGCGCCTGATAGTACGGCGTCGTGCCGACGTCCCACGCGACGATGGTCAGCGTCGTATTTTCTTCCGCCGATGCGAAGCACGCCATGCTCAGCACCATTGCGACCGCCAGTACCAGAGAGAACAACTTTTTCATGCCTTGGTTCCTCCTCTTGAATCTCTATCTGAACGGGTTCATTCCCGTCCGATCCGGTTTTGAAAGAACGTCGTTTTCGCTTACAATTCTGCTTACAATTTATCGTCTCGGCAGTTTGTATCTTTGACGTTTCTTTATGACCTTATTATACATTTTAGAGGAGTACTTGTCAAGGGGTTTTTAAAAAATGTTTGAAAAGGCTGTTTCCTTTCCATTTACATCATGATTTCTGAAAAATATTTTCACTTGTTTTCTGTAAGCGACTTGTTTTCTTTCACTCTTTGTGTTATAATGATGTCGGAACAGGAAAGGTTTCTGCCCATGATGGCAAGGTTACAGCATTTCCCTGTCAGCAGGGCAGGAGGGAGGTTTTCCCAATGGAAAACGGAAAGATTACGATTTACGACGTGGCGGAGCGCGCGGGTGTCTCCATTGCCACTGTCTCGCGCGCTATGTCCGGCGGCAGCATCTCCGCCAAGTCGCGCCAGAAGGTGCAGGAAGCAATAGAAGCGCTGCACTATCAGCCCTCCACCGCGCATTCGCACCCGCAGGCGCAGGAGAAGCGCACCGGCACGCTCGCGCTGGTCATCGGCGATTTCGACAACCCGTACTGCTCGATGCTGATGCGCGGCGCGGAACTTGAAGCCACCCGCCACGGCTACGCGCTGGAGGTTTTCTGCCACACGCCGGGAACCATCACAAACGACCAGATGATTCGCCGCTTATTGGAGCATCGTCCGGACGGTGTTGCGCTGACGGGCGGTCTGGTGGAAGACGGCCCGGCGGAGGTGATTCTGGACAACTTGAAACGACTACACCACGCAATGCCCGTTGTAACGATCGGGCCGCTAATCGAGGGCATGTCCTCCATCAACATCGCGTCGGATTCCTTCGAGGGCGTCCGGAAAGTGATGACACACCTGACGAATCTGGGGCATCGGCGGATTGCGTTCATCGGCGGTCGTCTGAACACTCGCTTTTCCGATGCGCGCATCACGATGTATCGTCAGGAAATGACACGCCTTGGCGTGCCGCCGGAGGAGCAGTATGTTTTCCCCACTGGCTTCACCACGCAGTCCGGCGAAATCGGTGCTGCGCGGATGCTGGCGCAGCTGGCGGACAAGCCCCTGCCGACCGCCATCGTCGCCATCAACGACGTCTGTGCCTTGGGCGTCCTCAGTCATCTGAAAAAGAGCGGCTTCCGCGTCCCGCAGGACATTGCTCTGACTGGCTGCGACAACCTCTTCTTCACGCAGTACCTCGATCCGCCGCTGACGACGGTGGATTTGCGCGCCACCGAGCGCGGCAGTTTCGCGATGGAGGAACTCATCAACGCCCTGAACGGTGGCGACACGACCCCCATCAGCCACAAGCTGGAATGCTCCCTCATCGTCCGCGAAAGCTGCGGCGCAATGCTGGGGAGGGAAAGGTTCCGGTAAAGAAGACCCAAGGGGCGTTGCCCCTTGACCCTTCCGCGCGATTGGGTTGGTAACGCTGGCATACAGTGTCCGCGTGTTTAGCCCACGAACCTACGGTTCGGATTGGACGTTTCAGTGTAAACTTCCGGCACAATTCAAGAAACAAGGAACCCCAGTAGTGGCGGCGCCGAAGGGGTCAAGGGGGCGAGCGGAAAGCCCCCTTGTCGCGCCCGCAGGCGCGATTCCCCATGTCCCATCAAAATCAAGCAGCATTTTTTCTTCCACTATAATACCAAGCGAAAAAGGAGGCTTCCCCATGCTCGCACCGCAATCCAACGCATCCCGCACCATCCTTGACTTCTCCGGCGTATGGGACTTCCGTCTCAAGCCCGACGCGCCGTGGCAGTCCATCGCTGTTCCCGCGTCCTACAATGACCAGTCCGCTGACCCCGAATTCCGCCGTCATGTCGGTCTGGCGTGGTATCGCCGCAGCATCACCGTGCCGTCCATGCTCAAAGGTCAGCGTCTGATGCTCCGCTTCGACGCCGTCACCCATAACGCTCGCGTTTTCCTTGACGGTCAGCTGCTCTGCACCCATCGCGGCGGTTTCCTGCCCTTCGAGGCGGACGTGACCAATCTTCTCTACCCCGGTCAAACTGCCCTGCTGGAAGTCGAGGTGGACAACACCATCAGCCACCACACCCTCCCTGTCGGCAACGAGGGCGGCACGGCGTTCTTCGGCTCGGATAACCCCGGCATCCCCTCCGTCGAGGCGGGCAAACAGCACCAGCATGAGCAGGGCATCAACCTGCCGAATTTCGACTTCTTTAACTATGCTGGGCTGAACCGCCCTGTCCGCCTGTACACCACCCCGGCGGATTACATTGCCGATGTGACGCTTGTTCCGTCGATGGATGGCACAGTGCGCTACACCGTCGCGACCCACGGCGAGGGTGACGTGACGTTGGATGTGCTGGATGCAGACGGGCAGGTCGTCGCCAGCGGCACGGGCGCGTCCGGCGAAGTGCATGTGGCAAATCCGCATCTCTGGGAACCCGCTCCCGGCGTGCCGTACCTCTACACCGCGCGTGTCCGCTTCGCTCAGGATGAGTACAGCCAGCCGTTCGGCATCCGCGAAATCAAGGTGGATGGCTGCCGCTTCCTCATCAACGGCAAGCCCTTCCACTTCCACGGGCCCTGCAAGCACGAGGATTCCTTCTTCCACGGGCGCGGGCTTGACCAGTGCCTGAACGTGACGGACATCAACCTCTTCCACTGGCTGCACGCCAACGCCTTCCGCACCAGCCATTATCCCTATTCGGAGGAAATGCTGTCCCTGTGCGACCGCGAGGGCATCGTCGTGATTGCCGAAACGCCCGCCGTCGGCATCGGCGAAGGCGGCAAAGACCCCTATCGCTGGGCGCCCGCCGATTATCACGCGCAGGTGCTGACGGACATGATCGCCCGCGACAAGAATCACCCCTGCATCGTCCTGTGGAGTCTGGGCAACGAGCCGAACACGGATGCGCATCCGCAGTCCGCCTACGACTATTGGCATCCGCTGTACCTCTTGGCGCATCAGCTTGACCCGCAGAACCGCCCGGTGACGCTCGTCGGCTGCCAGAATGACTACACGCGCGACATCACCATTCCGTCGATGGATGTTGTGTGCATCAACCGCTATTACGGCTGGTACAACCTTTCCGGCGATTTGGAAGCCGCTGCTTTCGCCATGCGCATGGAGATGGATTACTGGGCGACGGTCAACAAGCCCACCATCCTCTCGGAGTACGGTGCGGACACCATCGCGGGGATGCACGGCACGGAGATGTTCACCGAGGAATTCCAGGTGGATTACTACAAGACCATCAACGCCTGCCTGGACGAGCGTCCCTTCGTCGTCGGCGAAACGCCGTGGAACTTCGCGGATTTCGGCACGCAGCAAGGCCCGATGCGCGCCGGCGGCAACCGCAAGGGGCTTTTCACCCGCGACCGCAAGCCCAAGATGGCCGCGCACTATTTCCGTGAGCGGTGGGCGAATTTTAAGAAGTAAGGGTAGATAAGAATGAGGTCACTGTCGGTTTGTGCGGCAGTGACCTCGGTTTATTTGCATTTTCCCAGCATCTATGCTATCATAGAGCATATCGCCAATCTGTTTCATCGGAGGTGTATATGTCCAATCCTCACCGAATTTCTATTTTCCTTATCCTTCTGCTCTTTCTCGGGCTGATTTTTGTAGCCGTTAGCGACCTTCTTTCCTTCCACGAAGACGACTTTGACCTTTCGGAAGCCCTCGTGCAGGTACAGGTGCAGACGCCCCGCCATTATGATTCATTCGACGTCGAAGAACCCGTGAACTACCTGCTCGCCAGCAAACGCCGCATCCGTTCCTGCGACCCTTTCACCGCTGACGAAGCCACCGTCTACTACGTCCCCAGCGAATGCTTTGACGCCTACATCGACCGTGCGCAGAACAAAGTCCTCAACCGCCTCGTTTCCGTCGCCGTCACGGATGAAAACGGCACTCCCCTCGAAGCGCCCGCCGTCCTGCCCGACATTTTCGCGCAGATTGCCACGCTGGAGCACACGTTGTTTGACATCCGCATCCTCGACGTTTCCAGCGAATACTTCGTTTTCCTGAAACTGAACGTGAATCTCCACACGCCCTGCGAGCTGTACTATTATAATCAGCAGATCGGCAAGCTCATCGAGCTGTATTCTTTTAACGACAGGGAGCTGCTGGGGCTGCATGTGATGTCAGTGGAGAGGCTGAAAGGGCTGGAATAACAAAATAAGCAGAGAGCCATCGTTTTTCGACGTTCTCTGCTTATTTTTATGCTGCCATTTCAAGAGGATTTTTCACTTTTACTTTCCGTTCAATCGTTTCTTCTGCTCGCTTCCAATCTGCCTGATACTCTTTTCCGGGATCGGCAACTCTTCCGGCATCTGCGCCGCTTCCGCTAATGATTTGCTGTGGGCTTTCATTTCGTTGTTCACTGCTTTTTCCTCCATATTTGTATTCTCGTTATCCTTGTGTACGCTTACAGTTTAGCCAATACCATCACATTCTCCACCCCGCTCGTCCAGCAGAACATATCGACGCTCTGCACCTTCTGCACCCTGTACCCCTTCTCCACAAACAGCGCCGCGTCGCGCACCTGCGTGGCGACGTTGCAGCTCACATAGACCACGCGCTTCGGGGCGGCTTGCGCAATCGCGTCAATCACGGCGGGTTCAACGCCTTTGCGTGGCGGGTCGATCACAATCACGTCCGGGCGCAAGCCCTCCGCCACCAGCTTCGGCAGCAGCGCTTCCGCCGCGCCGCAGCGAAAATTCACGTTCCCGATGCCGTTGCGAACGGCGTTCTCCTTCGCGTTTTCAATCGCCTGCGGAACAATCTCGATGCCCAGCGCCTCGCGGCAGTGGCGCGCCATCATCAGCGTAATCGTGCCTGCGCCGCAATACACGTCGCATAGGCGTTCGTCGCCCGTCAGCTCGGCAAAATCCAGCGCCGTCTGGTACAGCACTTCCGTCTGCGCCGGATTGACCTGAAAAAACGCCGCCGGGCTGATTTCAAAGCGCAGGCCGCACAACTCGTCCGTCAGCGTGTCACAGCCGTAGAGGGTGTGGAAGCGCCGACCCATGATGACATTCGTGCGCTCGCGGTTTTCATTCAGAATGACGCTGACCGCCCCCGCCGCTTTCAAGGACGCAACCAGTTCCCCCTCGTGCGGAATCTCGCCGCCGTTGATGACCAGCACCGCCATTGCTTCGCCTTTTCGGTTGACGCGGACGACGATGTGCCGCACCAGCCCCGTGTGCGTCTCCTCAACGTACGGTTCGACGCGGAAGCGCTTCATCCACCCCAGCACGCGGCGGCAGATTTCGTCCGCCGGCGGCATGGCGTTCGGACATTGCGCAATCGGGATAATATCGTGGCTGCGCGGCGCGAAAAAGCCCGCCACGGGTTCCTCCACCGTTCCGCCGACGGGCAGCGCCGTCTTGTTGCGGTAGTGCGATGGATCTGCCATCCCCAGCACCGGCGGCACGTCAATGTCAATATGCCCGATACGGCGGAAGCAGTCCTGCACCTGCTGGCGTTTCGCTTCCAGCGTCGTTTCGTAGGTCATATGGCGTCCCATGCAGCCGCCGCAGCGGGGGTATGCCGCGCAATCCGGCGTTTTCCGGGCGGGTGACGCCGTCAGCGGCTTTCCCTCCATACGCCCGAACGCGAATCGGGGCTGCACCTTGACGATGCGCACCCTCGCCGTCTCGCCGGGCAGCATCCCCGGCACAAAAACGGCCATGCCGTCGGCGCGGCACACGCCTTCCAAGTCCGCCCCAAGGCCATCCGCCGTCAAGGTCAGCAAATCGTTCTTCTTCATCCGCTTCGTCCCCTTCCTGTGTTGGCTTCCATTATAACAGGGTCGCCTGATTTTGACAAGAAGGCGCAGGGATTTCGCGCCTGCGGGCGCGACAAGG
>OLOP01001862.1_pt1 | contig 12683 bp, 10 predicted proteins | sample 1672381 | NCBI WGS metagenome assembly OLOP01 (sample SAMEA3136678, study PRJEB25190) | human gut metagenome | biome: human gut; feature: human-associated habitat; material: faeces | place: Austria | collected 2013 | reverse complement strand
CAATAGGATATCCGGTTGCCTTTGATGCAAGTGCTGATGATCTTGAAACTCTTGGGTTTACCTCGATAACACAATACTCAAATGAATTAGGATTCAGAGCAAACTGAACGTTACATCCACCCTTGATGTTGAGCTCTGAGATAATGTTCAGTGCTGAGCTTCTGAGCATCTGGTACTCCTTGTCACCAAGTGTCTGTGATGGAGCCACGACTATAGAGTCTCCAGTGTGTACTCCGACAGGATCAAGGTTCTCCATGTTACATACGGTTATACATGTACCATTTGCATCACGCATAACCTCGTACTCGATCTCCTTCCATCCTGCGATACATCTCTCGACAAGAACCTGTCCTACACGTGAAAGTCTCAGACCGTTCATGAGGATCTTGAACTCTTCCTCATTCTCAGCGATACCACCACCTGAACCTCCAAGTGTATATGCAGGACGGAGAACTACAGGGTATCCAATCTTCTTGACAAAGTTAAGACCGCCCTGAACTGTTGTAACGACCTCTGAAGGTGCTACAGGCTCATGGATCTTCTCCATAGTCTTCTTGAACTCAAGTCTGTCCTCGGCCTTCTTGATGGTCGTTGATGATGTTCCTATGAGAAGCACGTCATGCTCTCTGAGGAAACCTGACTCATCAAGCTCCATGGCGATGTTGAGGGCTGCCTGACCGCCGAGTGTCGGCAGAAGGCTGTCCGGCTTCTCCTTCTCAATGATAGCCTTTACAACATCAACCGTAAGAGGCTCAATATATACCTTATCTGCTATATCCTTGTCCGTCATGATGGTTGCAGGGTTTGAGTTGATGAGGACAACGCACAGTCCCTCTTCCTTAAGAGAACGGCACGCCTGTGTTCCGGCGTAATCAAACTCAGCAGCCTGACCGATGACTATAGGACCTGATCCGGTGTTATACTGTATATATACCAAGGAGTACGGTGTGTAAAATGACCATCAGCGCAAACGTGTGCGTACGCGGTTTCCGCAGGAAATGAGGAGGAGCAGAACATGACAGAAACGATTGCATATCTTCGTGAATTTCATTTTGCATCGGTCGTGCTGCGGCTCGCTCTGGCTATGCTGCTCGGCGGCTGCATCGGTCTGGAGCGGGAACGAAAGCGCCGTCCGGCGGGGTTCCGCACTTATATGCTGGTGTGTCTGGGCGCGGCACTGACCGTGCTGCTCAGTCTGTATGAGTATACGCTGGTAACCGGCCCGTGGTCGGCGCTTGCAGCCGAGCTCGGTATGAAAACCGACGTTTCCCGCTTCGGCGCACAGGTCATCAACGGCATCGGCTTTCTCGGCGCAGGCACGATTCTGGTCACCGGTCGTCAGCAGGTCAAGGGACTGACTACCGCCGCCGGATTGTGGGCTTCAGCGTGCACCGGCCTTGCGGTCGGCGCGGGATTTTACGAATGCGTACTGATCGCGTTTGCTATGATCTTTTTGAGCATCCGCCTGTTCCCGATCGTGGATGCATACATTCAGGAGAACGCGCGCGACATCAATCTGTATCTGGAGTTTAACTCGATGGATGATGTCAGCACGATCATCAATCAGCTGAAGGCGCAGAATGTGCAGATCTATGACATCGACATCGAGCGCAACCGGAGCGGTGAGCAGCTGCATCCAAGCTCGATCTTTTCGATCCGTCTGAATGAAAAAATACCGCATACGCAGCTGCTGTCCGAACTGGCCGGGCTGGATTGCCTGTGCGCGATCGAAGAGCTGTAACGGGAGGAAGACAATATGTTATCTGTTTTTGACGGTCTGCGCAGCGTTACCACACTCTCTGTGTTTGTGCGTCTCGCCTGTGCATTTATCTGCGGCGGCATCATCGGCATCGAGCGCTCGTACAAGCGTCGTCCGGCAGGCTTCCGCACCCATATCCTCATCTGCATCGGTGCAGCGATCACCACGCTGACCAGTCAGTATCTGTATCTGAATATGCATTATTTTACTGATATGGCGCGTCTGGGCGCGCAGGTTGTTGCCGGCATCGGCTTCATCGGCGCCGGTACGATCATCGTTACCAAGCGGCAGAATGTGAAGGGATTGACAACGGCGGCCGGACTGTGGACCTCGGCCATCATCGGTCTGGCGTTCGGCGGCGGCTTTTATGAGGGCGGCATTCTGGCCACCGGCTTTATCATGCTGGCAGAGCAGGTGTTCTCGCGGCTGGAGTACCGTGTGCTGGAGCACGTTCCCGAGATCAATGTGTATATGGAATACGAGGATAAAACGTGTCTGGACGATGTGCTCCAACTCTACCGCAGCTGCAATGTCAAGGTGTTGAATATCCAGATCACCCGTGCGGCGGAAAACGAGGAGCACAATGCCTGCGCCATCTTCACACTGCGCCTGCCGCGCAGCTGTACGGTAAACCGTTTGATGACACTGGTCGGCAAGCGTAAAGGCATCGTGTCGGTCGAGGAACTGTAAAACAGAACAAATCTATTGCATTTCATCCTTTCAGGCAACACCGCATAATGAGACAAAAGGCGATTTGCGAGCAGGTTTTGCGTGCTGACGAGGCTGGGTTCTGCAGTAATACTTGAGTATTACTGTGAAAGTACAGCAAAGTCAGGGCGCAGAATTTCAGCAAAGCGCCGCAGCAGCGCGACCGGAGTCTGCGCAAGAAGCTGTGGTTCTCGTTATGCGGTGTTGTCTTAACAGACAGTGAACCTTTTAACGCGCACTGGCGTGCGAATTATTTAAATTGCAGGAATAGGACCTTTTTGACAGACTGAGACGCACATCTTGGGATGTGCGTCTCAGCTTGTCGAGAAAGACCATTTTTACAAGGCTGACGCTGCTGCGCGGCAGCGCGCATGAAATAGCATGTACGGCGCAAATGCATGAAAACCGAGGGCATGTACCTCGATTTTCATACTTTGTTTTTCGATTCTGCAAGCGGGATAAATGTTTGCACGATTTCACTAAGCGGCACCTCGGTCACGGCGGACACGGGCAGATCTTCCTCACTGCGTGCCGGCTCGACCAGGTTTTTGATCAGGCCGTCCATGCGGGCAATCTGCTCGTGCGAAGCATCCCACAACGACAAATGCTGTCGTTTTCATTTGACCCATTGCAGCACGTTTTTGACAGAACGGAGTGCAGTTGCATGAATTTACATGTATTTTTCATCGAACAGACACAAAAACCCGCACAGCTGCTTTACGCTGTGCGGGCTTTTGTAATTTACTTTTCAGTCGAATCCTCTATTACGAAGCACGCTCGGCCGTTCTCCTTGGCCTGATAGAGCACGCGGTCGGTTTCAGTGAGCAGGTGCTTGATCTCCTGCGGGAAAACAAAGCGGTACGCGCCGATGCTGCAGCTGACCGTGACCTGCTCGAGAATACCGGAAATATCGCGCAGGAACTGCGTCAGCAGATGCTCCAGCTGGTCCGGCGACAGATTTATATCTAGCATTACGGCAAACTCGTCACCGCCGATACGGCCGACAGAGCCGCAGAAACGAAAGGTGTTCTGCAGATGCTCGGCGAACTGCTTGAGGACCTCATCACCGACAGAATGGCCGTATTTGTCGTTGATGTGCTTGAAATAATCCAGATCACAGACCAGAAACCAGCCGGCTGTTCCGGCGTGGGACTTCTGGCTGCGGAGACAGGTGTGCAGGAACAGCTTGCGGCCCATAATGCCGGTCAGGAAGTCCAGCTCGCCGGTGTACTCACGAAATTTCATGTAGCGGTAGACCATCAGGATGAGGATGAGCAGAATGAAGTTGAGCGCCAGCATGGCAGTCAAAAACTGCACCTGCAGGTGGAGAATATCCCGATGGATGTCCTGTGTGACATCTATGCCGTGCTGCCCGAGCATGTAGTACATACGGCTGGAGAAGTAGACGGTCGAGAGGACCGCCATACAGAAGATAAACGTACTTACGGCCCCCAGCACGAAACCAATCTTCGGAGACCAGTACGGGGTGTTTTCGTATTCATTGACCGCTTTTTTATAGGTCTGGATAAAGGAACTGTGATACAGCTTGTCAATCGCCAGAACGACCGCAACACAGAACAGCAGGATGATGAGGTCGCTTTTTTCAAGCATAAAGATTGATGAAAAATTGAAACCGAGAGAGGGGAAGAACAACCCCATCGCAGTATAAACCAAAAGCGCGTGCAGCTTAGGTGCCGCGATTGTGATGAGCAGCTTGCACAGATTCTTTCGTTTGCTTTTGCGTGCCAGCTGAAACAGACAGCCGAGCAGAAAACCGAACAGCACACGCGTGCCGACACTCAGCAGTATGCTTCCAATGGGAAAATCACTCCGAAACGGAGAAAAGACCGCATCTGCAGGCATGACATAGGTCGCGGAAGCCTTATACAGACTGCCAAGACCGAACAGCAGTCCCGCGAGGGAAGCCTCGGCCGGGCCAAACAGGCAGGCGGTAATGATGATAGGGATATACGCCGTGGTAATGGAAATCGGCGGAATGTGTACATATCCTAAAAATGTAAAGGACATAATGACTTCCACTGCCAGCAAAAGGCTGAATATGTAGTGCTCAAATTTGTGTGTTTCCCAAGTTGTATTCATCTTCCTGATTACCTTTATATAGGCAGTACCGCGACGGATCCGGCTGTGGAATTTGCTCGCAGATCACGCTTGTTCGATCATGCGATATTGCCATGAATTTTACTGATAATTAAATATATTTGATTATATATTATACAGTAAAAGTGCGGAAAATGCAACCGATTTGCTGGTACACAGATCATTTTGAGAATTGTGGAAAAGGTTCTGATGGGATGCGTGCCGGAGCGGTTTTCGCTTCTTTCCGTTTATACGGATGATTCGTTCTGCACGCTGTGACGGTAATCCTTCGGCTTGAGACCAGTGATCTTCTTAAATATGCGTGAGAAATACACGGGATCGTTAATGCCGACCCGCTCGGCAACTTCATAGCTTTTGAGCGCTGTAGTGCGCAGCAGATTTTTTGCAGCTTCGATGCGCACGTTCTGCAGATAAGTTGTCAGCGTTGTGCCGGTCTCGCGCTTAAACAGGCGCGAGAGGTAGCTTGAGCTGAGATAGAACTGCTGGGCAAGCTGGTCGAGCGAAAGCTGCTCACCGTAGTGTGCGCTGATATAGGCCTGTACCGAGGAAACGATATGGTCTGCGCTGGCGGCGCTGCTCTGCGCCATGTCCTGCGTTTGCTGCACGAGTGCGCGGGTGCAGGATTCCATCTCGGCGATGGAGTTGGTCTCCATAATGCGCTTGAGCGAGGAAATGCTGCCGCCCTCGAGCGAATGTCCGGCCATTCCGGGAAACTGCAGCTCCATGCCGAACTGGTGAATATATACGCAGATATTGCGCACGGTATCCGGCGGCAGCTTGTTGCTGCCCGCATAGGCGAAAATGCAGTCGAGCAGCTGCTCTGTGTCGGCGGGATTACGCAGCTCCATCGCAGATTTAAGGGCAGAGAGCATTTCAAAGATTTCGTCGGTCAGCTGCTGCGGGAACGAGCTGAGCTCAGCGAAGTGCGTCACCGGATGGTCGGGCGTGAAGACGGTGAAGCGCACCGCCTGTGCGGCTTCATCGGCGGCGTCGGCAAGACAGATGGGATTGTCATTGCAGTTGGAAATACCGATAAACAGCAGAAAATGTGCCAGACTGCCGACAATATTCACCGCTTCCCTGCATAATGCGGTAATGGGCGCTTCCCCGGCGGCACAGATGACCACAAAGCAGTCCTGCGTGCCGCGGGCAATGTAGTAATGCTGGTAGGAGGATAGACAGTCGGACAGAATCTCCTGCGACTGATTGAGATACTCGTTGTATTCTTCCTCGGTCAGTGCTTCCTCGGACAGCGAGGTAATATGCAGCTTGAGTACAAAATAGCTGCGCAGATCCATTTTCAGCTGAGCCAGGCGGTTGAGCACATACAGCTGCGAGCATGCAACACGGTGGATGAGGTCATGCAGCAGCATGCTCTGCTGCAGCTCTATGTTGCGCGCCGAGGTCGTGGAGAGCTTCTCCTGCAGGTCCTGACTGCTGCGGTCTTCCGCTATGGCGGCCTTGGCTTTTTCGATAGCATTGGTCAGGTTTTCTACCGTCATCGGCTTGAGTACAAAATCCACCACATGATACTGGATGGCACGCTGCGCGTAGGCAAAATCCGGATAGCCGGTCAAAATGATGACTTTGATGCCGGGATGGTCGCGGGCGATGATCTCGGCAAGCTCAAGACCGTCCATACCGGGCATGCGGATATCGCTGATAACGATATTCGGCTGAATGACCGGAATCTGCTCGAGCGCCATCATGCCATCGTCTGCCTGTGCGGCAATCTCACAGCCGAGGTCGCCCCAGTGGATGCAGTGTACCAGACCCTTGCGGATGGCGGATTCATTGTCAACGATCATAACTTTCAGCATAGGTCTTTCTCCTTTTCGGGCGGTGCGGTGATGATGGGGAGCGTCAGCACGATGCTCGTGCCGTGTCCGGGTTCGGATTTGATCGACATGCCGTAGGGCTCGCCATACAGCAGCTGAAAACGGCGCTCGATGTTGTGCAGCGCAACATGTGTGTGGTGCTTGTCGTCGCTGCCGGGCTGGGGGATGGCGGATGGGTCAAAGCCTACGCCGTCATCGTGCACGCGGATGTACACGGCGTCCTCCTCCTCCCAGATGCTGACGCGCACTCAGCCGCCATGACGCTTGGGTTCGAGTCCGTGTACGATACTGTTTTCTATCAGCGGCTGAATGGTCAGCTTAGGCAGGTAGCAGCCGAGCAGCTTGTCGTCCTCCACATCGACGGTATACTGCAGCTTTTCCTCAAAGCGTTCCTTTTGCAGGGCAAGATAGTATTTTACCGAATCCAGCTCCTCCTGCAGGGTGATAATCTGCTTGCCATGGTTGACAACGCTTGCCCGCAGCAGCTGCGCCAGATTCTGCACCGTGGTGCAGATGGCCGGCTGACCGGCTACCATGCAGCGGACATTGATCAGCTCGAGAATATTAAAGATGAAGTGCGGCTGAATCTGGCTCTCCAGCTGATGAATCTCTGCATCGCGCAGCAGCAGACCGCGCTGATAGACCTCCTGAAACAGGGTGTCCAGCCGGTCGGCCATGTCGTTGAAGGCATGCGAGATAGCGGTCGTTTCGGTGTATGGCGTTTCATCCATGCGCACGGAAAAATCACCGCTGCCGATACTGCCGATGGTGTGCAGCATCTGCCGCAGAGGGCGCAGCAGCAGGATGAGACAGGTGGCGGCCAGCAGCAGGGCCAGGATCAGGATGGCAGCACAGACGAGAAAATACACACGCGTACTCTGGCGCACACCGGTGAGGATTTCGGCGTTTGGAATATAGATGTCCACGCGCTCACGGCTTTTTCGGAGTGAGCTGGACGCATGATACCACTTGTTCATATCTTCGTTCTCGCGGAACAGGTCGGTCTGCAGAGAGCCGATGCGTTTGCCCTGAGCACCGCTGAAAATGACGACAGTGGAAGGGTAAAGCTGGTTCAGCGACAGCGTGGAGAGCAGCTTGTCGATGTTCAGCTCCACGATGATTTTGCCAAGCGGCTGCATGGTGTTAAGGTCAACAAAATCGACGATCATATATGCGTATCCAATGATGGCGTAGTGCGTGTACAGCGTGCGTGCGGAGTTGCAGTCCTCGTGCGTCTGGTACATCTGCCGGACGCGCCACGAGGTATTCAAATAGTAGTTGCCGCCGTAGACCGGCACATATTGGTCGTTTTTGATCAGGTAGATGGCGCTGACCACATCGGGGTTGAGCGAATCGCCGAGCGAGAATGTGCGGCTGAAATTCTGCTCCAGCTGGAGAATCTGGATCTGGGTGAGCGGTTTGCTGCTGCTCATCATCTGCTGGGCGGCACTGTCTGAGGTCAGGTAGTACACACCATCCCGCAGGGTCTCCATCATGCGGTCGGTGCGGTCGGTGAATTCGTTCAGATACATGGAAACCGTCTCACTGGCGGTATGCTGCAGCTGACCGGATACGGTATGGATAAAATAGATGCCGGCGGTGACAACAGGTGCGAATACCAGAACACATATCATCACAACGACCAGCCCGATAAGAGAGATCTTGCGTTTTGCCATACAATACACCTCACGGGAGCTTCTGCGAACTATACAAGGGCAGCACCATATAATAGAGCTGCGGAGTTATCCTAAATATACCACAATTCGACCGCTTTGTGTACCATCCGGAGGGGGAGAAGCGACATTAGAAAAAAATATCCTGTTTTAGCGCAAAATAATCCTATGTTTTCAAAGAGGAGTGCAGAGCGTGTGAACGAAAAGCAAAATCGTCATATGTTTTGACCGGTTTACTGCATTGAGGGCAGACTGTTCCTCGGGTATAATGAATACAACAAAACACAGAGCGGTATTTGAATGAGACAAATGCCGCACGGAGAGAAAGAGGAGGAACCCCACATGAAAACAAAGCGTATCCTCTCCCTGCTGATGGCAGGCGCGCTGCTGACAGGTGCACTGACCGGCTGCGGCAGCAAGAAGGATGATTCTGCACAGAGCGGTGACAACTCCGGTGTGATCACCATCAACTATCCGACGTTCCAGTGCGGCACGAATACGTCCGCTCCGGTATGCGATGAACTGATTAAGGAATTCAATGAGAAGTACGCAGGCAAGTACGAGATCAAGAAGGAAGACGTTCCGGGCGACCAGAACTACATCGACAAGATCAAGGTACAGCTTGGCACGGGCGATCTCCCGCCGGTTATTTACGGCGGCGGCTACAATCTGCTTGATATGGTCGTTGCCAAGGATCTGGCAGTTGACCTGACCGATGCGGTAAATTCCGATGCAGACTGGAAGGCACTGTATTCGGATACCGCGCTGGCTACCAACAGCCGCGACGGCAAGATTTACGCTTCCTCGATGGAAGGCCAGGTTATCGGTTACTTCTACAACAAGGACCTGTTTAAGCAGGCAGGCATCACCGGGCCGGCTAAGACCTGGGACGAGTTCTTCCAGCAGTGCGACAAGCTGAAGGCAGCCGGCATCACCCCGCTGTCCATGGATACCGCAGATTCTGCGTGGGTAACCCAGCTGTGGATGGGCGCTATGGTCGGCACCGAGTCCGACGCAGGCCTTGAGTTCATGAACACCATGAACCCGACCGACTACAACACGCCGGAAATGATCGCAGCAGCCGAGAAGATCCAGAAGATGTACCAGAACTACACCACGCAGGATGCAATCGGCGGCAAGTATGAGAATGCTGCAAACAACTTCCTGGCCGGCCAGACCGCAATGCTGGCAAACGGCCCGTGGATGATCGGTGATTTCTCTGATACCTCCATGACAGAGGAAGGCTTCGCTGATAAGGTCGGCGTAGCGCTGTTCCCGGGCAACTTCGTATACGATGCACCGATTCAGGGCTACATCGTTACCAAGCAGGACGACCCGAAGGTAGAAGAGGCTGCCATTGAGATGGTCAAGTTCTTTACCTCGGCTGAGGCACAGCAGACCGCAATGGAGATGCAGGGCATGGTTCCGGCCTCCAACACGGTAGAGCTGACCGACACCGCAAAGGACAAGTATCCGCTGCTTGCTGAGTTCCTTGACCTTGCAACCACTGAGGGCGAAAAGCGCTCGGATACTCTGCAGGCTACGATGTACGCCAACCTGCTCGACGTTATGAGCCAGCAGCTCCCGCTGCTCGCTTCGGGTGAGCTGGACGCAAAGGGCTTCTGCCAGACGCTGACGGACGCTGCAGCGAAGAACCAGTAAACTGTTTACCGCAGGGACCCGTCAAAAAACGGGTCCCTGTTTTTCTCCTCAACAAGAAAGGAAACCGCTTTATGAAACGTAAAAAGGGCTGGCTGCCGGTGTTCCTGCTTCCGGCTGTCGCATTGTTCCTGCTGATTTATGCTGTTCCGCTGGTGATCGTGTTTGTTTCCTCGCTGTTTGATTACCGGCTGACGGGCGACTCGATGACATTCATCGGTCTGCAGAACTATACACAGCTGTTCAGCGATGCGACCTTCCGGCAGGCGTGCGGCCACACGGTCGTCTGGATTCTGATCCACTGTATTATTCATGTCTCCATCGGCGTTATCCTGGCGCTTGTGCTGTACAAAAAGCCGCGCGGCTGGAAATTTGTCCGTACGGCATACATGATTCCGAATATTATCTCCAACGCCGCAATGGGCATGATCTTCCTCAATATTTTCAACCCGCAGTACGGCGTGGTCAATTCCATCCTCAAGGCTTTTGGTCTGGAAAGCCTGACGCATAACTGGCTGATGGATACCACAACGGCGTTCCCGTCCGTCACCATGACGTGGCTGCTGTTTGCGGGCTACACCACGACGCTCGTACTCGCCGAGGCGCTGACCATTGACGATTCGGTGCTCGAAGCGGCCCGTGTGGACGGTGCGACCTCGTTCCAGACCGATATGTTCGTTGTGCTGCCGCTGCTGCGCAAGATCATCGGCACGACCATGGTCATGGCGGCAACCTATATGCTGCAGATGTTCGACCTGATCTACATCACCACCAAGGGCGGCCCCGGCTCGACTACCATGAACCTGCCGCTCATGCTGTACAGCGTGTACAAGAACGAAAACAACTACGGCTACTCGAATGCGATCGGCGTTTGCATCGTCATCGCGGGTGTCGTTTGCATGACGCTCATCAACAAGGCGATGCGTGTCAACGAAGAAGACTACTAAGGAGGCGTTCGACAAATGAAAACCAGCTTCGGTGCAATGACCGGCAGAGAACGCCTGTGCTTTGTGCTCAAATATCTGTTTATGGCGCTGTGCGTGGTCGTTGCGCTGTTCCCGATCATCTGGGTCATCCTGTCCTCGTTCAAGACGAATGCGGAGATCCTGTCGAACGGCATTTCGCTGCCGACGCACTTCGGGTTTGACGGCTATAAATCCGCACTGGATATGGCGCCGATCTTCAAGTTCTTCGGCAACAGCGTGATCGTCACCTGCTGCGCGACTGTACTCAATGTGCTCGTCTTCGCTATGGCAGGCTACGCGTTTGCGCGGTTCCGCTTTCCGTGCGATAAGCTGCTGTACATGCTGCTCAGCCTGTCGCTCGTCATCCCGATGACGGCACTGCTGCAGCCGGTGTACAGCGTGGTCAACAATCTGGGTCTGTATGATACCAAGGCGGGTCTGATTCTGGTCAACACCGCACTGAATATGCCGATGAGCCTGCTCATCCTGCGCGGCGCCTTCCAGTCTATCCCCAAGGCCATTGAGGAGGCCGCCTACATCGACGGTGCGGGCTTCCTGCGCACGTTCTTCCAGATCATGATGCCGTGCGCCAAGGGCGGTCTTACGAGCGCAGCTGTGCTGTGCTTCCTCAATACATGGAACGAATTTACGTTCTCCCTGATCCTGACCAGCAGCGAGAGTGCCCGCACGCTGCCGCTGTCGCTCAGCTACTTTACCAGCCAGTTCAGCTTTAACTACACGGCGCTGTTTGCCGCAGTTACCATTGCGGTCATTCCTTCGATCATCGTGTTTGCGATCTTCCAGGAGCAGGTCGTTTCCAGCCTGACCGCGGGTTCGGTCAAAGAATAAACGAGGTGAAATTACATGGCAAGCATTAGTTTGAATCACATCAAGAAGGTGTACCCCGGTGATATCGAGGTTATCTCCGACCTGAACCTGCAGATCAAGGATAAGGAGTTCGTCGTACTGGTCGGACCGTCCGGCTGCGGCAAATCGACCACACTGCGCATGATCGCGGGTCTGGAGGAGATTTCGGACGGCGAAATGTACATCGGTGACCGCAAGGTGAACGATGTAGCGCCGAAGGACCGCGATATCGCGATGGTTTTCCAGAACTACGCGCTCTATCCGCATATGACGGTTTACAAGAACATGGCATTCGCGCTCAAGCTGCGAAAAACACCTAAGGACGAAATCGACCGCAAGGTGCACGAGGCGGCTAAGGTACTGGACATCGAGCATCTGCTCAACCGCAAGCCCAAGCAGCTTTCCGGCGGCCAGCGGCAGCGTGTCGCACTCGGACGTGCGATGGTGCGCGACCCGGCGGTATTCCTGCTCGATGAGCCGCTGTCCAATCTGGATGCCAAGCTGCGCTCACAGCTGCGGACAGATTTGATTGAGCTGCATAACCGGCTGGGCTCTACGTTTGTATATGTGACTCATGACCAGGTAGAGGCCATGTCTATGGGAACGCAGATTGTTTTGATGAATAAGGGAAAAATCATGCAGTGCGGGACTCCTCACACAATTTATCACGACCCGGATAATGTGTTTACAGCTCAGTTTATTGGAACACCGCCTATGAATATATTGAAACAGAATCAGGTTCATTATGAGCATTTGCCGGTTGAAAATGCCTGCTATCTTGGCTTTCGTCCGGAGTATGTAACCTTTTATGAGGATGTGCCAGATGAAAAACAAAAGGGATTGATAATTGACGGAAAGGTGATTACCCATGAAATGCTGGGCATAGAAACTCTGTATAAAATTGATACCTGTTATGGACGGATTCAGGCAAAAATTTTTGATGATAAGAAAGCTGTTGACGGGAATGTAAAGATGTTTATTCCTCACAATAGAATTCTGTATTTTGATGAGGAAGAACAGAGAATCCGATAATTTTAAGCGAGAGGAAGGAGATTATGATGGATGCAGGCGTAATAAATAACAGAGTCAAACTGCA
>OLOP01001860.1_pt1 | contig 12712 bp, 13 predicted proteins | sample 1672381 | NCBI WGS metagenome assembly OLOP01 (sample SAMEA3136678, study PRJEB25190) | human gut metagenome | biome: human gut; feature: human-associated habitat; material: faeces | place: Austria | collected 2013 | reverse complement strand
CCGGCGGAAACGCACGTTTTCCTGCTCAGCTACGCGCAGATGATGCAGTATCTTCCGGAGCAGGAGCAGCGGAAAGTCAGCGGCACGGAATATGCCCGGTCACGGGGGGCGAAGTTTCTGGGCTTCACCACTATCGGCATCGGCGAAACGGACTGGTGGCTGCGCTCGCAGGGCAAGGAAAGCTACGACGCGTGCTTTCTGGATGTCCGCGGCGCGGTCGGAACGAAGTGCGTGACGGAAAAACTGGGGGTTCGCCCGGCGCTGTGGATGGATTTGTCCGCCGACCGCAATGCGTTCCCGTATGAACAGCAGGTTCAGGCAAAGCAGTTTGCGGAGCAGGGGGATTATGCCGAAGCCACCGCCCTGCTGGACACGCTGGGCGACTATGCGGGCAGCGCGGCGCTGGCGAAGGAGTGCCGCTATCAGCAGGCGCAGGCGGAAGCGGCAAGCGGAAATTACGATGCCGCGATTGCCCTCTACACGGAACTTGCGGGTTATGCGGACAGCGACGCGCTTTGCCGCGCAAGCCGCTATGAAAAGGCAGTAGCGGCGCAGGAAGCGGGGGATTACGCGGGCGCAATGGCGTTGTTTGCTGACGCGGGACAGTACGCCGACAGCATGGCGCGCCTGCGCGAATGCTGCAAGCAGCAGGGCATATCCATCTATTACTTCTCGGCAGATGCCGTAAATGCTGGGGTTGACACGGGCTATGCCAAGCAGGATACCATCAGCGGTGACGACAAGCACTTCGGCTGGCGGCTGGGAAGATTCTTCCTGACGGGCTTCACCCGCGTGACGGCGGACGAAAATCAGCAGCCTGTTTTCATCAAGACGCTGGGCGATTCTGTTACCCTGTGGTTTGATTTGGAGCAGGATATCGACGCGCTGAACGGCAACGCGCAGCTTTCTCTCGCGGCGGATGCGAACGGCTATGACCAGCAGTTCGGCATTCCCAAAACGAACTTCGGGCACGGCACGCTGATTGTCCGCCACACGGATTATCAGAATGCTAAAAATGAACCGTCGGTTTATACGGATTATCTGCTGGCGAAAGGCACAACGGGCGCGAATACACGCATTGTGCTACACGAAGAGGGCGACTACGAGGTGGCGCTGGATTACGAGGTGCAGGACAGCGAGTTGACGCACATCACCAGCAAATTTGGCAATTACCGGATTTTCTTGCGCTTCTCCATCCGCAACGGCAACTGCATGGTCTACCCGTTTGACCTGCTGACGGGCGCGGAGCTGCAGAACACATCGGTCGCGGAGGCTGGATTCTCGCTGGATTTGGCGCGCTCGCGGTATCTGGACATCAACGTTCGGCGCGCGGTGCTGGTGGAAACGGCGAACGGCGTCATCGAGGATGAGCGCTTCAACCGCCCCGCGAAGGACGGCGACCGCTACACGCAGGAGGGCATCTACACCATTTCGGTCAGCAACCGATACACGGGCGAATCCACAACAAAAACGATTTTCGTCGGCTCGCAGGAGCTGCTGGAGACGTATGTGCGCAACGGCTTCTCGCTGGAGCGCCTGAAATGAGGGGAATGCGGATGAAAAAGCTATGTTCGCTGCTGATGGCGCTGGTGCTGCTGGCGGGCTGTGCGCTGGGTGAAAGCGCACCGGAATTCCGCCGGATGGGGGATGCGGCGCTGCTGCCGTATCTGGAAAACAGCCTGTACGAACAGCTGGTGTCCGATTTGGACAGCAGCGACTATTTTGTGGAAAACGTACAGGCGGTGTACATCTCTCAGGAGTATCTGGACGAGCTGGCGTTCAACTCGCAGGAGAACGTCTACTTCGGCTATACGCTTTCCGAATTAAACGCGCAGTTTCAGGACGAGAAGTACATCTTCACCCTTGGTGAAAACAACGAGACGGTCGCCGTGCCGTGGACGGACTACGATGATGCCTACGACCGCGTGATTCGCAACGTGGCAATCGGCACGGGCGTGATTTTGGTGTGCGTGACGGTTTCCGTTGTGTCGGCAGGCGTGGGCGCGCCGGCGGTCAGCATGATTTTCGCGATGGCTGCCAAAGACAGCGCTGTCCACGGTCTACTTGACGCGGCGAAATCGGGCGTGCCAGCGTTCATCGCGACGGCTGTCCGCACGGGCGACATGCAGCAGGCGGCGCGCGAGGCGGCCTTGACGGGCAGCGAGGACTTCAAGTGGGGCGCAATCTGCGGCAGTATTTCGGGCGGCGTGACGGAGGCGGTCGGGCTGAAGGGCGCGATGCTGAATGGCTTGTCCATGAACGAAGCGGCACAGATTCAGCGCGAATCGGGCTATCCGCTGGACGTCATCAAGGGCTTCCGGACGATGGAGCAGTACGAGGTCTGCCAGAAAGCGGGGCTTGTACCGAAAATGGTGGATGGCAAGATGGCGCTCATCCGCCAAATTGACCTCGATTTCGTGGACGAAAAGGGGCAGACGAACTTGACGCGGATGCAGCAGGGTTTGGCGGCACTTGACCCGGCGACGGGAAAAGCATATGAACTGCATCATATTGGACAGAAACAGAATTCGACGCTGGCGATTCTGACAAAAGCGGAGCATATGCAGAATGGCAATAATAAAATATGGCACATCCTCGGGAAAGACTCGGAAGTTAACCATGGGCTTTTTACTGAACAGCGCGAAGCCTTCTGGAAGGACATGGCGGAACTGCTGCAAGGAGGATTCTAATGAAGACAATCGTTGACCTGCTTCGTGCGCAGCCGGCGTTTATTTCGGCAAAAGCCCCGACGGCGCAGGAGGTCACGCAGGCGGAGCAATCGCTGGGGGTGACGTTCGCTGCGGATTACCGCGATTATGTGGCGGCGCTGGGCGTGGCAAGCTATGAAGGGCATGAGCTGACGGGCGTGTGCCCCTTTCCGCGGCTGAGCGTCGTTTCGGTGACGCAGCAGGAGCGCGCGGCGAACCCTACAATTCCATCGGCATGGTATGTGCTGGAGCAGACAAACATCGACGACCTTGTGATTTGGCAGGACGCATCGGGGGCGGTGTATCAGGCGATTCCGGGGCGTGCGCCGGAGAAAATCAGCACAACGATGGCGGCGTATATCGCGCCAGAAGATGAATAGGAAAAAACGCGCGCAGTACGAAATGCCGGAAAAGTGATTGCAAAAGCGGCGTACATGCGGTATAATGGGTGCAAATCCACAAAAGAAAGGGTGTGCTTTGCATGAAATGTCCACGCTGCCGCAGCCGTGACGTGCGGGTGGAGCTGGTTCGCGAACGCCGGTTGACGCGCCACAGCTTGGCGTGGTGGCTGCTGATTGGCTGGTGGATATGGCCGTTCAAGCTGCTGTTTCTGCCGGTGATTTGGTCGCAGGAGGCGGAGCGGAAGGGAAAGCGTCCGCCGCCCCGGCGCGACGAGATGGTGACAAGGAGCGTCGCGGTCTGCCAGCACTGCGGGCACCATTGGCGGGTCTGGTGAAAAGGGGAACGCGCTTTGTTTTGAATCGAATAGCAAAAAAAACGCAGGGCATCGCCGTTTTGACGATGCCCTGTTTGTGTTTACTTCATCAGGTTCATGCCGATCTGACGGCCGGATGCCAGCGCGTAGCCGACACCGGAGCCGGAAGAGTAGGCGTAGGCGTACATCTCGCGGTTCGAGGTCTCGCCGCCAGCGTACAGGCCGTTAATGACCGAGCCGTCCTCGCGCAGGACTTGGAAGTCCAGATTCGTCTTTACGCCCGCAATCGTGCCGCCCGTGCAGACGTAGATGCGCACCGCGTAGTACGGCGCCGCGTCGATGGCGGTCAGGTTGGAGGCGCCCTTGCCGAATTCGGCGTCGTTGCCCGTCGCGCAGGCGGTGTTGTACGTTTCAACGCTCTTGACCAGCGTGTCCGCGTCCACGCCCATCAGCGCGGCAAGTTCTTCGATGGTGTCCGCCTTGACGACTTCGGTGCCGTCCACCGCCGCGTCCAGCAGCGCAGCGCCCGCGAACTTGCTGTCGCCCAGCGCCCACGCGATGCCGTCTTCCGTGCGGCTCAGCGCGACGGTCGCCTGATAAGGCATGTAACCCTCGTTGAAGAAGCGCTGCGCCTTGCTGTTCACAACCATGCGCCCCCACAGGTTCACGGACATGCAGAAGCCCGCGATGCTGCCGTTGCGGCTGGTCGAGCCAAGGGTGATGACATAGGGGTCGTTGTAGAACACGCCGCCGACGTCAAGCGCCATCTGCATCCCGTCGCCAGTGTCGCCCGCGCCCGCGGTGGTCAGGTCAATCCAGTCGGCGAACTGGGGCAGGTACTCGCGCATCATGGGTTCGCTCGCCGCGAAGCCGCCGGTCGCCAGCACAACGCCGCGGGAGGCGTACACGTCGTAGGAGCCGCTTGCGTCCTGCACGGTCGCGCCGATGACGTCGCCCGCGTCGTTGGTCAGCAGCTTCGTGCCGGTCGTGCTCAGGCGCAGGTCAGCGTCGTGATTTTTCAGCCAGTCCACCATGTGGTCAATCAGCATGTAGCCGCCTTCGGGGTCAGCCGCGCCGGTTTCGCTGTCGATGACGTAATCCGGCACCTGATAGCGCCCGTTGGGGAAGAAGGGGTAGGTCACCCAGTGCGCAACGCCCTCGTCCTCCAGCCAGTTGATCGTTTCGCCAACCTGCGTGAAGTAGTTGCTCACGCGCTCGTAGGTCGGATAGCCGGGGTCTTTGCCCAGCACGCCGATGTCCGAATCGGAGGATGCTTTCCACTCCTCCAGCCAGACTTCGCTGTTCGGCTCCAAGCCGATGCTCTGCGTGTAGTAGGTGTTTTCCGCCGCGACGACCGCGCCGGATACGGACGTAGAGCCGCCGAAGCGCGACAGCTTCTCGACCACCATCACGTCCTTCGCGCCATTGTCCATTGCGGACATGGCAGCCGCCAGACCCGTGCCGCCGCCGCCGATGACCAGCACCTCGACGTGCGCCGTGCGGTCGCCGACGTCCGCGGTGTTCTTTTCGACCGGCGTGCGCAGGGTATCCGGGTCAGCGCCCGCCTGCTTCACGCAGTCCTCGACCGCCGCCAGAATCGCCTTGCTGGTGATGGTCGCGCCCGTTACCGTGTCCACCGCCAGCGTCTGATGCGCCACGATGTCCGCCGGAATCTGCTCCAGCGCGCCGGATGCAATCGCGGGCGTTTCGGCCTGCTCCGTCACCTTCACATCGGTGATGGCGCTGTCCGAGAAGGTCACTTCAACCGTCACCGCGCCATTCATGCCGTTGGCGGAGGCGGTGTATGTCCCCGCGTTGAAGGTCGCCGCGAATGCCGCCGGAATCAGGCACAGCAGCATCGTCAGCGCCACAAACAGGGAAATCAAACGCTTTTTCATAGGGAAAAATCCCTCCTTTCATGCCTGTATCATACCGCTTTGTGAAAGGAATGTCAAACAAGCGTTTTCTTTCTCGTCATAAGCGGAACTTATGGATGCCGCTCCGCCATGTCCGCCTGACGAAGCTGCTCGACGAATTGCAGGTGCAGCGGCGTCGTCTGGCGCATGACCGCCTCGGTGTGGTGGAGAATCGGCGTGTCGCTGACGATGGGAATCAGGCGGATGCCGACGGGATAGCTGCCCTGCGGCATGAACGAAATGCCCTGATTCAGGTTGATCATCAGCAGCTGATCCTCGATGGTGTCCGCAAAGCGCAGCGCGTCCTTTGTCCACCCAAGCCCCATCAGCCAGCGGGCGATTTGGCTGCTCGCCCTGCGATTCGCGCCCGCCTGCAGGAGGATGACGGGGTAGGGCGTCAGCTCCGGCAGGGTGACGGAATCTTTCCCCGCCAGCGGGTGCGACGACGCGACGGCGGCGCAGATGGGGCGCTCCATCACCGTGACGTGCTTCATCTGCTGCAAGGGGATTTCGCCCGGAATCGCCAGCGCAATGTCGCAGTCGCCCGCCTCCAGCGCCGTGCCGATTCGCGCCATCGACAGCTGCCGCACGCGCAGTTCCACCTCCGGGTGGTGCGCCCGAAACGCCGGAATCGCCCGCAGAAGCAGCTGCTGCTCCATCGGCCCGGTGTAGGCAATCGTCAGCGTCCGCGGCTGACGGCGCTGCGCATCCGCAAACGTCTCTATCGCCTGATAGCACTGAACCAGCTGCTCCGCCATCGGCACAAGCGCCTGCCCCGCCTCCGTCAGCGCCGTTCCGGACTTGCTCCGCTTCAGCAGCGTCAGCCCCAATTCCGCCTCCAGCGCCGCCATCTGCTGGCTCATCGCGGTCTGGGTGATGAAGCTCTTCTGCGCGCCGAGGGTGATGCTGCCCGTCTGCGCGACGGCGAGAAAATACGCGAACCGCTCCAATTTCAAGGGAGCCCCCCCCTCCTTCCTGCGGGATGAAAACGGCTTCTTTCTTTATACTATTTCCAAATGAGAATGCGCCAAGATGCGAAGTGAATTTGGAAATAGTATTATTTTATCACGCATTTTCGCGCCGCGCAAGGGGGATTGTGATTCGATTGACAAGCGGCGTGGGCGGTGGTACAATAAGGGGGGGGAGGTGCGGACGATGCCGAAGGTCGAAAGCAACGCAGCCATTGAGGCGCTGGAAAAAAAGAAGATGAACGCGGCGCACTGGTGTGTGGCGTCCCTCGCAATCGGTTTGGTCGGGGGGATGGCGCCGGTGTTTCTGATGCCGTGGGACGACCCGTGGTCAACGGTTGTATTGGGAATCTTTGTAATCACAATGATGATTGGTCTTATCGGCAATGCGGTGCGGATTGTGAAGTACGACCTCCAGCAGAAGATGTGCCGCGTGGACATGGCGAAAGGTGCCAGCCGACGAAATGCCGCTCCGAACGAAATGGTGCTGACGGACGGCTTTCTGCGCTACCGCATCCGGCGGCAGGGGGAAGTGTGCTTCCTGCGGGTCGAAGCCTATGACATAGCGGCGGACGACTGGCGCGAGGAAGAGCCGGAACAGCGTTTCGCGTCGCGCCTGAAACTGCGGGACTATATGCGAGAAAAGGACTACGTTCCCGCCGAAGCCGATTGGGACAAAATGAGCGACGCGGCGTTTCTGCAATGGTGGAGGGAATATGAGAAAACAAGTGCTCGTGCCGGAAAACGTTGAAATGGCGGACATTCACGCCATCCAAACGCGCGTCAAAAAGCATAACCTCCTGACGGTGGCACTACTGATTCCGCTGTTTGCCGGCTATGCGCTGCGGGAATCCAGCGAAACACTGGGCGGCATTGTCTTTGTGCTTTCGATGGTGCTGATGGTGCTGGGGTTCGTTTCCGGCAGGGGCGACGAGAAGCGGCTGCCCGCGTACTGGGCGAAGTACCAGCAAATCCACCGGATGGACAACCTCCTGCGCGCGAACCTCGTCGGCGTGTGGCTCTGCGCCGAAGCGCGCGTGGCGGTGTACCGCGAGGGCAGCGGCTACCGCGTGCAGCTGGGCGTCCTCGATGAAACGACGGGCGCGTGGGAAAACGATGAGCAGGACGAGGTTTTCCCGACGCTGGCGGATGTGCGCGAGTACGCGACGCAGGAAGGGTATGAGCCGATGGACGCGGACTTCGGGCAGATGACGGACGAGGAGTTTCAGCAATTTCTGGATGCGCATCGAATCTGACAAAGCGCGTGCCCCACAAAAGCACATAAAAATCCCCCTCCGATGCCATTCATCCGAGGGGGATTCCTTTGCGCACAATTACCACCCGCGCCCGAAGCAGCTGCGCCGTGCCGCGCCCTGCTCGCCGGAAACGTACCGCGCGTTAAACGCCGCGTTTACTTCCCGCAGCTCCATCTCGCCGTCAATGTACGCTTGGTACATCTCGATGATGCCCTCCGCGCAGCCGTCGCAGGACGCGGAAATGTTGCCAATCGCGTCGTCGACAATCTGCTGGCGTTCCTCGCGGGTCGTGTCCTTAATCAGAATGCTGGTCATCGGGAAAAATCGCTCCTTTCAGGCGGTCACTTTCACGCCGTCAATGTCCGGCGGCAGCTTCTGCATCTGCTCACGGTAGACGCGGCGCAGGCAAATCATCTCCGCCGCCGCCGTAATCGCCCACGAAACGATGTAGAGCAGGTACAAGCTCTCAATGGTGTGGAAGTACGCAAACACCGTGTACACCCAGATAATGCGGAACACGCACGAACCCATAATCACGATAACCGTCGGCACAAAGCTCTTGCCCAGCCCGCGGTTCGCGGCAATGGTGCAGTCCATGAAGGCGGAGAAGGCGTAGGAGCAGCCCATGATGCGCAGGCGAATCATCCCGGCTTGCGCCACTTCCTCTACGTTTGTGAAAATGCCGAGGAACTGCCGCCCGAAGATGACCAGCAGCGCGCTCATGACAAGGGCAATGCCGAAGGAGAACACCATCGAGATGAAGTAGCTGTGGATGATGCGCTTGCGTTTGCCCGCGCCGTAATTTTGGCTCATGAAGGACGAGCAGGCGGTGTAAATGGCAGCCATCACGTCGTAGACGAGCGCGTCGGCGTTGGCGGCGGCGTTGCCTTCCACCATCACCTCGTCAAAGGAGTTCACGCCCGCCTGAATGAACAGGTTCGCTATTGCGAAAATCGCGTTCTGCAAACCGGCGGGAATGCTCAGGGACAGAACCTGCCTTGCCTTGTGCGGTTCAATCCGCAGCATCGACCGTTCCAGCCGCACCACGCTCCCCGAACGGCGCAGAGACAAAATCACCAGCGCCGCCGAAATATACTGGGAGATGATGCTTGCCAGCGCCACGCCCGCCGCCGCCAGATGGCAGACGATGACGAAGAACAGGTTCAGCAGGATGTTGATGACGCCCGCCATCGAGAGGAAGTAGAGCGGCTTTTTCGTGTCGCCGGCGGCGGAAAGCACCGCGTTGCCGAAGTTGAACACCGCCATGGCGGGCATACCGAGGCAGTAGATGCGCAGGTAGCTGACCGCGCCCGCCATCAGCACCGGCTTCGTGCCGAGCATGGAGAGCATTGCGGGCGTGAAAAGGAAACCCAGCGCCATGATGATGACGCCGACAATCAGCGAGAGAATCAGCGAGGTATGCACCGCCTCGTGCACGTCCTGGTCGTGCCGCGCGCCGATATACCGGGCGACGACGACGTTGACCCCGCTGCCCATGCCGATCAGGAAGCCGGTGAACAGCGAGACAAGAATCGAGGTAGACCCGACTGAGCCCAGCGCTTCCGGGCCTGCAAACTGCCCAACCACCGCCACGTCGGACATGTTGAACAGCACTTGCAGCACGTTCGTTGCCATCAGCGGCAGGGAAAACAGGATAATCTGCTGGACGAGCGGCCCGTGCGTCAGGTCGTGCGATTTGGATGCCATGATTTTGCTCCTTTGCGAAATCTTCCGCCGCTGATTATACACCGGAAAAACGAAACTGGCAAGAGGAAAAACAGCGTTTTGGGCGAATAATATCATATTGTAGTGGTGAGGATTTCGGCAGCCGCATCGGTTCTGCCGCAATCCCCATCAACCTGCTTAGAAGGAAACCGAAGGAGTCCAGAGGGCGATCGCGGACTTCGTCCGTTTCCATTGCCCTCTTGTCGCGTCCGCAGACGCGATTCCCTTTGCAACAAAAACAGCCTATATAATAAGGAAAGAACTGCACCCCAAAAGGAGAAAATCCACCATGCACGATTACCGCGCCATCTTCCTCGACATCGACGGCACACTCACCCAGCCGGGTCATTCCGCGCGTATCCGCCGTCGCTGCCATCGAATCCGCCCGCCGCTTGGGACGCCGCGTTTTCCTCTGCACCGGGCGCTGCGAAGCCATGCTCAAGCCGCTTCTCCATTGCGCTGATTTTGACGGCTACGTTGCGTCCTCCGGCGGATTGGTGGTCGTCGGCAGCCGCGACGTCTTCGACTGCCCCATGACCCCGCAGGAGCAGGCGCATGTGCTGACGGCGCTGTCGGATAACGGCGTGTTCCGCACCGTGCAGACCCGCATGGGCGCGTACTGCGACGAGGGCTTCCGTGATTTTCTCCGCGCCCGCGATGTGCAAAACGGCAGCAGCGAGCTGCTCCGCTGGCGCGAGGCCATCGAGCAGCGATTGCAGATGCAGCCCATGCGCGATTACGGCGGCGAACCCGTTTATTCCATCGTGTGCATGTCCCCGACGCGGGCGCAGCTGGGGCGCGCCATGGCGGAATGCAGCGAGTTCGACTTCGTACTGATGGACGACCGCCAGCACGACCTTGTGAACGCGGAAACCGCCAACCGCCGCTACAACAAGGGCAGCGGCGTCAAGCAGGTGTGCGCGGCAATCGGCGTTGACCCGGCGGACAGCATTTGCTTCGGCGACAGCCTGAACGACCTGCCGATGTTTGGCGCGGCGGGTTTTTCCGTCTGCATGGGCAATGGCGGGGATGCGGCAAAGCAATCCGCGGACGCGGTCTGCAATTCGGTGGAGGCGGGCGGGCTGGCGAAGGCGTTCGCGGATTTCGGCTTGCTGGCATAAGCGGCGCATTCCCCGCATACCCTCAACCGAATCAACCGAGCGGGGAGGGAGACGAATGCGCAAACGCTCCTGCGGCGAGCGGCAATGGGTTATCTGCACGGGTCAGCGCGCGCTGATGATTGCGGGCATCGTGCTGGTGGCGGCGGGGCTGATTGTGCTGCTGCTGTGCATCCCGGCGTGGGCGTGGGCGGCGCTGCTTGGCGTGGCGCTGGCAATCGCCGGGCTGGTGCTGATCTGTGTGGGGAGGAGGTGACAGAAATGCGGGTGCGGATGGTGTGCGTGAAGGTGCCGAAGCAGAACTTACCGGTCCCTACGCCGCCCTGATGAAAGCGGTGGAAAAGGGCTTGAAGGGTGACGCCGCCGCCCATACCCGCGCCCTGCTGGCGGAAAAGCAGCCGCTGGAGGTGGTGGACGAAGCCTTGATCCCCGCTTTGGACATCGTGGGTGCCAAGTACGAAAAAGGCACTCTCTTCCTGCCACAGCTGCTGCAGGCTGCCAGCGCCGCCCAGAGCGCCTTTGAGGAGATCAAAACTGCCATTGCCCAAAAGGGCGAGGGCAGCGCCAGCAAGGGGCGTATCGTCCTTGCCACCGTCAAGGGCGATGTACACGACATTGGCAAGAACATCGTCCGGGTCATTCTGGAAAACTACGGCTTTGAGGTTCTGGACCTTGGCCGGGACGTACCGGTGGAGACGGTGGTGGACACCGTGCGGGAAAAGGACGTGCATCTGGTAGGTCTTTCGGCCCTGATGACCACCACCCTGAAAAGCATGGAAGAGACCATCGCCGCCCTGCACGCCGCGCAGCTGGACTGCAAGATCATGGTAGGCGGTGCCGTGCTGACCCCGGAATATGCCGAAAAGATCGGCGCGGACTGGTACGCCAAGGACGCCAAGCGCAGCGCCGACATCGCCAAGGAGTTCTTTGGAGTGTAACGCGGAAAAATTACAGATTCGGACTGCTGAGAAGCGCGGACTTTTCAGCAGTCTTTTTTATGGGCAGGGCGTTTATCGCAATTTTCAAAAACAGTGCCTGTCAAAACGGCATATTTGCGATATGCAGTTTGCGGATGTTGCTCGGACATTATAAACGCAAACTGCAATATTTGCAAACTGTTCAAAATTACCACAAAGAATTGCCACGATTGTCTGGCATAATAAGGGTGCATTCAGGGAGAACGGAACGGACATCCCCCATAACCTCCGAAAGGTTCTCCCCGCAAAGCCCATGCAGGCACATTTCCCTGCGGGTGCGGCCGCAGCAGCGGCGCACAGCAGGCCCATAAAAACTGTCTCCCGTTTCTATGCGAGGCAATAGCCAGAACGGCGGACAGACTACCAAATCCCTCCTGATCAAGCCGCAATGTTCAGGGGTTCCTATACAGCAGGCAGTGTCGCTTTCCTCCTCCTTTCCACGACACTGCCTGCTTTTTGTTTGCGCTGTTTCAAATCGGCTACCGGGCTAACCTTACCACAAGCCACATGATACTGTTCCGGGGCGTGCAGTACGATATTGTCCACATCGACCCGTTCGAGAGCTACAAGGCAGACTTGAAGCTGTATTGCAAGCGAAAAAACAAATGAAATGGCGGCAAACTCCAAAAGTCTGCCGCCGTTTTTGTTATTTTATAAACTCATATTCAAAAAGCACTGGGACGATTTCAGAATTGTAATAGTCTTTGACAAGCGTTTTCAAGCCCGCAAGAGCAGTATGCAATTCCACGTTATCCCAAATTGTATTGCCCGTCGTTTCGTCAACGTGCGATGTATCCAGTTCAGCGTAAATCTGATATACACCATATGTCAAAGAAGGGCTATAGTTTTCTGCTTTCTTTGCCCATTGCAGAACCGTTTCCCATTGATTCAAAATAGCCTTTTCCCTATCACCGGGGATAAGCCCCTTTATATCGCGCAGGGCGATTGTTTTTCCGTTCGTACCGTCAAGGCAAAGTTCATCGCGATAAAACCGCCCATCGCTCCCCGTGAATGTGCGCATATGGTTCTGCATTTCTGTACAGGTGAAAAGCAGGCATTTCAAGAGGAATTGCGCAAGTTTACCACTTGCAACGTCCGCATTGTATCTGTCCGCGCCGTCCGCCGACTTCATAATGCGGGCACGTTCCGTCCATGCTCTGTTATATGTAATATAGCGTGAAGCGCAAAACATAGGAAGTTTTTCAAGATAGTTATCTTTACGCAGGAAAAAGCCGTTTCCATCATAGCGAGCCGCTATCAAAAGGCTAGAATCCAAGTCTGGATTATCAAATCCCGAACTGTGTGCGACCATATATCCCATTATATCGG
>OLOP01001857.1_pt1 | contig 12718 bp, 11 predicted proteins | sample 1672381 | NCBI WGS metagenome assembly OLOP01 (sample SAMEA3136678, study PRJEB25190) | human gut metagenome | biome: human gut; feature: human-associated habitat; material: faeces | place: Austria | collected 2013 | reverse complement strand
GATATGTTATACTTACAGTGTTGTCCAACCGATACCCGGCAACGGGAGGAGGTGAAGTCTATATGGAGAATCTTGCTGTTTCTTTTCTTGTCACCTTTATGGCAAGCATAGCTGCCTATTATGTTTGCAAATGGTTAGACGGAGATAAGTAGGGCAACACTAACCTGGCAGTTTCTTGTCTGCCATAAAAAATAAGAAGAAGCCCCCAGTATTCGCACTACTGAGGGCTTCATTCTTTTTGTCTACATGGACTTGCTATTTCTTTTCGCCTACTGGCATTATAGCATATGCAGATCAGGAAATCAATATGCAAGTGATTCTGAAACATTCTGAAACAAATAAAAAGAGTAAACTATTTCCTTGGTTTATGCCTTATTTTTCGTTAATATTCACCAATGTCGAACAGCTCGTCAAAGGTTATCTTCAGATTCGGAAACATAACCAGATGTAAATCTTCTTTATTCTGGGCTGTGACAGTCTTATAAAGATACGGATAACCAGTGCCATCTTCTTTGAAATCGAAGAGATAAATCTCTACAGATTTTTTTCTCCAGTCAACGATCCAATACTCAGAGACACCGACCTTGCAATAAATATTCATTTTTTCATGTCGATCATATTCTTCTGTGGCATTGGACAAAACTTCCATCACAAAGCGGGGAATGCCAGTGAAAGAAATGTTCTTACGGTCTCTCAGGTTACAGATGATTGATACGTCAGGAATGATTACTTTATCATCATTTTCACGCCATTCATACTGAACACCATCACCAAAGACACGACATAAGCTGTCTTTGATTTGGCTGCCGATCTTGATAACAAAGTTATTGATAACCATAGAATGTTCCAGGTAAGTTTTACTTAAATCTTCAATTGGTAGTGCATTACTCATATTGCCGCACCTCCTTGATATGTTGATATAATTATAATATTTTGCAAGATGTTAGTCAAGGATATGAGCTGCTGAAAGAGAGTGCAGATGAGTCTGAGAGTTACTGTTCACACACCACTGTCCCGCAAGGTGTTTTGGCATGAATATGCCAAAATCCCGAGACATACAAGCCAAAATTCCATTGCCGCAGGCAATCTGGAATGAATTTTGGCTACGTTACTGTGAACGGAGTGAACAGTAACGTCTGAGAAATATAAGGCCTGTCACTGTTGTGTAAACGGTTGACAGATGGAATTTCCAATGATAATATAAATTCATTCGACATAAAAAATATTCAGTTGTATTTTTTATATATAGATGTGTGATAAAACAGTATAAAATACGACAACAGGAGGGAAAAAGATGGAGAACGAAACAGTTTCCAAAAATTTTATTGAGAATATCATTGATAAAGATTTAGCAGAGGGTGTTTATGACACCGTGCATACGCGTTTCCCGCCGGAACCGAATGGATATCTTCATATCGGTCATGCGAAATCTATTCTTTTAAACTATGGTCTTGCACAGGAATATAACGGCAAGTTCAACATGCGTTTTGATGATACAAACCCGACCAAAGAAAAGAGTGAGTTTGTAGAATCCATCAAGGCAGATATCAAATGGCTTGGTGCAGACTGGGAAGACAGACTGTTTTTTGCATCTGACTATTTCGGACAGATGTATGAAGCTGCTGTAAAGCTGATTCAGAAAGGCAAAGCCTATGTATGTGACCTGACAGCAGATCAGATCCGTGAATATCGTGGAACTCTTACAGAGCCGGGTAAAGAAAGTCCATACAGAAACAGAAGCGTAGAAGAGAACCTGCAGCTTTTTGAAGAGATGAAAGAAGGCAAATATGCAGACGGAGAGAAAGTGCTTCGTGCCAAGATCGATATGGCATCTCCGAACATGAATATGCGCGACCCGGTTATCTATCGTGTTGCTCATATGACTCACCACAGAACAGGTGATACATGGTGCATCTATCCAATGTATGATTTCGCCCATCCCATCGAGGATGCGATTGAGGGAATCACACATTCCATCTGTACTCTGGAGTTTGAGGATCACAGACCACTGTATGACTGGGTTGTAAAAGAATTGGAATACCCACAGCCGCCGAAGCAGATTGAGTTTGCAAAACTGTATCTGACAAATGTAGTTACAGGTAAACGTTATATCAAGAAATTGGTAGAGGAAGGCATCGTAGACGGATGGGATGATCCGCGTCTGGTTTCCATCGCAGCACTGCGCCGCCGTGGATTTACACCGGAATCCATCAAAATGTTTGTAGAACTCTGCGGTGTATCCAAAGCAAACAGCTCTGTTGACTATGCAATGCTTGAATACTGCATCCGTGAGGATCTGAAACTGAAACGTCCACGTCTGATGGCTGTTCTTGATCCGATCAAGCTTGTGATCGATAATTATCCGGAAGGCGAAGTAGAATATCTGGAAGCTCCGAACAATATGGAGAATGAAAAACTGGGAACCCGTAAAATACCGTTTGGCAGAGAACTCTATATTGAGAGAGAAGACTTCATGGTAGATCCGCCTAAGAAATATAAGAGAATGTTCCCGGGCACAGAGGTTCGTCTTATGAACGCATATTTTGTAACCTGTACAGGATATGAAGCTGATGAAGATGGAACTGTACGTGTTGTACACTGTACTTATGATCCTGCAACAAAGGGTGGCAATGCGCCGGATGGCAGAAAAGTAAAAGGAACCATTCACTGGGTAGAAGCAAGTCAGGCAGGAAAAGCAGAAGTACGTCTCTATGAGAATATCGTAGACGAGGAGAAGGGTGTATACAACAAAGAAGATGGTTCTCTGAATGTAAATCCGAACTCTCTGACAAAAGTTACTGCATATGTAGAACCAGCACTTATGGAAGCAAAAGGCTATGACAGCTTCCAGTTCGTAAGAACAGGATTTTTCTGTGCAGATATCCATGATTCTAAAGAGGGTGCACCGGTATTCAACCGTATCGTGTCTCTGAAGAGCTCATTTAAACTTCCGAAAGCATAATGAGACTGAAATAGTAATATAATCAGAATAAAAAGGGAATGTTGCTTTTACGATTGTATAATCGTGAAGTAACATTCCTTTTTGGTTACGTTACTGTGAACGGTAACGTTTATTCTTCAGATTCAGATGCAGCGTCCATAGTCTCTTCAAAATTCTCGGGTTCATCGGCATCTTCTTCCTCTTCTGCATCTTTAATCTCAACTTCAGCAGCTTTATCGGAAGACTTCTCAGAATCGTCTGTATCAGCAGCTTCTTCAGCTTCTTCGCTTTCGGTGTCATCTGTTGCAGACTGTTCGCCTGTATGTTCCCAGGACTGGAAATCTTCGGCAGGTTCCTGATCTTCCTTAGCAGTTTCCTTTTCATCAGTCAGATCGAAATCATCAAAGTCATCTTCAAAATCAAAATCCTCTTTACAGGATCCTTTTTTGGCAATAAGGGCAGCTACAGCACCGGCAGCAGCTGCTGTAAGGGCACCTATTGCAACATATCCCCAGTATTTATTAATTTTAGCCATGATAATCATAAACTCCTTTCTGATATTCTCCTATTTTTGACAGCGAGTCAGGATAAAAATATCTTTTACTCCTGACACCATTTTATTCAGCTATAGGTTATTGTTATTTTAATACTTTTCAGATAAAAAGGAAAGCGAAATTTTATGGAAAGAGTTAATGAAAGCAGTTGCATACCAAAAAGATACAAGGTATACTATGACAGGAAAGAAGAGGTTATTATGAGAAAAATTATTTTGGCATCTGCTTCACCCAGACGAAAAGAATTGTTGGAACGGGCTGGCGTGGATTTTGAAGTGCTGCCTGCATCAGGTGATGAGAATCGTATCTCAGACAATCCGGGAGAGGCAGTAAAACAGCTGGCTTCGGATAAAGCAGCTTCTGTTATCCGCACTATGAAAGATAGTGCCGATGGAACAATTGTGATCGGATCTGACACAGTGGTAGTGTTTGAGAATGTGATCCTTGGCAAACCTCATGATACAGAGGATGCAGTGAATACATTAAAGAAACTTCAGGCAAATACTCATCAGGTATATACCGGCGTTTCTGTATGGGAAAAGAAAGAAAAAGTCTGGACAGAACATACTTTTTATGAAAGTACAGATGTGACGTTTTATCCGGTTTCAGATGAGGAGATCAGAGAGTATGTTGCTACAGGAGAGCCTATGGATAAGGCTGGAAGCTATGGCATCCAGGGACTTTTCGGAATTTATGTAAAGGGGATCAGCGGAGATTACAATAATGTGGTAGGACTCCCGGTTGCCAGATTATTTTATGAAATGAAGAAATCAGGAATTAACTTAAGAGGATGACAAAAGATGATTAAAGCATGTATATTTGATTTGGATGGAACACTGGCTGATACGCTGGATTCCATGGCTTATGTGACTAATATTATTATGGAAAAATTCGGGTTGAAAACACTTCCGGTGGATAATTTCAGATATTACAGCGGAGAAGGGGCAAATATGCTGATTCGCCGCGCACTTAAGGATGCGGGGGATCCGGAACTTGCGCATTATGATGAGGGACAGAAGCTTTACCGGGAAATGTTTGAAGCAGATCCGATGTATAAAGTAGTTCCCTATAAGGGAATGCCGGAAACCTTAAAGAAATTGAAGGAACATGGAATGAAGCTGGCAGTTTGTTCAAATAAACCTCATCCTGCAGCTGTGAAAGTAATTGCGCAGCTTTTTGATGGGGAATTTGATATGGTAGTTGGTCAGAGTGAAGCAATCCGCAGGAAACCGGCACCTGATGGTCCGCTTATGGTTGCGGAGAAATTTGGTGTAAAACCGGAAGAATGTATGTATGTGGGAGATACAAGTACAGATATGAAGACCGGTAAAGCAGCAGGAATGTATACAGTAGGTGCGCTATGGGGCTTTCGTGACCGAAAAGAACTGAATGAGAATGGAGCAGATCTTGTCGCTGAGAAACCGACAGATCTGGTAAAAATTTGCGAGGAACATGGAAATGATTAAGTTGGTTGCAAGTGATCTGGATGGGACGTTACTTTTACATAAGGCACAGTCTCTGCCTGAAGAAATTTTTTCGCTGATCAGGCAGTTAGAGGAACTGGGGATTATGTTTGTAGCAGCCAGTGGAAGGCAATATCCGAATATGACAAAGCTGTTTGCACCTGTTGCTTCAGAGATTTCCTATATTTCGGAGAATGGTGCACTGGCAGTGGATCATGGAGAGGTACTGTATCAGGATTCTTTTGACAGAAAGCTGGCAGGGGAGATTATTTCTGCAATCCTGGAAAAGAAGGATGCCGAGTTTACCTGTTCTGCAAAGGATTATCACTACCTGATGCCGAAGACAAAGAGATTTCATGACCATATGTTATATGAAGTAAAAAATGAATGCAGATTTGTAAACAGCATGGAAGAGATGACGGCTCCTATTATGAAGCTGGCTGTGTTTGAACCGGCCGGCCTTACAGAAGAATCTGTGAAATACTGGATGGACAGATTTGGAAAAGAATGTGTTGTTGTCACTTCGGGAAATGAGTGGATTGATTTTATTCCTTTTGGAACAAACAAGGCAAAAGGAATCAGAGAATATCAGAAAAGATATCATATTTCGCCGGAAGAATGTATTGCGTTCGGAGACGAATATAATGATATAGAGATGCTTAAAGCGGTAAAATATGGCTTTGCCATGGAGCATTCCAAGGAGGGGGTACGGGCAGCTACGTCCTATATGACAAAACAGGTTGAACCGGTCCTTGAGAAGCTGATCCGGGCAAAGGGAAAGATTGAGGAGGTTATTTAAATTGTTTACAGAAGAATGTATTAATACGTTTCTTGAAAATCAGGAGCAGCTTTTTCCACAGGCGGTAGCAGAATCATATGAAGCAGCGGAAGCATTCCTTGAGGATTGCATGGCGCAGGTTGTGGATTCTATTGAAGAAGTGAGAGAATATCTGGAAGAGTCAGGCGCTGATGTGGAAGGAATGTCAGATGAAGAACTGGAAGATGCAAGTGAAGTATTTGCTCTGCCGGATGGAAAATATCTGATAGTAGAAGGATAAAAACTGTTCGGTCAAATTATGGATATCACGTGATATATCGGAGAAATAACTGTAAAACACAGTTCGGTCCCTGAATATTGGAGAAAATTGAACTCTGATACTCAGGGGCTGAAGTTGTTTTAAGGGAGAAAATACAGATTACATTTCCGGAAAATGTGATGCTATAATGCTTTTATACAGAGAAAAAACGATGCTGTGGTCTGTGATGGGAATGAAAAGGGCAGACAGACGCAGAAGCATCACAGAACTGTAATTATTCAGTACCTTAAGAGCGGCTGCTGAATAATTACAAATCTTATTATAAATGAAAAGGAGGACTACAGATGGAGAGAAAGAGATTTCTTGCAGTTGTAATGACTGTGATGATGGTTATTTCAATGATTCCATCCATGGTTTTTGCGGCAGCTCCGTCAGGAGAATTGGGCGGTAAGCTTAAGATTAAGGGACTTGCAGCTGTAGGCGTAGTGTTGAGTGCAGATTATGCAAAGGTTACACCGGAAGGGGTTACGGATGAAGATTTTACTTTTTCCTGGTCAAGACAGACCGGGGAGAAGGAGTTAACACAGGTAGGTACTGAGAAGACCTATACGATCACTCAGGATGATTTGGGATGCAGACTGGTGCTTGATCTGACCCCTGTAGATGGAAGCGGACTGACAGGTATTCTTACTGCAAAGACGTTAGAGGTAGCTGCAACTGAAGAAGAGGCGAAAGCAGAGGATACACAGCAGGCAGAAACGGCAGATGGAACAGAGAATGCACAGTTGGAAGAAACAGCAGATAATGCAGAAGGCAGTCAGGATTCTGAAAATCAGGACACAGATAGAACAGAAGATATACAGCAGGATGCAGGAAATGAACAGGAAGATGGATCTCAGAACACAGAAGGTCAGCCGGAGGAAACAACAGAAGGTACTGATGATTCCCAGATGAAAATTTATACAGAAGATCAGCTGCAGGTGGATGAGAACGGAAATGTGCAGACAGATGGATCAGAGAAAGATGGACAGGCAGCAGGTGAAGATGATAAAGATAAAAAGACTTACGAAGCGACTGCCACTGTAGAGGACAGCGAAGATCAGATCTGTGATTTTGGAACAGTAAAGAGTGATCTTGAGGATGTGGAAGCACAGTATGTGCAGATTACGAACACCGGAAATGAGAACTTGAATTTTCAGGAGATCAGTCCGGAACATTTTATGGTTCAGGATATTACAGAACCGCTGAGTGCAGGTGAATCTGTAAGCGTATGGATACAGCCGAGAGAAGGACTGGAACCGGGTGAATATGATGATATGATCACATACCGGACGGAAGAAGGTATTGAGGTTTCTTTTGAAGCGAAGATTGCAGTTGAAGGTGAGGATGATTCATCAGATGACGAAGATCTGAAGCCTTCGGATGAGCCTTCTGCAGAACCGACAGAGACGCCGGATGACAGCGAGGCTCCATCGGCAGGTGACAATGCAGATGCATCTCTTGAGGCACAGTCTCTTGAGGTAAATACAGGAAGTCTTAATTTCAGCGATATCGAAGAAAATTATACACAGGCCAATGAGACACTGTCCGTAACCGTAACAAATACAGGGGATGGAACTGTCACTTTAAAGATACCGAAATCAGATTATTTTGAGGTGATGAACGAAGATGGAAGTGAAGCTGTATCAGGAATACACATTGCAAAAGGTGATTCTCTTATGTTCATGGTACAGCCAAAAACCGGTCTGACGAAGGGTGATTACAGTGATACCCTGATATTTGAAAGTGAAGAGGATTCGGAAGTAGCAGTGCAGGTAACTGCGGAAGTATCTGTAAAAGAGGCAGAACAGGAACAGATCACAGCAGTTCAGGCAGATCCGGAATCTTTCAGTTATGATGATCTGAAGGAAGGTTATGATACTCCTGAAGCGACGACCATTACACTTACCAATACAGGAAATACAACTGTTTCGCTGATGCAGCCATATGCAGAGTATTTTGATATTGGGGAACTTTCGGCATCAGTGCTGGAGCCGGGAGATTCTGCTGCATTTACAGCAGTACCGGTGACCGGTCTGAAAGTCGGCAATTATCTGGACAGTATTCAGATAGCCCAGACCAGTTCGGAAGGACAGGAAGATGTATTAACAACGATCAAAGCTTCTGCGACTGTTTCGGAAGTGAAAAAGATTTATAAATTATCCGTAACACCGGAAGAACTGAATTTTGGAAAAGCAAAAGAAGGATATAGTGAGGCACCGGAAGCGCAGAAAGTTACAGTGACGAATGAGGGGAATACAAATGTAACTTTAAATGCACCGTCAGGTAAAAACTTTAAAATCGGGAAACTTTCAGCCACAGAGCTTGCGCCGGGGGAGAGCTGCACATTTAAAATCCGCCCGAAGGAGGGTTTAAAGGCCGGCTCCTATACAGAGTCAGTTGTGATTGATAATGAACAGCAGATCAGTGCAGAAGTGAAAGTTCAGTTTACGGTTAAAGCTACCCGCAAGGCGAAAATTGCAGATCCGGCAGATAATAAGATTACAGGAATCAGTTCAGATGGATATACAACACAGTCAAAGATTACATTTACAGCAGTCGGAGCGGGTATGGACAATGAAAGTCCGGGAAAGGGAGATGTCCGCTATGTACCGTATAACTGGAAAGTGATCAATACAAATAGCTGGAGCAGTGCACCTTATACTGCTGCATTTGGAATTACGAAGGCCGGAACCTACACATTGACAGTTACATTTGACCGTCAGAAGTATAATGGAAGTGAATGGAAGAATACAGGGGAGCAGGATACTAAACAGGTGAATTTCAGTATTACACAGGCGCAGACTGTAACTGCAACTCCGACTCCACAGCCGAATGGAGCAACTGCGAAATCAGCGGTAAAGACAGGAGATACGACTAATATCACACCGTTTGTGATTATTCTGGCGATTGCAGCAGGATGTATTGTGGGAGTTGTGGTATACAAAAGACGAAAGAAATAAGAGTTATCTGAAGAAAAAATACAGGGGAATATGTAAAATATAAAATTATTAGCACTCATTTTTGGTGAGTGCTAATTTTTTCTTGACTTTTGGAATAAATGGTATTACTATATCTTTCAGAGAAGCAACTTACAGGAGTCAAAAGCTATTTCAAAGGATAAACAGGAGAGGATAGTTTTGGCTCAGGAGGCAGAGCAGGTAAGAATGCAGTATATTGACAGATAAAGTTGCGGCAAATGATTAAAAACAAAAAGGAGTGTGGACAGCATGGCTGTAAAACATGGAAATTTATCAATTAACAGTGAAAATATTTTCCCAATCATCAAGAAATGGTTATATTCCGATCATGATATTTTTGTAAGAGAGCTGGTCTCCAACGGATGTGATGCGATCACTAAACTGAAAAAACTGGAAGTAATGGGAGAATATACTTTTCCGGAAGGATACAAACCGGAGATTCAGGTAATTGTTAATCCCGATGAGAAAACTCTGAAATTCATCGATAATGGTATTGGCATGACTGCTGATGAAGTAGAGAAATACATTACCCAGATTGCTTTTTCAGGTGCAACTCAGTTTCTTGAGAAATATAAAGACAAAACTACAGATGATCAGATGATCGGTCATTTTGGACTTGGATTTTATTCTGCATTTATGGTGGCGGATGAAGTGCATATTGATACACTTTCCTATACAGAAGGTGCACAGCCTGTACACTGGTCCTGCGATGGTGGAACAGAATATGATATCCAGGAAGGTAACAAGAATACGATTGGTACAGAAATCACCCTGTTCCTGAATGAAGACTGCCTGGAATTTGCAAACGAGTACCGTATGCGTGAGATTCTTGAGAAATACTGTTCCTTCATGCCGGTTCATATTTACCTTTCCAAAGCAAATGCACCTCAGGAATATGAGACAATTGATGAATCTGAGTTAAGAGACGATGATGTAGTTGTTGAACATATTCATGAGGAAGCAAAGACAGAAGAAAAAGAAAATGATAAAGGTGAAAAGGAAGTTGTTGAAATTTCTCCTGCAAAGGATAAAGTAAAGATCAATAAACGTCCGGTTTCTATCAGTGATATTAATCCGCTCTGGATGAAGCATCCAAATGAATGTACAGATGATGAATACAAGGAATTTTACCGCAAGGTATTTATGGATTATAAGGAACCGTTATTCTGGATACATCTGAATATGGATTATCCGTTTAATTTAAAAGGTATCCTGTACTTCCCGAAGATCAATACAGAGTATGATTCCATTGAAGGAACGATCAAACTTTATAACAATCAGGTATTTATCGCAGATAATATCAAGGAAGTAATTCCTGAATTCCTGCTTCTTCTGAAAGGTGTGATCGATTGTCCGGATCTTCCATTGAACGTGTCACGAAGTGCATTGCAGAATGACGGATTTGTACAGAAGATTTCTGAATACATTTCCAAAAAAGTGGCAGATAAGCTTACCGGAATGTGCAAGACTGACAGAGAATCTTATGAGAAATACTGGGATGATATCAGCCCGTTTATTAAATATGGCTGTATTAAAGATGCTAAGTTTGCAGAGAAAATGGGAGATTATGTACTCTTTAAGAATCTTGATGGCAAATATCTCACATTAAAGGACTGCATTGAAGAGAATAAAAAAGAAACAGAAGAAACTGAGGCTCAGACAGAAGAAAAGAAAGAAGATGCAGCAGAGTCTGAAAACAAAGACAATGCGGAAGCGAAAGAACCTGAGAAGACAGTAATTTTCTATGTAACTGATGAAGTTCAGCAGAGTCAGTATATCAATATGTTTAAGGAAGCAGGAAAAGATGCCGTTATCCTGAAGCATAATATTGACAGTGCATTTATTTCCAGCCTTGAGCAGAAACATCAGGAAGTACAGTTTAAGCGTATTGATGCGGATCTGACCGAAGAAATGAAGGGTGAGGGTACTGCCGATGAAGAAACTGTCAAAGCACTGACAGAACTTTTCCGCAAGAGCCTTAATAAAGATAAACTGGAAGTACATGTTGAGAATCTGAAAAATGAAAATGTATCAGCAATGATGACTCTTTCCGAAGAGAGCCGCCGTATGCAGGATATGATGAAGATGTATAATATGTATGGAATGGATCCGAATATGTTTGGCGGACAGGAAACACTGGTACTTAATGCGAACCATCCACTGGTAAAATATTTGGCAGAAAATAAGGATTCAGATAAAGCCCCTGTAATCTGTGAACAGCTTTATGATCTGGCAATGCTCAGCCATAAGCAGCTTTCACCGGATGAAATGACAAAATTTGTACAGAGAAGCAATGATGTGTTGATGATGCTTACAAAATAATGTGCAGTGATTTTGTGGTTTACTGTCCGTTGGGGAGAGTAGAAGCAGTTTTGTGAAAAATTACGATAGTCCTGGAAAAGTTTCGAAACATGGCGAAAAAACATGGAGAGAACAACCGGGACTATCGTTTTTAGTACTTTTATATTGACAAATGGCGTATAAATTTTTATCATTAATTTGCTGGTATTTTAATAATTGTATATGATTTCTCTTTATAAGTGACAATATTTCCGAAAAACTGAGTATGTCGTAAAAACGCTAAAGGTGTATTACAAAAAATGCAAAAAGGACGACTGTCCAGTTAAGGAGGAAAAAAGTATGAGTGAAGTGTATGGACTGATCAGAAAATTGGGAGCGACATCTAAATATAAGGGATATTATTATGTCGCGGAAGCGGTGAATATGGCGAAAGAACTGCAGGAGCGGCCGATGAAGATCACAAAGGATATTTATCCTATTCTGGCAAGAAAATACAAGTCAACACCATCTAATGTGGAACATAATATCAGGACATTGGTAAATATCTGCTGGATCAATCACAAAGAAGATCTGGAACTGATCGCAGGATGTTCCATGGAGGATAAACCTACAAACAGTGAATTTATTGATATTCTGGCATATTATCTGAATAAAACAGAGGAAATGTCAAAATAGCAGGGACTTATAGTCTCTGAAACGGAATATGATTTCCTTCAAGAAATCTGCATAGCATGTCGTCCCAGAGATGTTCGGACTTTTTGTCCAGGGAAAAGGAGGAGTAGGAAACGCCGGCGGTACATAACAGAGATTTGCTTTTGTACTGAATGTTAAGATAAAAATTACATACTGAGGTTGTGGATTGTCTTCCCAGATTCTTCAAAAGGTTCTGTGCCTGAAAAGGAGAGAGCTGGAACACGATTTTGAAGTTCAGTGGTGTGCGCTTACCGCGGATGATGGAAAAACAGTAAGGTTTGACATCGCGCCACAGGGAATATTCCACAGCTTCTTTTTTATATTCCTCTACAGTGTCTGTGTCAAAAAAATCCTGCTGGAGATGTCCGTCAATGGTGAAGGTGTTAAATGTAGTGACGGAAGCTTCAACCAGAGAAAAATTGTCAAATACTTCACCGATAAGCAGCTTATTCATAAAATCCTTAACATCTGAAATAGTTAATGCAAGCATAGAAATCCTTTCATGACTCCTGAAATTACTCTGCTGTCAGTTCTGTAATATCTATAGATATTACAGGTTTGGACAGAATTGTAGGAGTATTTTATTATTATAAAACAGATTGAAAAAAAAGAACAGAGTTTTTGAGAAAAAGGCTTTTCAAAAGGAAAACAGTATGATAAGATATATCTGGTATTCGAAACTACATATAATGGAAAAGAGGACGATATA
>OLOP01001852.1_pt1 | contig 12734 bp, 10 predicted proteins | sample 1672381 | NCBI WGS metagenome assembly OLOP01 (sample SAMEA3136678, study PRJEB25190) | human gut metagenome | biome: human gut; feature: human-associated habitat; material: faeces | place: Austria | collected 2013 | reverse complement strand
AAATCATCAAACCTACTATTCCGTGGTAAAACAGCAATGCCAGGAAATCCATTTCTATCAGGTTACTGTTTAGTCCCTTACCTACCGTATAACTATACCCGAGTCCTAACAATTTTTCTGATACTGTACCGGTACAATATCGGTTTATAGTTCCCTCTACATATACCAACCTATTACTTAATAACCAGTTAATGACAAGATATGCTTTATTTTTCTGAATGTTTTCCTCATTTTCTAAAGCTTCTTCTTTCTCAACCACACTCTCTTCATAATGTTCCGTCACCATGATTCCATTATTCTGTCGTACGGGTGAATTTGCCATATATAAAGTACAATAAGCTAAAAGTATAATTACACATCTAATAATATTTCTACTACTTGTTTTATATAATATCTTTTGAATCAAACATACAAAGCCCAGCACAATTACAGCCATAGCACTTGCCAATAACGGAACTTTTGTTCCCACATATGTACCACTAAAAGCACACAAAAAACCTATACTAATCCAAACAAACTTTTTCTTACTTTTTACAGCCCAAAATAAGGCCACTATCGCTAATATTGATATGATCGCACCAACTTCATTTCCCGCATAAAACCATCCGCAATACCCTTTTCCGTAGTCATACGTTCCAAAACTTGTATTCGTTATTGCTGATAAAAATATACTCACCGTATATTCGCAGTAAACACCAACTAACAACCAATCCGATACAACATATTGATATTGCTGATACATACAAAAAAGCCCCAATAAAACATATAAAAAGTAATACATTTTTATAAACATTTTTATATTCGTTATTATTGTATAAGTTCCACTACAAACCGCTGCATTTGCCAGAAAAGCAAGACCATACACTGAAATTATAGCCACATATATTTTAACAGCTTTTTCATATTTCCCGCGATAAATAAACATTACATAGAACGCCATTATTCCTACAAATACTGCTCTTATTGCTACTCCCAGCGTAATAGAGTCACTGCCATACCGTACACCTAACGATGTAAGAATATCAATGATTGGCTGAAGTATGATATACCAATTTAGCAATATAATTTTTTTTTCTTTTTTCATACGTACTTCCTTTATCAAATATTGTCTATAAAATCAAACCACTGTTTTTCTACGCATTCACACGAATATTTATTGACGCTCTTTCTTCCATTTTCGCCAATTTTTTTCCTATACTCATATTCCCGCATCATTTTTTTGCACTCATTCACCATTCGCTCTCTTGAATAGTCCCGTATCAAAATTCCATTTACACCATCTTCAATAATTTCCTTAGCTCCCTGCGCACAATCATACGCAATGCAAGGAAGACCATACGATTGTGCTTCAATTAGAACCAATCCAAAAGATTCCGTTAAAGAAGTCATAACATAAATTGAACTCTGATACATTAATTTTTCAATATACTTTTTATCTCGAAATCCGTGTAAAACTACACGATCTTTCAAATGATATTCTTCTATTAGTAAATTTAATTTTTCTTTTTCAACGCCATCTCCAATAATATTCAGCGTCCATTCTGTATCTTCCACACACAATTGTTTGAAAACTTTTATTAACTCTTCATAATTTTTTTCAGGAGATAATCTTCCAACTGAAATAATGCTTTTCCCTCTTAAGTCAGAAACCTTTTCAGGAATATAGTCAAGACTGTGCGGAATATATTTACATTTTACAGTAGTTTCTGAAAGTCTGTCCGCATAAAAATCTGTCAATTCCTGTGAAACCGGCATGAAATAATCCATCTGTTTTACCGACTCAATTTGTTTTTTTATATACTCTTCATTATTATTATGATGATTATGTTCCTGCGCGATACAAACAACTCCATCTTTCGCATTCTCTGTCACCAACTTATGATACAAATATCTTGTCGAGATAAGCACATCACCATTTGATTTCTTTATTGCCTTTTTCATACTTGTCGTACGCAAATATAAAATTTTGATACTTTTACTACATTCTTTAAGTAATTGTAAAGGTCTTTTCGATTTTATCGCATTTTTTATTTCATCTCGATTGGGTTTTAATCCTTCTGTTAAGTATGTTATTTTTACCCTTGGATCCACTTCAAATGCCGGTTTATCACACAAATGATAGAAACTGATTATCTCAACCTCATATCTTTTAACCAACATATTAGCTTCCGATATAATTGCCCGTTCAGTACCTCCATATGATAAATGTAGTGCTAAAAAGACGATTTTCTTTGTCATCGATCTACATACTCCTTCTTTTGTTCTTCAGAAAATCCCTCTGTACTTTCTTTCATAAACATAATTTTAATAGTCATTAAAATCAACTTAATATCCAAGAAGATGGAATAATTCTGAATATAAATCAAATCCAATTGAAGTTTATCATATGGACTAGTATTATATTTACCATAAATCTGTGCATATCCCGTCAACCCACCACGTACTTTTAACCTATATTCAAATTCCGCAAGATCTTCTGTGTATTTTTCTACATGTTCTACACGCTCTGGTCGTGGCCCAACCAGGCTCATATTTCCAATTAGTATATCTATTAACTGAGGTAACTCGTCTAAACGTGTTGCTCGCAAAACTCTTCCTACAGGTGTTATTCTTGGATCATGATCTGCAGCAGGCTGAGATTTTCCATCTTTTTCGGCATCTACTATCATACTTCTGAATTTAAAAATATGAAACACTTTACCATTCATAGTACATCTTGCCTGACGATAAAAAACCGGTCCTCCATCATAGAGTTTAATTGCAATAGATGCAATCAAAAAAATAGGAGAAGTAATCAACAACATCAAGGCAGACACTACAATATCCATAGTTCTCTTTACAAATCTCTGTTCAAAACTCAATCCATGATTTCTATATAACAATAACGGTGTATCAAAAATATGTAAACTCTCTGCTCCACGTATTAAAATATCTGAAACCTTAGTTGTTGAATAAGCTCTGATATCATTTCCATAACAAAATTTCAAAATTTTATTACGCATTTCGGAATGAACATCATAAATAACAACACCTTCGTATTTCTTTATTTCTTCTTCAAGCACTTTCAATCCAACCGACACATTAATTTTTTGTTCTACCTTATATTTATCTTTTCGAGTATTCAATTTTCTGATGAAATCTGTTGGATCATATTCCTCATAAACAACTAGCATCTTTCGTGGTGGAAAAAGTTTTCTGAAAATCCATTCACTAACCCATGCAACAATTACCACAATTACTATATCGCAAACGGTAACTTTTAACAAAGGCACTATATTTACAAAACGAACAGATAATAACACAATCTGCAAGTACATAACAATGTTCGCACATATTAACGCCAAAATCTGTGAATAAATAATATTTGCTTTCTTTAAATAACCGACTTTCAGTCCACCAAATATGTACAGGAAGATCATCTGATACAGGACATACATCCCCCCCATCATCCAATGACCCTTTTGAAAGAACGGAAATACCGTGTATAAATTATAGTTTTTAATCCAACTATACATAAATAAACTTGTTTCACATGCTACCAAAATCACAACCAGAAAAATACGTATCATTCGCTTATATTGTTCGTTATCTTTTTTCATCTTTTGTCTCCATTTATTAATCAATTTCCGTATCTAATACTGTATATCCGTCTACTTCGCCTAATATGCTACAACCATAGTTCTGATAAAATTGTAAAGTTCTTTCATCATCCGATGGTACGATTATATAATCCAACTGCTCTACCGCTACAATTTGTCTAAAATATTCCAGACTAATCAACTCTTTATTCGATGCCAACTGAACCCACGCAAGAACTGCCCGAGGACTCCAATCGCGTAACAACAGCCACTGATCTTTTTCCTCATCTAGGGAATTATATGCCTCTATATCACTTCTTCCCAGTACAGAAATAATACTTGGATCATATTGTCTCAAATCATATATTAGCCATCCTGAATATAAAACTTTAGGATCCTTCTTCCCATCAGAATGGAGTAATTTATCGATATCTATAACTTCGTTCCACGTATAATAAACATTTGTTTTTTTTACATAAGGTGGTGCAGCACTCGAATATACCGGTTTGCCCAATACAACTACACTACCTAAAATCATTCCCCATATGAGTACACATATCCAACATCTATTTACTTTTTGGGCTATAGTCGCATAGCAAAAACCAACCATCGGTGCTATTGGAATAAGCCAAAAAAAACGGTAATATCTGTCTGATAATCCAAATATTTTTCCTGCAACTTTTATAACCAATGGATTACAGACTGTCAATGCAAACAAAATATATGGATATATTCCCAAATTCATCCATCGCTTATTTTTTGTAAACAATATGAGTTCAAAAAACAATAATATATACACCCACAGCCAGTTTCCATTCAAATAAGCCTGTATATTTTGCCAAATAAAATCCCATCCGTATCCTTCAGCTGTAATTCCCTGCATCATATCCTCTTTTCTTACAGAATTTTTATTTGTATGATTCCTTTTGAAATGCACAAATGAGTTCCAATAAACAGTGCACATATCAACATACTAATTGCATATTTCCACACAACCCGTTTTCTGTTTTTACTTAAAATCACAGGAATATAGTACATAGAAATAAGTGTTGGCATTAATAACATTGCTGACATGGAAAAAGCCATTCCACCTATCAACGTACAAACCATTGCATACCAGTCCCATATACTACTTCTTTTTTTAAGCGTACATATCAAGATTAATAACATCGTCGGTATCACAATAACTGCCAGAATAGTTTTCCCTTCAAATGTTCTATACGCAAAAAATCCTGTAGGTGAATACATGGAATAACCACACATATACACAGCAATCATCAAAAGCCACGTTACCAACAATCTATTTTTGTTCTTATTCAAGAATTCTGCTGCTATATTATACAGATTCACCCCCGTAATTACGATAACAACTGTTGACATAATAAATCTATACACAATCAATGGATGTATCTTTGTGATCATACTTATCACTGAATTATGCACTGAGTATGTAAGCATTAAATATAACGAATCCAGAGTCTCCATTTTTACACCTGTATACGGATCATACTGTTCGATCGTATCTGTATAAACTGAAGAACCAGATATTCCAATGTAATACGCCGAATCTATGCTACTACCATACTGGATATTATTTGTTATTAAATATACTAAAGCAATCAAAGCGATAATAACTACTACACCATTTCGAATAGTACTTTTAAAGTTTACACTCTCAAAATAGTTCGACCAGTGCTTTGTATTTAATATAACAGAAATGATACTAACTATTACACAAATTACCACCCATACGATAGACAATTTTGATAATGGCTGTAACAACAATTTCATCGGTAGAGCAACAATCTCGAAAAGTGCGAAATAAACCATGAATCCAATATTTATCGTAAAAAACAAGGTATTGCTATTTTTTCCAGACCTATATGTTATCAAGGAGCCAAACAAGAAAAATAACATCAATAACACTAAAATTGTCACTACACTAAGATATATATTTGCCTGCATATCTTGCCTCTATTAAATACCCTTTCTTTATTCTCCATTTTCAATAATAGATTCAAATTACCTAATTAATAATACTCTATCCGATAAATTATACCATATCCCTTACTTTATTACCACCAAAGAATTATACCTAACTTCGTATAACTCTCACTATGCATCAGACTTATCCCACCTTATTAGATGTTTCCCACCTCCTCCCGGTTTCAAAAAAGGACAAATTTTGAATTTATTGATGGCCTTTGGTAAAACTGATTCGCAAGAATCCCAATCCTTCCAATTTCACTCATATTTTCCAAAAATCCGCCAATACTAACACCAGAACTTTAATTTCATCTAAAACCAGGTTTAGCACATCATATTTATACGGATAAGGAGAAAGTCTATGAAAGCAACAGGTATTGTACGAAGAATCGATGATCTCGGGCGGGTGGTGATTCCGAAGGAGATACGGCGGACGTTGAAGATACGGGAATCGGAGCCTCTGGAGATTTTTACGGATCGGAACGGGGAGATTATTCTGAAGAAATATTCGCCGATCGGGGAGTTTTCGAGCGGAGCGCAGCAGCTGGCGGATGCGGCGGCAAAGACGTGCGGGAAGTTGTTTTGTATCTGTGATCAGGAGCAGGTGGTGGCCGCGGCCGGGCCGGAGAATAAGAAGTATCAGGGGAAATCTCTCAGTAAAGCGATGGAGCAGCGACTCTTTGACCGGGATTTTATCCCGGAAAATAACGCTTATTATCCGGTGACAGACGATGATGCGCACACGGAACAGGCGTTGGTTCCTGTGACACGGGACGGGGATCCGGTCGGGGCCGTGTGTTTTCTTGGCATGAAGCGCACGGATCCGATTTCCGAAGCGGATGCAAAGGTAGCAGAAATGATCGCCCGATATCTGACCTTCACTATGAACAATTGATGATATACAATGTAACAACAAGGCGGAACACCAGCATCTTTTGCCGGCGTTCCGCCTCATTTTATTTCTGCTCGTAACTGTTCAGTACCCTCACAGTTACGAGTCAAAATGCATTTCTAATCACCTTCGGTGATGGCATTTTGACTTGTATGTCTCGGGATTTTGGCAAAAACCATGCCAAAACACCTCGCGGAATGCTACCTACTGAATAGTTACTTCTGCTCATAATATTCTTCCAGTGTCAGCCCTGTAAGTGTCAGGTACAACGCCAGCGACCGGGTTACATACCGGATATGCCAGGGCTCCCATCCATATCCAGTTATATGCTCTTTCCCTTTCGGATAGCGCAGGATGAAGCCATATAAGGGTGCACACCGTTTCAGCCACCGGCCTTCCCGGGTTTCTCCGAAACGCTCATCCAGTTGATAGTCAACCGCCTGGCAGGAAACATCCAGTGCCAGACCCGTCTGATGCTCACTGGCTCCCGGCGGTGCTATCCAATGTACAGGATCTCCATTTTCTTTCGGCTGTTCCCGCCGTTTCTTCTGATAGAGTTCTTCCTGTCTTTCATAACTTCGGTAACCGGATACTCCGCACAGATAGATTCCTTCCTCTTTTCCTCTCGCAAAAAGCGCCTCCACTCCCTTCGCCGCACTGACTGCAAGTAATCTTTTCCTGTCCCCGACAGGTGCATCAAAGATGATTTCCGGCTCAACTAAGGTCTGTGGTATCGCTTTTCGCGGTAAGCGGTGTGTACGGTTTACCAGAATCGTGGCATCCATCTTTTCCCCTCCTTTGTTTCGTAGCTATGAAACTATCTGCATTCTATGCAGCCGGAAGCCGGATTATGAACAGGAAATCAATCTCCTGTAAGCGAAAAAAGAGAGCGCAGACACGTTTCCCGTATCCTGCACTCTCTGTTCTTATTTTTCTCTAGTTCACCTGATACACATCCGCATATTTCATACCAAAGCTCAATGCCTGGCTGTGGCTTCCCATGAAGATGTCCACATGTCCGTATGCGGTTCCTCTGTCTTCTACGGTATAGATCTGACCGTTGATGGAAAGTTTGGTTCCGAATGGAACTCCCGCCATCGCGATGGTACGTCCCGGTGTCGGAGTGGTTCCGCTGGCTGTACCGCCGCCGGACCATTTTCCGCAACAGATGGAACAGTTGCAATATGCTGTCAGTTTGAATCTTCCCAGGTATTTGCCCTGTGAAGTATCGATGGTATCGTCGGAGCTGTCTGTTGTAGTTGTTGAAGTTGTTGTATTCGCAGCAATATTACTTGTCGTTGTAGTCGTTGTTGTACTGCTGTTTGATTTTTTCTGTGTCGCTGACGCTGCCTGCTGCGCTGCTTTCTGCTGTGCTGCCTTTTGTGCTGCTGCATCTTCTGCCGCTTTTTTCTCTGCCGCTTCTTTTGCTGCCGCTTCCTGTGCCGCTTTCTCAGCTGCTGCCTGTGCCGCCTGCTGTGCTGCTAATCTGGCTGCTGCTTCTTCCTCTTTTGCCTGACGAAGAAGGTCGTTGATCGCATCTTCCTGACTGCTGATCTTGGTCAACAGATCATTCTCTGCTGTCTGCTGACTCTGAATATCCTCCTGATATTCACGGATCTGCTGGTAAGTTGCCTCCACCAGTTCTTCTACTGCTGCCTGCTTGTCCGCGCTCTCCTGCTGAAGAGCCACAATCTCTTCTTTTTCCTGTGCCACCTGTTCCTCTTTGGTCTGGATGGCTTCTTTTGTTTCTCTGTATGTATCCAGCATGTCTCTGTCATACTTTGACATCTGGGAAATGTTCTCAGCCTGGTTTAAGAAATCAGAAATACTTCCTGATTCGAACAGCAGGTTCATATAATTGCTGGCTGAGTTTTCGTACATATAGCGGATACGGAGTTTCATCGCTTCATACTGCTGCGCTTCATCCGCTTTCGCATCTTCAAGGTCACTTTGCAGCTGTGTCAGTTCTTCCTGCTTCGCATCGTAATCGTTCTGCAGTTTTTCCAGACTGCTGCGAAGATCGTCCAACTGAGTGTTCAAATCTGCAAGATATGTTTCGGATTCACCTTTTTTTGATTCCAGTTCCTGAATCTTTTCCTGGGTCTGTTGCAGGGAAGACTGATTCGCCTGCTGCTGTGCCTTCGCATCGGAGATCTTCTCCTGCGTGGTAGCAGCTCCACCCTGTACCGCACTTCCCACGATAAGACATACGGAAAGTACCAGGCTTGTGATTCTTTTTCTTCTCATATAAATTCCTCTCACTTTCTCAGGCAAGAGTCATTATAACATGGTTTTGTAGCATTGTGAAGTAGTTTTTTAATATCTCGTAATAATTACGTAATAATTAGTTGGATTTTGGCGAATTTTCCCGTAAATATACGAATTTTTGTCAACCTTTTAACCGCCAGCCACTCCAGTATTTATTCTTCAGAACTCCGTTCACAAGTTTTCCCCAGCCGAGTGCATACTGATCCACACAGACCAGGATCCAGCCTTTCTCTCTGGTCGCTTCCCCCGGTTCCAAAAGCAGGGTTTCTCCACGCAGATATCGTCCGATCCGTTCATCCTCCGGTGAAAGGGATACGCTTCCCTCATAGTCGGAAGCCTTCAGCGTCATCGCCAGCTGCTGGGATGGTTCAAAACGGTTTTTCTTCAGATCTCCCAGATACAGTCCGTTTCTTAAGAAATGGATACCGTTCAACTTTGCCGGAAGTTCCGGTACCAGGTAGACTTTCTCGCCCTTGATCTGTACCCGCTCCCAGTCCGGCTTCCACTGACAGTCCCTGAAGAATTCTTCCAGAACTGCTTTATTTTTCTTATCCATCCGCGTCGGCGGTTCCAGTCTGATCCTTGTCTCGGGCGCATCCTCAGACTTTTTCAGCAGGGCCAGAAAATGCCCCTCTCCTTTCATCTTATGCGGCCAGATCCGCACACAGCGGCGCAGTTTCTCTCTTCCATCACCCCACGCAGGGTTACCCTCGGAGAATCCTTCATATCCTTCGATGGGAATCAGTTCCATCTCCGGACACTGCTCCAGGATCCAGGAGATACTTCCCTCGTTTTCTACCGGAGCAAAGGTACAGGTGGAATACAGCAGTTTTCCACCCGGGCGCAGCATCCGCACACCATTCTTCAGAATATCTTTCTGCAGTTTCGCAAAGTACTCCGGGCGTTCTTCCTCCCAGGTTTTGATCACCGCCGGATCTTTGCGGAACATCCCCTCCCCGGAGCACGGTGCATCAATCAGCACTTTATCAAAAAATCCTTCAAACCGCTCTGCCAGGTTCTGTGGTACTTCGTTGGTCACAAAGGCGTTGGATATGCCAAATACTTCCAGATTCTTTAACAGTGCTTTAGCCCTGGAATTACTGATATCATTTGCCACCAGCACACCTTTTCCCTGAAGCGCAGCGCCGAGAGCCGTTGCCTTTCCTCCCGGTGCCGCACACAGATCCAGAACTCTCTCCCCCGGTTCCACCGGAAACCTCGCCGCCGGAGTCATGGCGCTTGGCTCCTGCAGATAATAAAGACCGGCACTGTAATATGGATGTCTGGCCGGCTGATCTTCTTCTTTATAAAAATACCCGGTCTTTGTCCACGGAATCGGATCCAGAGAAAAACCGGAGCCTTCCGCCAGTTCCTCTTCCGTGATCTTCATCGGATTGATCCGGAGTCCGTACTGTCTGGGGTTATCATAACTTTCGATATACGATTCGTATTCATCCCCCAGCATCTCTTGCATTCTCTTTTCAAAGCTTTCCGGCAGTTCCACTCTCATCACACACCCGTCTCCTCTTTTTCTTTCTCTTCCGCCCATTCTCCCACGGACATTTTTCTACGCTCCACTATAGCAAGACTCTGGCATTTTGTAAAGAAAAAGCGATGGCCCCCCAGCCACCGCTTTTATCTCGTTTTTGCGTCACCCCATATATATGACAATCCGGTTACGCATTATCTGCAACGGCATCTTCTGCCATTACTTCCTCGTATTTCTCCAAAATCAGACTTTGGATCTTTTCTCTTGTGTTGGAATTGATCGGATGTGCAATATCGCGATACTCTCCATCGGAAGCCTTACGGCTTGGCATAGCGATAAACAGTCCTTTCTCTCCCTCGATTACTTTAATATCATGTACAACAAATTCATCATCAATTGTTATGGAAACAACTGCTTTCATCTTACCTTCTTTTGTCACTTTGCGCACTCTTACGTCTGTAATCTCCATAGCACATGCCCCTTTCATATGTCGTTCTCCTTCCGAACAGTTATAACCGCTGATTAGTTATTTCTCCGCGAACCACCAGACAGCTGCTCTGTTATTACAGCGCATAGCGCTCGTTCTTTTCCACGACAACTTTTATTTCGCCTTCTCCGCAATAGTAAGAATTGGCCCGGATGGTATCCCGGCTTTCTACGATGCAGTTTTCGATATGGGTATTATCACCCAGATATACGTCGTTCAGAATAATAGAATTCTTGATAACGCAGTTATTTCCCACATATACTTTCTTAAACAGGACAGAATTCTCCACCTGCCCGTTGATGATACAGCCGCTGGATACCAGGCTGTTCTTTACCAGACATCCCGGATTATATTTTGCCGGCGGAAGATCGTCAATCTTGGAGTTAATTCCCGGATACTGACGGAAGAAATAATCTCTCACTTCCGGTTTCAAGAAATCCATATTGGTCTTGTAGTAAGCCTCAACGGTGGAGATGTTGTTCCAGTAATCCTGGATCTTATATCCATAGATCCTCTTCAGATTCTTATAGCGGATCAGAATATCTTTTACAAAATCATGTCTTCCTTCCTGTGCGCAGCGCTCGATCATCTCGATCAGCTGGCGGCGCCGGATCACATAGATTCCTGTGGAGATCGTATGATAATCGGACAACATCGGTTTCTCTTCGAATTCTTCGATCCGGTAGTCTTCATTCATACGAAGCACACCAAATCTGGTCACATCCTCATTGGCATCCACATCCTTGCACACAATAGTCACGTCGGCACGTTTTGCGATATGGTATTCCAGAACTTTGTTATAATCCAGTTTATATACACAATCACCGGATGCGATGACCACATAGGGTTCATGGCTTCTCTTCAGAAAATCCAGGTTCTGATAAATCGCATCTGCGGTTCCCTGATACCAGAAGCTGTTATCCGGAGTAATCGTCGGTGTAAACACAAACAAACCTCCCTGCTTTCTTCCGAAATTCCACCATTTGGAAGAGCTCAGATGCTCATTCAACGATCTTGCGTTGTACTGTGTCAGGACTGCAACTTTCGCAATATGAGAATTGGTCATATTACTCAGTGCAAAGTCGATGCTCCGATAACTTCCCGCTACCGGCATCGCTGCGATGGCACGTCTGTTGGACAGTTCTCTCATCCTGTTGTTATTACCGCCTGCCAGAATAATTCCTAATGCTCTCATATTACTCACCGTCCTTCTTTACAATTGCTCCGCCGCTTACAAGCTCTCCGTCCGGATAATCCTCCACAGTGGTCTCACCGCTGATGGCTGTGTTCTTTCCAATCTTCACACCTGACGGAATAACAGAATTTTCTGCGATTGTAACAAGGCCGAATCCATAGACAGCCGGTTTCAGAACATTCGGAGCTTCCTCGCCCACACCTGTGACAACATTTTCTCCGATATCCACACTCTCTGCGATAATGGACTTGTTAATCTGGCTTCCGGCGCCGATGCGTGTATGTTTCATAATAATGGAATCCCGCACCACAGCTCCCTTTTCAATCGTTACATCCGCACCGATGACGCAATTATGCACTTCACCATAAATCTCCGCACCTTCACCGATGATGCTTCTTTCAACAACGGATTCCCCGGATATGTACTGTGGACGGATGATATCACCTTTGGTATAGATTTTCCAGAATTCTTCATACAGGTTAAATTCCGGAATGATATCGATCAGTTCCATATTTGCTTCCCAGTAAGACCCCAGTGTTCCTACGTCTTTCCAGTATCCGTTGAATTCATAGGCAAACAGTCTCTTTCCGTTATCTCTGCAGTATGGCAGGATATGTTTACCGAAGTCACAGTTTGGCTGATCTTTCAGTGCCATCAGAGACTCTTTGAGTGTCTTCCAGGAGAAAATATAAATTCCCATGGATGCCAGATTACTTCTTGGATGTTCCGGTTTTTCTTCAAACTCGGTAATACGTCCCGCGCCGTCAGTGATCATAACACCGAAACGGCTTGCCTCTTCCATCGGCACCGGCATACAGGCAATGGTCCCATCTGCCTTA